>Ga0209536_100014066_pt1 | contig 11510 bp, 7 predicted proteins | sample DeeMarSeWOR28_12_FD_187461 | JGI IMG/M metagenome (GOLD analysis project Ga0209536, IMG submission 187461) | Marine sediment microbial communities from White Oak River estuary, North Carolina - WOR-2-8_12 (SPAdes) (version 2) | ecosystem: Environmental > Aquatic > Marine > Intertidal zone >... | reverse complement strand
CTACATGCCGCCTGGCGAGGTTGACATCCGCCACCTCCACCTTCACCTGGTCCCCTATAAGGAAAACGGTGCCCGTGTTCTCACCCACAAGCATAAGGCGGTCCTCGTGGAACCTGTAGTAATCGTTGTGAAGGGCCGAGAGGTGGACCAGCCCCTCGATAAAATATTCCTCCAGTTCGACGAACAGGCCGAAGGAGGTCACGGCCGAGACGATCCCGTGGAAGGTCTGCCCCACCTTGTCCTCCATGAATTTCGTCCTCAACCAGGCCAGCAGGTCCCTGTGGGCTGCCTCCGCCGTCTGTTCCGTTTCGCTGATATGTTCGCAGAGCTCAACGGCACCTTTGGGGGAATAAGGCCCGGCAAAGCCGAGGATGCCCTTCAGGATCCTGTGGACCTCAAGATCGGCGTAGCGCCTGATGGGTGAAGTGAAATGGGCGTAATCTGCCAGAGCAAGGGCAAAGTGTCCGTCAGGGTCCGGCGAGTATCGGGCGCGCATCATGGAGCGAAGGATGACCGTGTTTAAAAACCGCTCCCGGCCTGTGCCCCTGGCTTTTTCGAGGACGGCCCTGAACGGTCCGGGCCGGGCAGCGGACACCGGTACACGGTAGCCCAGGGAAGCCAGCAATCCATTAAGTTCCGTAATGCGTTCTGCGGTCGGTTTTTCATGAACCCGATAGATCCCCCCTGCATCGGACTCCCTGAGCACCCCCCCGACGATCTCGTTGGCCAGGAGCATGCACTCTTCCACGAGGCGGTGAGAAGTGTACCGGAGGGCTCTGTAGATATTCTCCACGTGACCCGTGATGCCCAGGACCACTTCAGGTTCCGGAAGGTCGAAATCCAGGCTCCTGCGAAGGCGCCTCCTTTCCTCCAGGCGTTGGTAGGCTTCGTGCAGCAGGGTAAGGCTGTGCACGACATTTTTGTGAGCCGCGGGCAGGGGAGTGATCCCCGTCAAGTGATCCTCAACCTGGCGGTAGGTGAGCCTGGCCTGGCTCTTGATGACACTTTCATAAAGCCGGTGCCTTACGGGGTTGCCGTCCGGTCCGATGCGCACCTCGCAGGTGAAAGTTAGTTTGTCCTCACCTGGCCTGAGGCTGCACAGGCCGTTGGAAAGGCGTTCCGGGAGCATGGGGATGACCGTTTCTGGAAAATAGACCGAGTTTCCCCTGTCGCGGGCCTCCAGGTCGATGGCGGAACCGGGTTTGACGTAGTGGGAAACGTCGGCGATAGAAACGTAGAGGTCGATGGCGCCTTTACCCGCAGCCCTCGCGAAGAGTGCATCGTCAAAATCCTTCGCTTTGACCCCGTCGATGGTGACAAAGGGAAAGGATCTCAGATCCTTGCGGCTGGAAATGTCGTTGTCGGAGGGTGCTTTTGGAAGGCGTGATGATTCGCTCTGGACCTTTCGCCCGAAACGGTGGGGCAGCTCTTTCGAACGGATCACCGCAAGGGTCTGGGTCTTGAGGGAGTCCGGATCACCCAGGACCTGTTTCACCTCACCCTTGGCCAGGCGGCCATGCTCGGGGTACGCCGTGATCCCGACGACCACCAGCTGTCCGGTTCTTGCGCCTGATGACATACCCGGTGGTATGACGATGGCAGGCCCTATCCTGTCGTCCTGAGGGTGGGCCGTTCCCAGGCCTTCATCCTCTTCGTAATAGGCAACGAGCTCTTTCCGGGCCCTTTTAACGATCCGTATTACCCGGCCTCCGGCCTTCCTTCCTTTGAAAGGCTGGTGTTCCACCCGGACGACCACGGTGTCACTGTCCATGGCCCCTCCCAGGTGGGATGCCGGTACGCGCACTTCCTCATCATTTTCTTCGGGTGTTACGAATCCGTCTCCGGAACTGGTGATATGGATCGTGCCTGTGACCAGATGGATCTTTGAAGGCAGAGCGAAGCGGCCTCCCTTTATACGGATGAGCCGCCCGCTTGTCACCTGCCTGTCCAGGGCGGCACGCAGAGCCCGTCGTTCCGGACGGGGGATGTTGAGCTCGTCACCCATTTCCCCGACTGTCATGGGCCTCCCGGCTTCGCCGGACAGGAACCGGACGATCCTTTCCTCATCGAAGGAGCTTTTCCTCTCCCTTTTCCCCTTTGGCTTATCCCTTTTATTTTTGTATCTACTTGACAAGGTTTTCCTCCCTGATGTAATTAGCTGGTCTGGCACACGGATAGTCTAGCAAAAGTGATACCAACCTGCCGGAAAGTGCGAAAGTGGCGGAACTGGTAGACGCGCTGGGTTCAGGACCCAGTGGAGGCAACTCTGTGGGGGTTCGAATCCCCCCTTTCGCACCAGAAAAAATCAATGGGCGCCTGATGGCGCCCTTATTTTTTCTGGTGCTCGAGTGCAGGGTGCAGGGTGTAGAGTCTTGAGTCTCGAGAACAACATCGATCAGGGACCCCATTCCTGGATAAAAACATCCATTACATTAAGGTTAATCAATAAGCGCCTACACTCTACACTCAGGAACCTCCCTCCCCTTGCAGCGGAAGCGCCATCCCCTCCATCCTCAGGATCAGTTCGGTCCTGTTTGGGTTTTCGAACTGAAACGCCCTCATCCCGAACTCGTTGGCCCTTTCCACATTGCCCGGGTTGTCATCGAAGAAAAAGACCTCCTCCGGAAGGAGGCCGAATCGCTGGCATGCGATCCTGAAGATCTCCATGTCTTTTTTGGTGTAGCCCTCCTCGTAGGATGTGACCACTGCATCGAAGGAACTGAGCAACCCGTCCCGCTCGTCCAGTTCGTAGAGCCAGTTGCACTGATCTGTCAGAAGCCCCACAGGGACGTGTTCGCGGATCCGTCCCACCAGTTCCGGCATGCCGGGAAGGGGCTTAAAGGCTGTGATGATGGTCTCCCTTTCGGGGAAAAGGTCCTCCTCGACTTCGGCAGCGTTTGCGAACTGCTCCCAGAACAGGACCTCCGGCGCTTCCCCCCGGACGTAGCCGTTGGCGAAGATGACCTCACTGGCCGTCCGGTAGAATTTCTCCTCCGCCAGGCCGAGCTTCCTGGCGATGGTGAAGAGCCCCTCCCTGAATCCTTCCGTATAGTAGACACCGCCCAGGTCGAAATAAACAGCGCGGATATGGCAATGCATGACCTCTCCTTTCAAATACTGTATCAGATGGAGACAGAATGTAGAATGTAGAATGTAGAACGCAGGAGGGGAAGGGCGGTTTTTCAGGAAGCGGCAAATGGAAACGCAGAGGACGCGAAGGAAGTTGAGGAAACTTAATCCACGGGAAGGATAGGTGATTTTGGCTCATGGAAAATTGTCTAAGGCCAGATCTCAAATAAATCCAATGCTGGGTCTCATTCCCTCTGCGACCTCTGCGTTTAACAAATCGTCATCACGAGCATTTGCGAACTATCCAATAACCAATAACCGATCACGAATCACGGCAATTAAATTCCCTCCCTGACATTCCCTTTTCCAGACCGTTCGCTATAATGGCGTTCTTTCAAATGGTCCTGGAGGAAATCTAATTGCTCATTGGCGCCCACGAGTCCATCGCCGGTGGTTTTGAAAAGTCCATCACCAGGGCTCTGGAGGACGAATGTGAAGCGTTCCAGATCTTCACGGGACCACCGGGACGGTGGACGGTCCCTGAAATCAAGGCAAAGGCAGCCAGAGATTTCAGAAAAGCTCGGGATGCCAGCGGATCTATTCCCGTGGTGGTGCACGGAATCTATCTCATAAACCCCGCAGGTCCTGACCCGGACATGTGGGTTCGCTCTCTCATGGCCCTCAAGGAGGAATACGCCCGGTGCAGGGTCCTTGGAATCGACAGACTTGTCATCCACCCCGGCAGCCACAGGGGGACCTCCGTTGAGGATGGCATACGAAGAGCCGCCGAAATGGTCCGGACGGTCCTGGAGGAAAATGCGCAGGGACCGGAAATCCTCCTTGAGAACACTGCCGGATCGGGTTCTTCCATCGGCAGTTCCTTCCTCCACCTGGCGTCCATAAGGGAAATGACAGGATATTCCCAGCGGGTAAGGTACTGTTTCGATACCGCCCACGCCTTTGCGGCCGGGTACGATCTCAGGGACAGGAAGAAGGTCAAGGTGACCTTGTCCCGCATGGATTCAGAGGCGGGTCTCGAAAACATCAGGGCTGTTCACCTCAACGATTCCCAGAAAACGCTGGGCTCGAAAGTGGACCGCCACGAGCGGATAGGGGAGGGGTTCATTGGGGAGAAAGGTTTCAGGGCCCTTGTCAGGACGGAAGTGTTTAAAGACATCCCCGGGATACTGGAGACAAAACCTCTGCCCGATAGCGACGGCCGCTACCTGTCCCAGGTCCGACTTCTGAAAAGACTGACGGAGCGCAGGTCATGAACCTCCCTTTCCTGTTTGGTTCCGCCTTCGTTGTGGCTCTTTCCGGGGCACTCATGCCGGGTCCCCTCCTCACCGTCACAGTGGCCCACTCCCCGCGTTTCGGGTGGACGTTCGGTCCTCTGGCCATCCTGGGCCACGCCATACTGGAGCTGGGGCTCATCTCCCTCATTTTTCTGGGGGCGGGACCACTCCTGAAATCTCCAGGGGTCCAGGCCGCCGTCGGTCTGGTGGGTGGTGTCATACTCCTCTGGATGAGCTGGTCCATGGTGACCATGGCGCGTTCCAGCAGGGAAGATGGGGCCACGGAAGGTGATGTCCAAAGAGGAGACAGGGCAGTATGGCTGGGTATTTTGACCAGCATATCCAACCCCTATTGGACCCTGTGGTGGGCGACGGTAGGGCTGGCCTTTCTCACCACGGCAGCCAGAAGCGGACCCCTGGGTATCGTGGTCTTCTTCCTCGGGCACATATCCGGCGACCTGGCCTGGTACACTCTGGTTTCGGTGGGAGTGTCCAGGGGGAGGAAGTTCATCGGGACATCTTTTTATGCGGGGGTGCTTTTCCTGTGCGCCGCCATCCTGGTCGTCCTCGGCGGTTGGTTCGTGTGGTATGGGGGGAAACTTGCACTCAACTTTTGAGTGCAGGTTTATTGAAAATTCAAAACTCAAAAATCAAAAATCAAAATTGAAAAGCCTCTCACTTCTCAAATATTGAACCAGATATTTTTTCATGAAAAAAAATAACCGATGTGCACATTCGTGAGTACACTTGGCTGTATAAATCTATATAAAACATCGGGAATTTAAATTAAAAAAGTTTTGAAATCGTAAAAAGAACCTGTAAAATATAAATGTTAAGAATTTTCGAGTCACTATTCACGAATTACGAATCACGGACTTTTGAAAGGAGAAACCCGTGGACAAGGAAATGGAAAAGGTCAAAATGGCCCTCGAAGATTTCGGCAAGAAGGTGGTCGAGGCTGTCAAGAAGGGGAAGGGTGAGGCGGACAAAGTTACAAAGACGGCCCAGGTGAAGATCGAGATCGGTTCCCTCAACAGGCAGCAGAAGGATCTCTATCAGGAACTGGGCGAACTGTTCTACAAGAACCTCGGCAAGGCCAGCAAGAAGGGGGAGGCGGACGTAGCTGAAGTCGTGAGCCATATCGCAGAAGTTGAAAAAAATATCGCCAGCCTCAACAGGACCCTGAAAGCGATCCGGGATGACAAACCTGTGCCCGGCAAAAGAGGACGACCCCCCAAGGCGGCCAGCGAGGATCAGGCTTCGTCCAAAAGGAGAGGGCGTCCGGCCAAGTCAGGTACCTCGACCAAACGCAGGGGCAGGCCGGCCAAGACGGCATCCTCTGCTCCCAAGCGCAGGGGACGTCCACCCAAGGCAGCCGGTACCGCTAGCCAATAGCAGGCTGTCGAGTGGCTGAAAGGACCACCAGGTTCGGTGTTTCCATTCCGAATCGCCTGCTGGAGCGTTTCGACGGTCTCATCGAGGAGAAGGGGTACAGCAGCCGCTCGGAGGCCCTTCGGGACCTCATCCGTGATTTTCTCGTCGAAGCTGAATGGGAATCCGACGTGGAGACCATCGGCACCGTGACCCTGGTCTACGATCACCACGTGAAGGAGCTTTCGGACGAACTGAACTCCATCCAGCATGACATGGGCAAGGCCATCATCTCCACACTCCACGTCCACCTGGACCACCACATGTGCCTGGAGGTGGTCCTGGTCAGGGGCAAGAGCAGCGAGATACGGAAGATGGCCGACCGCCTCATAGGCACAAAGGGGGTCGTTCACGGGAAATTGACGGCGGCGACGGTGGGGCGCTCTTTTTAAGCGAGCCCAAAGCCCAAAGTCCAAAGACCAAAGAAAAGCCGGTGCGAGAGCCTCGGCTTTTCTTGCCCTGTAAATGCACCAGAGGCATTCTTATGCAGAGACGCCAAGATCCAGGGAAATTCTTTGAAATGTGGAATTCAAAATTTGACCACGTTTTAGTATGATAAAATTCACGCCCTCATAAATTCGACCGGTGACAGAAGGTGTCCCCGATTTCGTTGGGACATTTAATTGTCGGCTCAGGTTTGGAAGTAATTCCTGAACAAAGTGCGTTAAATATGAGGGTATGTGGGCCCTTGGGATGATAATCGGTTTATTGCATTTATTGGTTTTATTTTTTGGTTTCGACTGTATTAGCCTATGCTGGCCTTGGCAAGAACACGGTCGTCCCAATCGAAAAAGACACACCAATTATGTCAAAAGCCTGCAGAGAAGATGTTGATGGGAATGAAGCATTAAAAATTTTACACACCGGTGAGAATTTCGAGATCCTTAGTTCCAAATATTCGAAAGAGTATGAATTTTATGAAGTTGAACAGGGTAAGGTCAAACTGGATTTATCACTATATGAAGGTGAAGTGGTCGAATGGAATAAAGGGTAGCGGGGAGATTTCTTAATTCTTTAGGACCTGATTTTAGATTGTCAGGTTTAATCTATCTAAGATTCACAATCTAAGATCCAAGAGGATTTACTCTGCACAACCCTGCGGTGCAAGCTTAAATGGCTGCTCTGCATCCCCTGCGTTAAAAGCACTTGCCGCCCTAATGGGGAACGAGAATCCGCTTTAGGATGACCGCTGTTTTCCTTGGATCTTGGATTTCTTGTCAGGCGTAGCTGTTTGTCAGGCGTTAGCGAAGAAGGATGGGTCCTGGAACCGGAAAATCACTCCGGTCTGAATGCCCCTGGTTCTATTTCAGGATTTAAAGTGATTTTCTTGATTTCGGTTGTACCCGTGCGAAACCCCGAGGCCCAGTTCTCTTCATGGAAGGCAAACAGCACTCCGTCCACCTCCCTGAAATCGGAATAGGCCGTCTCGAAGTGGGTCTTGAGAGACCCGGTGTTCAGGATCGCCTGGGAGTAGATGATGCGGATGGTCCTCGGATCGGTGTACAGCCGCAGGATAAGCCCGGGCTCGAGGACGATCTCCAGACCGATGGTCATGCTGTCCCCCACCTTGAGCGGCGGGATCTGGGTCACCCTCTTGCGCTGCTCCGACAGGATCCACGGGATGCCGGACCGGGCTGCCTGGAGCACCATGGATTTGAGCAGATGTCCCCCGACCTCCTGGATCCCGTCCCCCCGGGGATCGGTCCTCCAGCCACGTTCCCTGTCCAGATACCTCCTTTCGGGGTTCACCTTGTAGGCCAGGTCCACGTAGAGCCGGTCGGGTCTTTGAAAGAGGCGGACCATGGGCCCTTCCGTCTGCCGCATCTTCGCGGTCACTGTCCCCTCCATACGGTAGGTCTTGACGTCGTCGAGCTTCTCACCGCCGTAGGCGGCAAGGACCCGGTCGATGAGGGTATCCATGGCCGGATCAGCCGAAGATATAGGAGGAATGGCGATCGTGAGGAGCAACAGTAACAGAAGAAGATTATGTTTTTTCAGCATGGTGATGCCTTACTAGCAGACAATGACATGGATTTCAAAGGTCAGTTCGTCTCCGTGTCCTCTGCGGCTCTGCGTGAGACAGTCTTCGACAGTTGCGATGCGATCCGGGATTGCTTCGTCACACCGGCAGCGTGGCTCGCAAGGACATATGTTTCCATTTCCGCTCTGAGTTACGCATTCTACATACTATTACCAGATACCAGACCTTGGACGCAGCCTTTCCCCTGCTTGACACACCGATTTCCAAGGCTATAATCCCACTTACATTCGGGCGATTAACTCAGTGGGAGAGTGCTGCCTTCACACGGCAGAAGTCACTGGTTCAAATCCAGTATCGCCCACCAGAAAAAAAGCGGACCGTTTCAGGTCCGCTTTTTATTTCCGGTGATGGAAGGTCCTTCTGTTCCCTGTTATAGAAAATTTTCCACCCGTTTTTTAACTGGAAAATTTTCTTACCGGCACTTTCAGATACTCCACTCCCTCCTCCTGGAGCTCCCTCTCCTCTTCATCCGTCATGGTGCCCCGGATATTGCGGTGCTCGATCTCCTCAAAGTGCATCCTGAGGGCCTCATCTGCGAATTTCGGTCCCACGTTCTCGAAATTTTTTTCCACGAATTCTGTCACGGCTTTCATGAACTTCTTGTGTTTGTTGTGTTGTACCGAGCGTTCCTTGACCGAGACGTGCCCTCCGGCAGGCAGAAGAGTGATGCGGGAATCCCCGCAGAGGGGGCACGACAGTCGCCGGGCCTCGTTCTCCCGGTCATACTCCTCCCGAGACTTGAACCAGCCCTCGAATCTGTGTTCCTGCCCGCACTGAAGGTCATAAATGATCATGATCTTAATTACCGTCCCACTACAAGTTTACATTAAAAATAAGCAAAAATGGAACTGTGTCAAATTCGGACTGAAAAGTCCGAATTTGACACAGTGTAGAGTGCAGGGTGCAGAGTAAAAACAAAAATCCCTCTACTTAACTGCATCACACATGAAATACTGCAGATCCCCGATTTCTTGTTTCAAGTTTGAACATCAGATTTCAAACCTCAAACGCGTTGTTCCCTCTGCACTCTACACCCTGCACTCTACACTCTCCACTCCTATCGCCTTCCATTTGACACCCTACGGCTTATGGTTAGATTCAACGCGGAGAGTAAAACACACCATACTATGTGACAATTGAGGTAGATATTATGGCCATCAGTTTCGACAAGTTGACGGTAAAAGCCCAGGAAGCCCTTCAGGAATCCCAGAGGGATGCCGAAAACAGGGGACACCAGGAGATCGGTGTCGAGCATCTCCTCCTGGCTTTTCTGGCCCAGGAAGGCGGGGTTGTTGTCCCCATCGTCGAAAAGGCAGGAGCTGACATATCAGCCCTCAGCCTTGCCCTCGAGGAGAGGCTGGGCAAGCTCCCCAGGATCCAGGGCATCACCCAGGTCCACATCGGGGGGCCGCTGAACATCCTGTTCAACACGGCCTACAAGGAGGCGGAGGAACTCAGGGACGAGTACATCAGCACGGAACACCTGTTTCTCGCCATGCTGGATCCCAAAAGTCCTGTGGCTGAGACCCTGACCAGGTCCGGACTGGACAGGACAAGGGTCCTCGAGGCGCTCAAGAGCGTGAGGGGCAGCCACAGGGTGACCGACCAGAACCCCGAGGAGCGCTACCAGTCTCTGCTCAAATATGGACGGGACCTGACGGAAATGGCCAGGCAGGGAAAAGTGGACCCGGTCATCGGACGGGACGACGAGATCAGGAGAGTGATCCAGGTCCTGAGCAGACGGACCAAGAACAACCCGGTTCTCATCGGGGAGCCGGGGGTGGGCAAGACTGCCATCGCCGAAGGGCTTGCCCAGAGAGTCGCCGACGGAGATGTCCCGGAGGGTCTTGCCAACAAGAGGATCATTGCCCTGGACATGGGGGCCCTTGTCGCCGGGGCTAAATACCGCGGCCAGTTCGAGGAGCGCCTCAAGGCGGTCCTGCACGAAGTGCAGGAGGCTGCGGGTGAAGTGATCCTGTTCATCGATGAACTGCACAACCTTGTGGGCGCCGGACGCGCAGAGGGGTCCATGGACGCTTCGAACATGCTCAAGCCCGCACTGGCCCGCGGGGAGCTCAAGTGCGTTGGGGCGACGACCCTGGATGAATACCGGAAGAATATTGAAAAGGATGCAGCCCTGGAAAGAAGGTTCCAGCCTGTTTTTGTGCCGGAGCCGAGCGTCGAGGACACCATCGCCATACTGCGGGGTCTCAAAGAACGCTACGAGATCCACCACGGAGTCAGGGTCACGGACTCGGCCATTGTAGCAGCCGCGACCCTGTCGCACAGGTACATCGCCGACCGCTTTCTGCCGGACAAGGCCATCGACCTTGTGGACGAGGCAGCTTCCCGTCTGCGCATCGAGATCGACAGCATGCCACAGGAGATCGACGAGATCCAGCGACGCATCGTCCAGCTGCAGATAGAAAGGGAAGCCCTAAAAAAGGAGAAGGACGCTGCCTCTAAGGAGCGGCTGGAAAAGATCGAGAGGGAGGTGGCTGACCTAACGGAAAAGAGCGATTCCCTCAAGGTCCACTGGCAGACCGAAAAGGAGAGCATCCAGAGGCTTCGGCAGCTCAAGGAGCAGATGGAAGATGCCCGCTACAGGGCCCAGAAAGCAGAACAGGCGGGGGACCTGGAAGAGGCGGCCCAGCTCAAGTACGGGAACATTCCCGAACTGCAGCAAAAGACCGAAGAGGTGGAAAATAAACTCGCTGAACTGCAGGCGAACCAGCGGATGCTCAAAGAGGAAGTGGACGGGGAGGATATCGCCTTCATCGTCTCTCGCTGGACGGGGGTTCCCGTGAGCCGCCTTCTGGAAGGGGAGATGGAAAAACTGGTGCACATGGAGGAGAGACTTTCTCAGAGGGTCGTCGGTCAGGAAGAGGCCATCCGGGCGGTATCCAATGCTGTCAGAAGGTCAAGGGCGGGCCTGCAGGACCCTGATCGACCCATAGGTTCGTTCATCTTTATGGGCCCGACAGGGGTGGGAAAAACGGAGCTCGCCAAGGCACTGGCACATTTTCTCTTCGACGACGACACAGCCATGGTCAGGATCGACATGTCGGAGTTCATGGAGAAGCACTCCGTCGCCCGCCTCATAGGGGCGCCTCCGGGTTATGTCGGTTACGAGGAGGGCGGATATCTGACCGAGGCGGTCCGGCGCCGGCCCTACAGCGTCATCCTCTTCGACGAGATAGAAAAGGCCCACCAGGAAGTGTTCAACGTTCTGCTTCAGCTCCTTGATGACGGGCGCCTGACAGACGGCCAGGGCCGAACGGTGGATTTCAGGAACACGGTAGTCATCATGACATCCAATATCGGCAGCAGCGCCATTGCTGATCTGCAGGGTCAAGACAGCGTGGAGATGGAGCGGCGGGTGATGGAGGCGCTGACAGGACACTTCCGCCCCGAGTTCATCAACCGCATCGACGACGTTATCATATTCCATCCGCTGACCAGGGATCAGTTGAGGTCCATCGTTACGATCCAGGTAAAGAAGCTGGGCAGCCTGCTGCACGAGAGGGGGATCGACCTCACCCTTACCGAAGAAGCCCAGGAAATGCTGGCTTCCGAGGGTTACGACCCGGTTTACGGTGCGAGGCCCCTTCGCAGGGTCATCCAGAAGAGATTGCAGGATGTCCTTGCCGTTCAGATCCTGGCAGGTAAGTTCC
>Ga0209536_100014064_pt1 | contig 11511 bp, 8 predicted proteins | sample DeeMarSeWOR28_12_FD_187461 | JGI IMG/M metagenome (GOLD analysis project Ga0209536, IMG submission 187461) | Marine sediment microbial communities from White Oak River estuary, North Carolina - WOR-2-8_12 (SPAdes) (version 2) | ecosystem: Environmental > Aquatic > Marine > Intertidal zone >... | reverse complement strand
CGAACCGGTAGCTGAGCCCGGGAGCGTTGTGAATCCCCGGGGAGTACAGGGCCCGGTAGTCCCCTGTAATGCCGAACCGCACCGCGAGCGTTTCCGCCTCCGGAAGCTTCCTCGCGACCGCGAGGTCCTTGTAGGGGGATAACGAAAGTGGTGCCGGCGGGATCACGAGGAGCAACGAGGAGAGTCCCGCGCACAGGACCCGTCCCGCATAAAACCGTCCGCCGGGAACCGTGATAACGAACGCGGCGGCTGTAAGCCCCAGTCCGAGGGGGACCCGCAGAAGCGATTCCGTCGGCACGAAAGAAAACGACAGAAGGGCGAGGACCGCCCCGACAGCCGAACCCGTAAAACTGGCGGCGTACACCGTACCGATCCTGCCGAGGCGGAAGGAAAGCGGCACGCCGACCGCGGTCCCCGCCAGGAAAAACGGAACCGCGAGGAGGAAGAAAAACAGGGCGAACGCCGGCCAGGAGGAGGGATCCCACAAAAGCAGGTAGGGGTCGAACGGGACAAGCAGGGATGCGCGGAAAGCAAGCTCGAACGAAGACGCGGTGAGGATTACCACCCAGGCGAACACTTTCTCCGGCTTCCCCGCGACCCGCGGACGCAGCAGGTGAAGGGCGACGCCGGAAACGCCGAAACCGAGCATCGCCTGGGAAACGATGAGCGGAACGAAATGGGGCCAGAACCGGAAGGACAGCAGGCGGATCAGGATAATCTCGTTCGCCATGGCCGCGGCGGACAGGAAAAACACCGCCGGGACGACCCGGCCATGCCCGGTGTCAGTGGCCAAGGAGCCGCACAAAGACCACCGGGAGGACGTTGCGCTGGGAAAGGGCGCCGTCGGCGCCCTTCTCGAGGAACACCAGGTTCTGCGTCATGAAGGGCCCTCCGACGGGCATGATCATTCTCCCTCCCTTCCGCAACTGGCGCACAAGAGGGGGCGGGATATGCCCCCCCGCGCACGCGACGATGATGGCGTCGAAGGGGGCCTTCTCCTCCCATCCGTAATATCCATCCCCCTGCCGGACGGTGATGTTCCGGAGCCCGAGAGACGCAAGGTCCCTTCGAGCGCGCTCCGCGAGAGATGGAAAAATCTCGACGGTGTACACCTCACCGGCGATCTTCGCGGCGACGGCCGCCTGGTACCCGGAGCCGGTCCCCACTTCCAGAACACGGTCTCCGGGCTTGAGACGGAGGATCTCGGTCATGAATGCGACGACGTAGGGCTGCGAGATCGTCTGTCCTTCCCCGATCGGGAGCGGCCGCGGTTCGTACGCCCTGTGGCGGTATTCGGGGGGAACGAGGAGATGGCGAGGAACCTCCCGCATCGCTGCGAGAACACGGGGATCCGAGACCCCCTCCTTCTCGATCTGGTCCCCCACCATCGCCAACCGTTTTTCAAGATACGGGTCTTCCTGCGTCCCTCCCGGGATTGCCGCGACACAGAGAAGACCCGTCATGAGGGCTATGACGATTCGGCGGGAGCGCACGTTTCCCCCCCAATAAAGAAAACCGTCAGGAGGCTACGAGCGCCTTGGAGGCCTTCCGGACATCCTTCGCCTTCACCCAGAGGAGCGCCCCGTAGCGTCCCTTCCCGTCGGAGACCGCGTCGACGGCAGTCACATTGATGCCGGCATTGCCGAGCGTTTCCATGATTCTGGAAACCGCCCCCACCTTGTCGTCTCCCCGGATGAGGAAAACGGGTTTTTTCCCGCTCACCGGGAATCCTGCCCGCCTCATGGCCTTCCGGAACGCGGCAGCGTTCCGGGGGACGAAGTCCAACTGCGTCTTCCTCCCCCGCGGGAAACCGGAAAACGCCATCAGGTTTACCCTGGCTTCCCGCAGGACCTTGAGAACGCGCGCTCCCTCGCCAGGCTTGTCCGAGATTTCAAGCTTGTAATAATCTACTTTCCGGATCCGGTCCGCCATCTCTCTCCTCCTCCGGGAGGGGGCCGCACCTCCCATCTCACTGGTTGTTATTCCCGTTCTTCCCTTTCTCCTTCCGATCCTTTTCAACCTTCGACGCTTCCCGCAGCGCGGTAAGGCGGTCCTCCACGAGGCGGTTTACCGTTCCATCCGGGTATGTTCCGTCCGGGCCGGGTTCCCCGGCAGGCATGCCCATCAGAATTTCGATCCCCTCCTCCACATGATCAATGGCAACGATCCGGAATGCCTTCTTCCCGATCGCCTCGACAACGTCTTTCCTCAGCATCAGATTCCTGACGTTTCGTTCCGGGATGATGACGCCTTGCGAACCGTCGAGCCCCCGCTGGTTGCAGAGATCGAAAAATCCTTCGATCTTCTCGTTCACGCCACCGATCGGCTGCACGTTTCCGCTCTGGTCCATGGAACCTGTTACGGAGAATCCCTGCTTGACCGGGACCGCTGATATTGCGCTCAGGAGAGCGTAAAACTCCGCGCAGGTCGCGCTGTCCCCTTCAATCATCCCGTACAGCTGTTCGAAGGTGATCGACGCGGTGAGGCTGATCGGCTTCCGCAATGCGAACTTGCTTCCCAGGTAGTTCGTGAGGATGAGCATCGCTTTTTCGTGGATCTTCCCGGAAAGCTTCGTCTCCCTCTCGATGTTGACGACCCCTCCTTTCCCTGCGTACACGGTCGCCGTGATCCGCGACGGCTTCCCGAAAGTGTGATCCCCCGCATCCAGAACGGCAAGGCCGTTGACCTGTCCCTTCCTCGCCCCCGAAGTCTCCACGATCAGCGTCCCCTCCACCATCACCTCCCGCATCCGATCCTCGACCCGGCGGTGACGGTAGATCTTCTCCCCGATCGCCTTTTCGACGTGACCCCCGGAGACCACCGCAGCCCCTTCCTTCGTGGCCCAGTAGTGGGACTCCCGAATCAGGTTCGAGATGTCGCTGAACTTGGAGGACAGCTTCTCCTGGTCCCCCGCCAGGCGGGTGCCAAATTCCACAACCTTCCCCACCCCGGAGGGATCGAAAGGTAGCAGTTTCTCCCCTTTCGCTCTCGTCGCCACGAAGGCGGCATACTTCCGGATGTTCTCTTCCGATCTATCGATGCGGTTGTCGAAGTCCGCCTTCACCTTGAACAACTCCCTGTATTCCTCGTCCTGGTTGTACATGAGGTAGTAGATTTCGGGGTTGCCGATCAGGATCACTTTGACGTCGAGAGGGATAGGTCCCGGCTTCATCACTGCCGTCGGCACCGAACGGTGTTGCTCCCACACGTCCTCGATCTTGACCTCGCAGTTCCGGATGGCCCTCTTCAGGGCATCGTAGGAATTGAGGTTCCGGACAAGATCCAGGGCATTGATGACCAGATATCCTCCATTCGCCTTGTGCAAGGCGCCCGCCTTGATCATGGTGAAGTCGGTAAAGGCCGCACCGGATTGGAACTTGTGTTCCATTCTGCCGAACAGATTGTAATAGGTGGGGTTATTCTCGATCACGCAGGGGCTGCCTTTCCGGCCGCCGTTGTTCACTATCACGTTCACGAAGTATTTTCGAAAATCCGGTTCCTGCTTCTGCATTCTCAGGGACGGAACCGGCGGCGGCGCGGCTTCCTCGGCCTGCGCCTTGAAGTCGTCTATATTATCAAGGATGTCTTCCTTTACACCTTCCAGATACGACGAAAGTTTCCCGTCCGGCCCGTACTGTGCGCGGATGTCCTCGATCAGGTGTCCGAGTACCGATAGGGCGGCTTCCCGCCCGAGATCCCGCATTTTCTCCCGCGTCGTTCTTTCCTGGGCCTTCAATACCCTCCTCATGTCATCGATCTTCTCCTGAATGTGCTTCCCGCTCTCCCTGATGAGGTTTGCCTTTTCCTCGTCGAGGGATTTGAATTCCTCCTCCGTCAGGGGTTCCCCCGATTCGCCGATCGCCACGATGGAGAAGCCCCCCATTGCGGGCTGGATCTTGAACCCTTTCTCGCCGGCCTCCCGTTCCAGGGAGGAAAAAAGATCCTTCTGCCGGGACTGGAATCCCTCCACAATGACGTTGCTCTGCTGCTTGTACTCCTTCGAATCGAAAATCTTCGGAATTTCCACCTTGAGTGAAGCGACCAATTCCTCCATGTCTCTCTGGAACGCGGCCCCCCGTCCCGGCTCGAGGGAAATCGCAAGCGGCTCGGCCGAATCCCGGAAGTTGTGGACGTAGCACCAGTCGGAAGGGACTTTTTCCTGCTCCGCCTTTTTCGATATGAAGGAGCGAATGGCGGAGGCCTTCCCCGTCCCGCTTTCCCCCAGCACATAGATGTTGAATCCCGTGCTGGCAAGGTTCAAACCGAAGTCGATGGAGGCCAGGGCACGTTCCTGGCCGATGATCCCTTCCAGTGGCGGGACCTCGTCCGTCGTTCTGAAATCGAAGAGGCTATCGTCGCAGCACTGGAACAGGTCGTCGAGGGACAGTTCCCTTGACATGCATCCCTCCCTTGGTGAAAAAGTTCACCCGTGCGGGAAGAACCGGGAGGAAGCGAAGTCTCTCCCCCGATCAGGCAAAGAAGAAACAGGCAGTCCCGATTATTCCTGGGCGCTTTCGTTCATCATAGAAATTTCCGGGGGAAATAAAAAGGGTACCGTGAAAATCGGCATGTCGATCGCCACACCTTTCGCTACCGCACCGAACTCCGGAGTGTGCTGCCGGGTTACGCGCAGGGTATGCTATATTTATCTGGACGATCGCGACCGAATTTCCTCTGGGACCCTGAAACGGGGAGAGATGATGAAAGAGAAAACACCGGGAAAGGTTCACATCTTCCTCGGGATATCCATCCTCATGATCGTCGTGTTTTTCCTGATCGACCTGTACAAGACGGTCGAAATTGCCGTGTGGCTGTTTTATCTGATCCCTCTCCTGTTCATCTCCTACGTGTCTCCGCGCTGGATGTCCTACCTGCTGCTTTCGATATGCACGCTGATGATCGGTTTGGGGTATCTCGCGATTCCACCGCACGTCCGATCCGACGTGGCGATTCTCAACCGCCTGATCGCGATCATCGTTGTCTGGCTGACCATTGTCATCCTTATGGAACGCAAAAGGGCGGAAGACTTCCTCGAGGAAAGCAAGGAGCAATACCGGGACCTGGTGGAACTCTCCCCGGAAACGATCTACATCCAGCAGGAAGGAAAATTCGTTTTCGTCAACGGCGCGGGAGTGGAGTTGTTCGGCGTAGCCGGGCAGGAGGACCTCCTGGGAAAATCGGTATTGGACTTCATCCATCCGGACGGCTGGGAAACGGCATCCGCCTGGGTCCGCATGGAGCGGGAGAAGGGAAAGATCATCTCCTCGGTCGAGGAAAAATATCTCCGTGTAGACGGCACTCCCGTGGAAATGGAGGTTTCGGCCGTACCGATCGATCACCTCGGCAAGCCTGCTCTCCAGGTGTTCGCCCGCGATATCACCGGGCGAAAACGTCTGGAGGATCAATTGCGCCAGTCTCAAAGAATCGAGGCGGTCGGAAGACTCGCGGGGGGGATCGCACACGACTTCAACAACCTGATGACGGTAATCACGGGCTATGTCGGACTGTCGAAGAAGCGTCTCGGCAATCCCGAGCTTCTGGCAAAAGGGCTCGACGAGATCGGGAAGGCGGGCAACCGCGCAACCCGGCTGACCAACCAGTTGATCGCGTTCAGCCGCAAGCAGATCCTCCAGCCGCAGATCCTCGATCTGAACCAGATCGTCTCCAACATGGACAAGATGCTTATCCGCCTGATCGGGGAGAACATCGAACTTCTGACGGTCCTCGGGATCAATATCGGAAAGGTGAAAGCGGATCCCGGCCAGATCGAGCAGGTGGTCGTAAACCTGGCGCTGAATGCCCGGGACGCCATGCCGAAGGGCGGCAGGATCAACATCGAAACCTCGGGAGAAATTCTGGAAGAGCACTCGATCCACCTGTACGGAGATCTCCCCCCGGGTCCTTACGTGAAGCTCTTGTTCCGGGACAACGGTGTTGGAATCGACGAGGAGACCAAATCCCACATTTTCGAACCGTACTTCACAACAAAGGAAGTGGGCAAAGGAACGGGACTCGGCCTTGCGACGGTATACGGCATCATCCGTCAGAGCGGGGGGGATGTCCGGGTAGAGAGCGAGCCCGGGAAAGGGACCACGTTCACGATTTTGCTTCCAAGGGCGTCGAATGCGGAATCCGTGAAGGAAGACATCGTCTTGGCCCAGGAGACGCGGCGAGGGAAGGAGACGATCCTCCTGGTGGAAGACGAGGAGCCGGTGCGCAACCTGCTGAGGGAGACCCTGGAAGAAGCGGGATACACGGTCCTCGAGGCCCCCGACGGAGGAGAGGCGCTTGCGCTTCTCTCCCGTTCCGGGCAAACGATTCAGCTCATCCTCTCGGACGTGGTGATGCCGAAGATGGGAGGTCGGGATCTGGCGGACAAGGTCGCCTCCATGCACCCTGAGATCAAAGTGCTCCTCATCAGTGGATACCCGGAAACCGCGCTCGGACAACAGGACGATACAGGAGGGGGGCTACCCTTTCTTTTCAAGCCATTTACACCGCATGACCTCACCAATAAGGTGAGGAATATCCTCGATGGCTGAAGGGGAGTCGAAGCAGAGTTTCGTCCGGCTATTTCCCCCCTTTTTTATCCAGTTTCGCTTTCAACGCCTCCCCCAGCGACCCCAGAGAGGGGGGAGCCTTCTCCTGGAGGTATTGCCGGTAATCCTCCGAATCGGATGCGTGTCCCTTCCCGGCCTCGTCTTCCTGCAGTGAGAGGGATATCCTCCTCTTCTCCCGATCCACCGATTCCACTTGCACCGCAACTTCCTCGCCCTCTTTCACCGCCTCGCCGGGGTGGCGGATCCGCTTTCCTCCCCCCAGCTTCGATATGTGAAGGAGGCCGTCCACCCCCGGCTCCAGGCTGACGAAGGCCCCGAACGCGGTCAGGCGCGTTACGATCCCGGCGTGCTGCGATCCCGCGGGATATTTCCCCTCGACAAGGTCCCATGGGTCGTGCAGGGTCTCCTTCAGGCTGAAACTGAAACGTTCTTTTTCCCAGTCGAGGCGGATGATCGCAACCTCGATCTCCTGCCCCGGCGTAAGCGTCTCCCGGATATCCCCTCCCCGGTCCCACCCGACCTCGGACGCCGGTAATAGCCCCCTGAGGGGTCCCACGCTCACGAAGGCGCCGAATTCCCTGACGGACGTGATCGTCCCTTTTACCGTCATCCCTTCCCGCAATGTTCCCCTGAGGGATTCCATCTCCTCCTGTCGCTTCTCCTCCAGCAGAACGCGGTGCGACAGGACGATGTTGCGCCCTCTGCCGTCATACTTCGTAATTCTGAAAAGAAGACTTTTCCCGACCGGTTCCCCCCCGATCTCCGCGGAAGCGTCTCCCAGCTGGGAATAGGGGCAGAACCCTCGAAAACCACCCGCGATCCGTACCGAAAAACCGCCCTTTACCTCTTTCTCCACGGTCCCTTCCACCGGAATGCGGTTTCGCCAGGCATCTTCCATCTGGGTCTGATCGACCGCTCCGCCACCGATCCTGGTGGCGAACAACATCTCGTTGTTTCTTGTTCCCACGAAAAACGCCTGGATCGTGTCCCCCTCCCTCACGGTCAGGTTCCCGTCAGCGTCGTGGAACTCCTTCTTCTCGATGCATCCCTCCCCTTTTGTCCCCAGGTCCAGAAAAATATACTCCGAGGTGATTCCGATGATCCTCGCGGCGACCTTCTCGCCCGGCTCCAGCCTGAGAGGTTCCGCGTATGTCCTTTCGAGCATTTCCGGGAAACTTTCCTCCCCCGAATCCCCGATTTTTCCCCGATCGTCCCTGTCCATCGAGTCCTCCTTTTCCGAACCGCTCCCTTTAATCCGTTTTCACGGAGCCGATATAGGGGAGCGCGCGATGCCTGTCCGCATAGTCCAATCCGTATCCCACGACCCACACGTCGGGGATGTCGAATCCCAGATAATCAATTCGCACTTCCTTTGCCAAGCGTTCCTTTTTTCGTAACAGCACGCAGGTCTTCAGGGAGGCCGGCTTCATCGTGCGCAAGGCATTTACGAGAACCTCGAGCGTGTTTCCGGTGTCGGCTATATCCTCGACGATCAGAACGTGTTTCCCCGAAATGTCCGTCCCGAGATCCATGATGAGGCGCACGGCGCCGGACGCGGCGGCGTCCGGGCCATAGGCGGCAAGCGCGACGAAATCGACACGCCTCGGAATGGTGAGAAGCCGGGAGAAATCGGCGAGGAAAATGAAACACCCCTTGAGAACCCCGACCAGGAGCAGTTCCTCCACGTCCCTGTATTCCACGGACACCTGCCGGGCCAGCTCCTCGACCCTTCGCAGGATTTCTTTCTCGGGGATGAGAACCGGCGGCTCTTCCTGTTTCATCGCTCTCTCACAGTCTCCCCGTCTCGAGATGGATGAACTCCGAATTGCATCACCAGGACTACGCAGGCCGTGAGCGGTAACACCATTTTCTCACAGGTTCGGACCGTCCAACACACGCAGGAGGATGCGGATAACTATTACGAACCGGAGAGGTTTCTGTCGAGATTGTGGGCGGCGCTTATGAGCCCCAGGTGGGTGAACGCCTGGGGGAAATTGCCCAGATGCTCCCCGGTCGGTCCCAGCTCCTCGGAGTAAAGACCCAGATGGTTTGCATACCCGAGCATCTTTTCGAAGAAAAACCGTCCTTTCTGGACCTCCCCGGCCCGGGACAGACACTCGACGTACCAGAAGGAGCACATGGTGAACGTCCCCTCCTCTCCCCGGAGGCCGTCCGAGGTTTCGTCGGCGATCCGGTAGCGGTAGACATGAGAGTCTTCGACGAGGTCCTCCTTGATCGCCTGGAGGGTTGACAGCCACCGCGGATCCGTGGGCCCAAGGAACTTCACCAGCGGCATCAGAAGGTTCGCGGCGTCAAGTACGGTGGATCCCCTGGACTGGGTGAAGGCCTTCCTCCGGGGGTCCCAGAAGTTCCTGAAGATATCCCGGTAGATCGTGTCCCTTGCCTTGTACCACCGGTCGAACGGTGCGGGAAGCGACCGTTTCTGGGCAAGCCGGATTCCCCGGTCGATCGCCACCCAGCACATGAGCCGGGAATACAGAAACTCCTTTCGCCCGGACCGGATCTCCCAGATCCCCTCGTCCTTCTTCCGCCAGTTCTTGCATACCCAGTCGATCAGTCGCACGAGATTCGACCAGAGGTCGTAGTGGATCGGCTCGCCGTACTTGTCGTAAAGGTAGACCGAGTCCATGAGCTCGCCGTAGATGTCGAGCTGGAGCTGGTTGTAGGCGCCGTTGCCGATCCGGACCGGCGAGGATTTCCGATAGCCTTCGAAATGGGGAAGGATCTCCTCGGTCAGGTCGTGCCGCCCGTCGATCCCGTACATGATCTGCAGGGATCCGTCGGGGTTGAGCTCTCCGGCACGCCCCTCGATCCATCGCATGAACGCAGCCGCCTCCTCCGTATACCCGAGGCGGATCAGCCCGTACAAGGTGAAAGAGGCGTCACGGATCCATGTGTATCGATAGTCCCAGTTTCGCTCCCCTCCGATCTCCTCCGGCAGACCGAACGTCGGCGCTGCCACGATCGACCCTTCGGACCGGGAAGTCAGCATCTTCAACGTCAGGGCGGAGCGGTTCACCGTCTCCCGCCACCTGCCCCGGTAGGTAGAGCGGGCCACCCACTGCCTCCAGAAATTGAGTGTTTCCTTGAAGGCGTGGGAGACATAATCTTCCCCGATGGAGGGGGACTCCTTGCCCGCGCGCGCTTCTTCGAGAACGAAGGAGGCAGTCTCCCCCGCACGAAGCGTGAATTCGGCTGTAGCAGCCCCCTTCTCTTTCCGGAGCGGAACATCCGACCGGAGCCGGAGCGCGGGCAGCCCTTTTCCCTCGGGATGGAAGACGGCTTCCCCTTTCCGGATCTCGATCCTGTGTCCCCGACGTCCGTAGTCGAACCTCGGATCGCACGTCATGCGGAACCTGATCTCCCCCCGCACGGTCTTCACGCGCCGTACGAGGTCGTGCCGGTGTTTCCCATGCTCACTGCGATCTCCGTTATTCTCGATCGCCATGAAATCCGATATCTCGGCAACGCCCTCCTCCGAAAGAAAGCGGGTGAGAAGGATGTTCGAGTCCGGGAGATAGAGCTGCTTGTGGCGGACATCCTCGAGAATGGGGGCGATGCGAAAATGCCCTCCTTTCTCGAAATCGAGCAGGGCCGCGAAGATCGATGGGGAGTCGAAGTGAGGGAAACACATGAAGTCGATCGAACCGTCGATCCCGATGAGAGCCACAGTGTGCATATCACCGACTATCCCGTAATTCTCGATCGGCTGGTAGCTCACCTTCTTCTCCTCACACGGTCGCGCTTTCCTTTACAGATAGCGGGGAAACCCCAAAGGATTCAGGGTTCGGCACGTTCGATCCGGAGAACGATCCCCGGCAGGGTGATCGGTCCGATTGAGGGAGTTTACCACCCCCCTCGTCATTTCGGGGTTACGGGATCCAGCTTGAACCTCCGGAGATCATAGGAATTGGCGTACGAGGAATCCGGGTTGTTCCAGACAACGGGATCGCTCTGTTCCGCGGTTTTCACCATGATCTGGTCGCAACTGAGATCCACCGCTTCCATATTCCGGAACTGGTCCCAGCAATCGGCTTCCGTCGCGGTATCCTTGACGATCACGAACATGGTGTACCCTTCCCTCTGCGTGGCTTTGAACTGGGGCCTCATCACATACTCCTTCTTGCACGCCTTCATGGCCCCGTATAAAGACCCTGCGCGGAAGATCGGGTACGCGGAGAAGTAGTTTCTCCCCCCCATGTTCAAACTTCCACGGATGACGATCACCGAATCCTTTTTTGGGATCGTCTCCAGAAAAGCGTCTGTCGTCTGCTCCCGCGAGACGACCGTCGGCTCGATACCGACGGGCGGGGGCCTGTCCGTGGGAGACTTGATATAGGAGGGAAGCCCGGCAGCACCCCTCTTTTCCTGGGCCTGCGCGGGAAACTGAATGGAAAGAAAAAGGAATATGGCTGTGATCATCGACGTTACCGTTACGCCTGCTCCGTTCATACAGCCTCCCTGCATTATCGTTGTGGAGGTACCGCCGTAATATCGACCCCTGTGACATTCCTCACCATCGACCTGGTCCGCCGGCCATCCGATAACGACTTCCTTCCGGATGACGGAACGGCTGCGAAAGTGACTCCCTGTATATTTCTCCGGCCGGTTCCCGTCTCCGGAGCATCCGGTATTTCCGGAGATTCCGCGGTGACAGGTTCCGGATTCCTCACGGCAGCAGTCTCAGGCGGCACGACAGCGAAGTCCACTCCCTTTGTCTCTTTCCTGCCCGCCCCGACGTAGGCAGCAGGAGGGGAAATCGCTGCGGGAATCCCGACTCTTTCCCTCTCCGGGTTCCATTCGGGAGGAGTTGCGGCAAAGTTCAACCCCGCGACGCGCCTTTCCCCCGAACCCGTCTCGGGAACTTTCCCTTCCCGAATTTCCGGTTCCTCACCGGAAGATTCGGGGCCGACCCCCTCCTCCATCGGAC
>Ga0209536_100014063_pt1 | contig 11511 bp, 11 predicted proteins | sample DeeMarSeWOR28_12_FD_187461 | JGI IMG/M metagenome (GOLD analysis project Ga0209536, IMG submission 187461) | Marine sediment microbial communities from White Oak River estuary, North Carolina - WOR-2-8_12 (SPAdes) (version 2) | ecosystem: Environmental > Aquatic > Marine > Intertidal zone >... | reverse complement strand
TGATGCCATCGCAGTGCGGAGAAAATGCACAAAATAGTTTGGCATCTTGCTTTCATTAACTGTGGCCTGGTAGTCGATATAAACTGTTTCTAGGTTCGTAAAGACCTGATCGCCGTATATCTCCCATCCATAACGCAAAGGCTGCTCATTAGTGCCAGAGCTGGCAAACAGCGCCCTAACGCCAGAAAGCATATCGCCAGGAAGCTGATATGCGTATTGCCATTCATTTGTTGGGGTGGATGATAATCTAGCCAGCTGCTCTTTTTGATATGACCAGCTCCAAGGATATCTTGATAACAGGGCATCTCTTAAATCTGGGTAAAGTCTGTCGCAAGCCTGGGCAGCGTCAGTGCCTTCCGTAAACGAAGAAAGGGGCGCAGCGCCCAGCATGATAAGTGCATCAGAACAAATTGATAAACCTGTATCGCCAGCTGCCATACCACTCTCCTCTTGTTAAGAGGGGGCAGCCGAAGCTGCCCCATCAATATTAGTCACCGTCAGTGGCGGCTAATGTAGTGCCATCAGCAACATCTACAACACCAGCGCTGTTTGAAAGCACCTGGGTCAATGTGCTGACGCGAGTACCACCTGTTGATGTTACGCAGTAGATCAGATCGCCAACCGCCAGAGTGTCTGACAAATCGTTGAAATAACCTTCTGTGTTTACAGTCGCAATGGTATCGGCAGTTTGATAGGAGTAGATAGATGGTGCATTACCACTCTTACTAGCTCCAATGGTTGCAAAACCTGTTGAATCAAAAGCCATCGTTTATCCTCCTTATTCAGTACAAGAAATCTTAACGATGCCATCATCGTCAATCGCAATAGCGCCGGCAGAGAACATTGACGAGACGAGGAATGACGTTTTTTCTGGTACGTAATTTACCTCACTCTTTTGTGCCATTGATTCTGCATAGCCCATTGAATCACGATGCCAAGCAAAGCAAGTGCGGGTTGATGGCTTTGGAAGACCGCCTTCATCACGATCACCCATTGTCAGCACCTGGAAGCCCATGAAGGAATTAACCTCACCACGGACTAGAGCCTTGACACTTGCGAAATCGCTTGAGGTGATTTCCGTTTCACCAAGCAGAGCATCGAGCTGAGAAGCGTGCATAAGAAGATAACGACCTTCAGATGGTACGTTTTTCTCATTCAGCGCCTTTGCAGCTGCACGGAGCTTTTCAATGTTCATGTTTGATGCTGCGCCACCTACTGAGGTAGCAACGGTTGATGGTGAAGCAGCTGCATCGAGAGCATCAATACAAAGCTGATCCATACGCCGAGCGATTGACTTTGAAACTACCTCGACAAGTTCACGGCGCTCATCAAAATTGATATGAGACTGGTGGAAAATGTCGCTGTATTCCGCAGCAATATAGTCGCTCATGGTTGCAGTAACCTGGCTGTAAGTTACATTCAGCGGGGTTACATCTGTTTGAGGCACACGAACAGTAGCAACGCCCTTACCGATTTTCGGAAATTTGACGGTGTTGCCCTGGACGCCTGTGCGTGTACGCATTGTACCACGCAGCAAAGCCTCGGCTTGGTATGCTTGTTTGACCTCTGCTTCAAAGAGGGTCACAAAAGCATTGGTTACACTCTGCGCCATAGCAGAATCCTCCTATTAAGGTTTCAACTTGCCGCATACCGTTGGCCGATGTAGTCGGGCGGTTTGCTTGCATGAAATGGTCATGCCCACCAGTGGGTTCACCACATAGAAGGGCCGCAAGCGGTTAGCCTTCGCATACCATAATAAACTAATTTAATTTATTTTGCAATAAAACTAATTATTTGATTTTAACCATTTTGCATGGTTATCAATCTTCCATATCGTATTTGCCTTTGTTGTTCCGATAATTGTATTGGGATTCCCATGGTTTCGATCCATAAATAGTGTAACACTTGTATCGTTATTTGTCGTAATTGCACTTTGGGTGAAGAGATATCTGATCGTGGTACCACCACTGGAAACACCATTTATACCTATCCAGGATATAAGACCCGAATATGCAGAATATTCTATCTCCTGGGTTGAGGGCTCGTTAAGTATTGCAGGAATTACATTAATGATTCTGATATTTACGGTTGCTTCAAAAATAGCTCCGATCATCCCTGTTTCGGAAGTAGCAGATGCACATAACCTAGAAAAGCCAAAATTACTTTTTAAAACCCAAGGTGAATAAACTATAAAAATGTAATCAAGATGAACTCACAAATAAAGACTTATATCAAATATTCCAGCTCAGTATTAACATTAGTTCTGGGTCTATTTACCTTGATATGCTCTTATACACCTGTTATAGCTGCAAAAGAGCGCGTTCGAATGAAATTATATTTTTCAAAAAATGACGCCGGAGAAAGAATGTTTAGCATTGCCCTTACAGCCGGAAGCGGAAAAAATATGCACGGTGTGAAAAATGGGGAAGTGCTGCTCACTTCAACATTAAACGATTCTACCATAAACCTGGCTACGTTGGAAACAGATACCCTTGGCGAAGTAAAACTTTATCTCGATGCGGAGTACATATTACCTATGGATGAAGCTGGCATAACGATAATTGAGGCTACTTATGAAGGTAATGATGACTACAGGTCTGCATCAAGTGATATTGAAATTTCAGATCTTGATTTTGAGTTTATGTTCGAAGTGGAAGATTCGGTTAAATACTTAAAGGTACTCGCAAATAGAATCGACAAGGAGGGGAACAAAATCCCTGTTGAGGAGCTCGAAATCAATATTGGCATACAACGTCTATATAGTATTTTACCTCTTGATAAAGTAGAAACTGATGAAGATGGAATCGGGGTTTTGGAAGTCCCGGATAATTTACCTGGGGATGCTGAAGGTGTGCTGACATTTGTTGCACGGATCGAAGATCACGATGAATTTGGAACCGTACTTAAAAAAGCAAGTAATGCGTGGGGAACTCCAGTTTCGTACGAAGTAAAACCATTACCAAGACAATTATTTACTGATGAGGCTCCCTTATGGATGATTGCAAGTGTTTGTATTATTCTGGTGGGTGCATGGTACCATTTCTTCTTATCAATTAGTAAATTAATGAAGTTAAAAAAAGCTGCTTAAGATAAATATATCAGTTTGGTACAATATTTGGATTAACTATAAATATTTGAATATATTTTTGAACCACTAATTTTTATAACGATGAAAACAAGATTGAATTCTATTCTGGCTTTCGGTGCAATAGCTGCATTTACCTTTGCTTTGGTAGCTTTTACGGCACCACAAGACGACTGGGAAGTTCCGGCAAAATATAAAACTATGGAAAACAAATATGCCGGTGACGACGCAGATGGTATTGGTGAAGACCTTTATAAACAGCACTGCAGATCATGCCATGGTAAGGAAGGCTATGGTGACGGTAGCAAAGCTGCGGAACTGGAAACTGAAATGAGAGACCTAACTTCTGAAGAAGTCCAGGCACAAACTGATGGAGAATTGTATTACAAATCTATCATTGGTCGCGACGAAATGCCAAACTTTGAAAAGAAAATCAGAGGTGAGGAAGATCGATGGATGGTTATTAACTACCTGCGATCAATAGCAGAATAGAATAAATTAGAAATGAAAGGGGAAGATCAAACTTCCCCTTTCTTAATTTTTGGCTTTTATAAATGTATAGCTTATAAGAATTTAATTTTTTATTTCTATTTGAAGTTAATAGAAATTATTACGTATTAATTTTTGATTTGATAGGTTGAGGGGATTTAATAACCTCTGTTCATTTTTGATATTGTCTATCTTTTTTTTGCCGAGGTTAATTGTCCTCTTTCACACGTTGAATTTTTTAAAACTAAACTTATGGCAAAGAAAAAAGACAAAACCTCACGGCGTGAATTCTTCAATTCAAGCATATCATTAGGCGCAACTGCACTTTTCTTATCCAATTTCACTTCTTCATGTACCGATCCCAAAGAACCAGGGGAAAAGGTAAAAGTTCTTGGACAGAATGGTGAACTTCTTGAAGTTGATAAAAGTGAACTTCATTATTGTAAACCTGCCACACCAGAGGAATCAAGACAGGGAATCCCTAACAGAAAATTCGTAATGGTCATTGACCTCTCAAGATGCCGAAATGCGAGAATTTGTGTTGAAAAATGCCAGGAAGCGCATCACCTGCTTCCAGGACAGGAATTTATCCGCGTTTATTTAATGCAGCGATCTGAAAAATCAACTCCCTATTGGTTCCCCAAACCATGTTTTCATTGCAACAATCCACTATGTGCAAGTGTCTGTCCGGTTGGCGCTACATATAAAAGATCAGATGGTATTGTGCTTGTTGATAATGAAAGATGCATCGGATGTAAATTTTGCATGACAGGTTGCCCATATAACGCCAGGATTTTTATGTGGGAAAAACTGGAAGTTGAAAATGAAAAAGATATAGAATACTCTCCTGAAACCAGTATTCCGGCACGCGAAGGAACAGTGGCCAAATGCGATTTTTGTCCTGACTTGCTCAGGAATAAAAAATTACCTCATTGCGTTGCGGCATGCCCAATGGGCGCTATTTACTTCGGGGATATCAATGAAGATTCTGTAACCAATGGTGAAGAAACGGTTGGATTCACTGAACTGATCAAAAATTATGATGGATATCGCCATCTCGAAAATCTAGGTACGGATCCAAGTGTTTATTACTTACCTGCTACAGGCAGACTGTTCCCATTCGAAAGAGGATTGGAAGATAAGGATGAGGAATTAATGAAGAGATACGAAAACAGCCCATATTTTAAAAATAAGAACAATGGATAACAACGAACTTAATCTTTTGCGTGAATTTTCGCCACAACTTAGTACTAAAAGCAGGCTTGTCAAAGGATGGTTACTTTTTTTACTTTTTGCCTTTATGCTGGGCTTATTTGGTTTGTACATGCAAATAATTCATGGACATGCAATAACCGGGATGCGAGACTATGTAGTGTGGGGTGTGTACATCGTAAACTTCATTTTTTTTATGGGTTTGAGCTATGCTGGAGCATTAATTTCCGGAACACTTCATTTAATGAAAACCGAGTGGCGGAAACCTATCATGAGGATGGCCGAGATTTTGACGGTGGTTTCACTAATGATAGGCCCACTATTCATCATTTTATGCATCGGTCGCCTTGATCGGTTATATTTTCTTGTCTTGCATGGACGAATTCAGTCGCCGATTACCTGGGATGTAATCGCTATTTCCACCGATTTAATTGGTTGTCTACTTTACTTGTATTTATCTTTTATACCAGATTTTGCCAGGCTTCGTGACTTCAAGGAATTGGATGTAAAAAGCTGGAGAAAAAAAATGTACAGCGTTCTGTCACTTGGATATCAAGACACTCCGGAATACAACAAAATATTAAACCGATCAAAAAATGTGATGGCTGCTATTATCATTGCGATCGCTATTATTGTTTATTCCGTTTTGGCCTGGATATTCAGTGTAACACTACAACCAGGGTGGCATAGTACGATATTCGGGCCTTATTTCGTCATTGCAGCTGTTTATTCGGGAACTGGCCTTCTGATAATTATCATGTGGATTTACAGGAAAATCTATCACCTGGAAGCATATATTACGAAAAGTCACTTTGTTAAAATTGGCGTATTACTACTAATCCTGGCTGCCTTCTTCGGCTACTTTACTTTTAGCGAATACCTTACAAAGTGGTATGGTTCGGAGAGCAATGATGCAGTACTGATCGATAAACTTTTTGAAGAGTATTTTTGGATGTTTATAATTTCAAACTATGCGGGTGTAATTATACCATTGGTTGTTATTGGATTTCCTAAATTACGAACAATCAATAGCATTACATTTGCAGCGTTCGTGAGTGTGGTTGCCTTATGGTATAATCGTTATTTAATTGTAGTCCCAACGTTAGAGTCTCCTTATCTACCCATACAGGATTCAAGAGCTGAATACTTATATTATGCTCCAACGTGGGTTGAACTATTTACTTCTATTGGAGGAGTGGCCTTATTTTGTCTGTTCTTTACACTTGCATCAAAGTTTGTCCCAATAATCGAAGTCTCGGGTAATGCGCCAAAAAAGTTGGAAACTAAAACTGCAAGCCAATCTTAAATTGATGATAAAATGAAAACAATACTTATATATTATATATGGACAACACGTACCAAGATTATTATTGTGTTGATGGCATTAACTACCATATTCTGCTACACTGCATTTTCACAAAATGCAAAGAAGAGAATTAATCCGAGAATGAGTCTCGATTATTTTAATCTGGAAGATAATTCAAGAATTCTTCGGGCAAGTTTATACGTGATTGAAAACAGAGAAAGGATGCCAATAACTAACGAGAAAATCTATTTTTATTTAGGTGATGCCTCTGAGAATAATATGCTGGATAGCCTCGATACAAATGCTGATGGAATCGCTGAATATACTTTCTCCGAGGATTACAAATTTCCTATTGATGAAGATCGAAAAGTAACGATTACTGCTCAGTTCAACGGCAATAAAACCTATTCGCAAAAAAGTGCTGATATTGATATCAAGGAGATTTTGATGGAATTGTTCTTATCTGAGATAAACGGTGTAAAATCAATCGCTGTAAGAGGGTATGAACAAGGGAATAAAAATGAAATGGTTCCTATCGAGGATGCCAACGTATCTTTTTATATTCCGCGATATTTTAATGATCAGCTGATTGGGAAAAGCGAGTTTGTGGATGGCAGAAGCAAAATTCAATTCCCTGAAAATATGGCAGGTGATACATTGGGTAATATCTCGATAATCGCCAGAATAGAGGATCATGAATTTTATGGGAATGTCGAAAGAAAAGTGGCAAACTTTCGGTGGGGTACAACGATTCCAATTGAAGAGGATAAATCGTTAATGACAATTCAAATTACCATTCCAACAAGAGCACTTTGGCATACTAATGCCCCTCTTTGGATGATCATAACATTGATTGTCTTATTAACAGGTGTGTGGAGTCATTATGTCTATGTAATTATTAATTTATTCAGATTGAAGAACTTATCAAAAAAAAGAGCTAACAACTTCAGAATGAGCCCAGAGGATAATAATTGATTTGATTAAAATTTTAAATAGAAGGCCATAATCGATACCATATAATGGCCTTTTCTATATTTTCTGATGTATTGGAAAACAAGTTTTTGACGTATCTTATAATTTATAAGAATAAGACATCATCTTTTCCCCTCATTACTTTTGGTAAATGTGAACTATAAAATTGGTATTATTTTCCCCTAAGTACTTAATTTTCAACATTTTTTTGTAAATTATATAACCTGTTTCCATCAATCAAATGCGCCTCACTGATATCAGAGAATGAGGCATTTGAAACCAATAACTATTTTTTTATTACCGAACGAAAGGAGGTTAACTATGGCCAATTATAAAAATGAAAAAAATCAGGATTATGATTATTTATTAGGCAAAATCCAGGCGTTGGAAAACCGCTTAACAAGTCTTGAGTCTATGCTTCGTGTAGAGTGGTTAGGAAAAGAGGGGGAGAAAAGCATGAAGTCAATTGGAGAGGAATATACAGTTGAAGGTACAGAATCCAGAATTGTGGAATACGGATTAGCCTGGCTTGGATGTATTGTTTTAATATTCGGAATCGTCTTCATGATGTCTTATTTCGATAGTTTAGGATTTCTAATTTCCTCCAGAATTATAGCCTATTTATCAACGTTAGTGCTCATTGGATTTGCCTATTATTATCGAAACTCCTTTCCGATTTTAGTTAATGTTCTCATCATATGCATCCCTTTGCTTTTTTACTACATTACTTTACACCTCTATTTCTTTTCGGAAAATCAAATTATTTCAAATAAAGGAATTGAGCTTCTTATTCTTATTTTATTGATAGCAATTCAGGTTTATTTGGCGATTCGAAAGGATTCAGAATTTCTGGGCACTATTGCTATTTTCTTTTTAATAGCAACAGCAATAATTTTCGATACAGCCCTTATAACTTTCATTATCCTGATGATAACAGCACTATTTTCGCTGGTTTTATATTATAGAAAGTTATGGTGGAGAATGTTAATGTTCTCACTATTCATGGTTTATCTCACACATTTGATATGGCTTTTGAATAATCCCATTATGGGTAATCCAATGAAAGCGGTAGAAATGCCTCAGCACAATATTTTATTTTTATTTGGATATGGCATCATTTATTCCCTGACAATTTTTATACCACAGGAAAAGATCAAATCTAATGGTCAATTGATTTCGACGGCCATCTGGAATGCACTGTCATTTTCATTTCTCCTTTTTATGATTATCCTTTCCTTTTATAAAGACAATTACGCTTTCATATGTATAACTATAGCATCTTTTTGTATCCTTTTTGCTGTAATTCTTAAACTAAAGTCAAGCCGAATATTCGCTCCCGCCACATATGCTTGTTTTGGTTTTATGGCTTTAAGCGGATCCATATATGGCTATTCAGGATTACCGGATGCCTATTTCCTTCTCGTTTTACAAAGTTTTTTAGTTGTGTCCATGGCCTTGTGGTTTAAATCAAAAATTATAGTTGTCGTAAATTCTTTTCTATTTGTATTGATCCTATTGCACTATCTGATGACTTCTGAATCTGTTGATCTGATAAATTTTTCTTTTGCGTTCACAGCTTTGGCCACAGCAAGAATACTGAACTGGAAAAAAGAACGACTTACGCTTAAGACTGAGCTATATAGAAATATTTTTCTTTTTGTTGGATTTATCATGATTCTTTATAGCCTCAGCCATGCTTTACATAATCATTATGTGACGCTTGCCTGGACTGCTACGGCAATATGTTTCTTCCTGTTAAGTATTTTACTCAAAAACATTAAATATCGTTATTTATCCATCATGACGATCGTTGTTACCGGAGGTCACTTATTTTTTATCGACCTGGCTAGTATGGAAATCGGCTTTAGAGTAATTGCATTTTTAGTATTTGCAATTATTACTTTGGGAGTTTCACTCTACTACACCAAACGAATCCGCAAAAAACAAGATAGTCAATTGTGAAAGCCTGATTTCTCAGGAAGTTGTGATTTCAATTGAAATCGTATGCTAAACGTTAGTCAATTCATGACCTCATAACTCGAAATATTCATTGGAATTTTTGATAGCTCGATTTTCCAAATAAGGTTTAACCATAATGGCCAACCCCGTTAATCAGTCATGAGATTCAGAGTATAACTCTCTATATATCTGATATTTACGCGATCTGCCAACGTATAACTTTTTCCTGTGAATTCATGATTTTTATCATATTTATTCAGTTAATAATGATAGATATTTGTTCCTTAATTGCTGAACTGCATTTTTGAAACTTAAAACTTAAAACGGATAACATTAAAGAACTTTTTATTCATAAAATCAATTATTATGAAACTTCCAAAATCGTATTACAACCTCGTATCATTTATAGGAACCATCATAGCAGGCATGAGTTTGTTCATGATTATTTTATTCAGCATAGTGGCCTATTTTTATGCAGACACGAGTTCTTATCTAGGATTATTCATTTATATCATTATCCCTGGATTCTTACTTATCGGTCTTATCATCATCCCGATCGGGATGATGATTGAAGTCAGAAGAAGAAAGAAACGTGAGCTGGAATATATCAAAAAAGGCTGGCCAATCATTGACCTGAATGTCTCAAGATACAGAAATGCAATTCTTGTGTTTAGCATTGGCACCATTATTCTGTTTATCTTATCATCTATTGGTAGTTATGAAGCATTCCACTATACAGAATCTGTCGAATTTTGTGGTACATTATGCCATGAGGTAATGGAGCCTGAATATGCAGCTTATCAAAATTCGCCTCACGCACGGGTTGCATGTGTGGATTGTCACGTTGGTACTGGCGCAGATTGGTATATGAGGTCAAAATTATCTGGGCTCAGACAGGTATATGCAGTCTTGACTGATGATTTTTCCAGACCTATAGCAACTCCAATACACGACCTGAGACCTGCTCGAGAAACATGTGAAGAATGCCATTGGCCAGAAAAATTCTATGCACAACAGCTAAGGCAAACAAAACATTTCTTGACAGACAGTGCAAATACTGAATGGAATATCAACCTTAAAATGAAAATAGGTCCTCAACACAGCGCCTTGGGCCTTACCGAAGGTATACACTGGCATATCAATCCAAATGTGAAAATTGAGTATATCCCAAAAAGAGACAACAGGAAAGATATCCCATGGGTAAAATATACCAATCTGGAGACAGGCGAAGTGACTATTTATGAAGATGAAGATAATGCGTTGGATGAGGAAAAAATGGCAACAGCTGAAGTGCGGGAAATGGATTGCATGGATTGCCATAACCGACCGTCACATCATTATTACACCCCTCAGGAATTTATAGACCAGGCATTGATTTCTGGTGAAATTCCAAAAGATATCCCATATATTAAAAAAGTGGCAATGGATCTGTTTGTTGATCCATATGACAGTAAGGATACTGCTATTCAAACGATCAGAACCTATACTAAAGATTTCTATTCGGAAAATTATCCTGAAGTACTCGCCTCGAGAGAAGATGAAATTGATAAAGCCATTGAAGGTATGATCAATGGATTTTCCCAAAACATATTCCCAACAATGGGCGTGAGTTGGGATGAATACGATAGCCACATTGGACACAAAACCTATAATGGATGCTTCAGATGTCATGACGATCGTCATCAAAGTGAAAACGGTGATGTAATCAGAAAGGATTGCAATATCTGCCATACGATCGTTTTACAAGGCAAAGATGGAGAAGAACAATTCAGCTCGGTAAATGATGCCCTGGATTTTGTGCATCCGAAAGAACTGGAAGAAGGTTGGGACGAAGACCTTTGTACCGATTGTCACAGGTATTTGTACTAGATAGACGACAAATTGCTTTCAAAGTAAAAGAAACCAGAATTCTAAAAACCCTTGACTTATCAAAAAAAGGTCCCTGAAAAAGGGACCTTTTGTATTTATTTAGCCAATTATTAATCGTTGTGAAGTTAAATCAGGGATTTTAGTATTTGGCTCCTTTGCTTTACAACATTCATCCACCCTTTAGCCCTTTGACATAATTTACAATGAACGTCAAACAACTCCCACCCTACCTGATCCGTACCCTTTGCACCAGGATATGGATTCTTCATGTTATTATTGGAAAAACCGCTCTTTAATCCTTCCTCATCCGATTAATTATTACTTCTCAAGCATTTGAGATATGAGCTTTAAAGTTCATTAAACAGGTTGCTATCCACATTTTAGAGATAGGTTAATAAGCTTATAAAAAGAAATACAGGTAAAATTAAAAACATCACATGCGCTAATGCAGATGCTATCGGTTACATGTTTAGAGATGGTGATAAAACTATGATCAGCTTTGACTCAGGTACTGATATTAATGCAGGCTCAAGATGTGAGCATCTTAAAGGTCAAGTAATGGAACTTGATTGGACAAAAATTTTTATTGATTAATTTTAAATTTTTAATACTTGGTGTA
>Ga0209536_100014062_pt1 | contig 11512 bp, 13 predicted proteins | sample DeeMarSeWOR28_12_FD_187461 | JGI IMG/M metagenome (GOLD analysis project Ga0209536, IMG submission 187461) | Marine sediment microbial communities from White Oak River estuary, North Carolina - WOR-2-8_12 (SPAdes) (version 2) | ecosystem: Environmental > Aquatic > Marine > Intertidal zone >... | reverse complement strand
AAAGGAGTGAGTTATGAAACTTAGACCTTTGGACGATAGAGTTGTAATAAAACAATTAGATGCGGAAGAGAAAACCACGGGAGGCATCATCCTGCCCGACACCGCAAAAGAAAAACCCCAGATCGGCACAATAATAGCTACCGGGCCGGGCAAAATACTCGATGACGGCAAACGCGGCAAAATGTCTGTAAAGAAAAAAGACCAGGTTATCTACGGTAAATATATTGGAAGCGAAATCGAAATCGACAGAGAAAAATATGTGATTCTGAGAGAAAGTGATATCCTCGGGATTATTGAAAGGTAATTAAAGAAGGCAAACAAAAAATACCTTTAAGATTTTAGAGAAGGAATTTGTAGGGGTAAAAAAATGGCAAAACAAATGATGTTTGATGATATAGCACGAACAGAGCTTAAAAGCGGCCTCTCACAACTGGCAGAAGCAGTCAAAGTGACCCTCGGACCGACCGGCAAAAACGTCATCCTGCAAAAAAGCTGGGGCTCTCCGAAGGTAACAAAGGACGGTGTGACGGTCAGCAAGGAAATCGAACTGCCCGAGCCATTCAAAAACATGGGCGCAAAGATGGTCAACCAGGTCGCCAGCAAAACATCCGATGTTGTCGGCGATGGAACAACCACTTCAACGGTCCTGGCGGAAGCAATTTACATCGAGGGCCTTAGGCACGTAACCGCCGGTGCAAATCCGATGGCCATCCAGCGGGGAATCAACAAGGCCTCCGAGATTGTCACCAAATACATCCAATCTGTCAGCGTACCTGTAAAAGGCCACGGCGATATCGCAAAAGTGGCAACAATCAGTGCAAACAACGACCCGCAGGTCGGCGAAATTCTGGCTGAAGCAATTGATAAGGTCGGCAGGGAAGGGGTCATCGAGGTCGAAGAAGGCAAGGGAATGGAAAACGAGCTGAGCTTCGTTGAAGGTATGCAGTTCGACAAGGGATATATATCTCCATACTTTATGACTAATGCCGACACCCTCGAAGCCGTCCTTGAAGACGCCTACATCCTGCTGCACGAAAAGAAAATATCCAATGTTCGCGAGCTTGTCCCGCTGCTCGAAAAGATTGCCCAGGTGGCAAAGCCGCTGTTGATTGTTGCAGAAGATGTTGAAGGTGAAGCACTGGCGGCAATGGTCATTAACCGGCTGCAGGGCATATTAAGAATCTGCGCTGTTAAAGCTCCCGGCTTCGGTGACCGAAGAAAAGCAATGTTAGCCGACTTAGGTATCTCTACTGCCGGGCAGGTAATTACCGAAGATTTGGGTATTAAGCTCGAAAGCATCGAGCTTTCACAATTAGGCAGGGCAAAGAAAATCGTCGTGGGCAAAGACACAACCACAATAATCGAAGGGGCCGGTAAAAAGAAAGACATAACTGCCCGATGCGACCAAATTCGAAATCAGATTGAAAAGACAACCAGTGACTACGACCGTGAAAAGCTGCAGGAGCGGCTCGCAAAGCTCACAGGCGGAGTCGCAGTCATAAATGCCGGCGCCGCGACGGAAACAGAGATGAAGGAACGAAAAGATCTGCTGGAAGATGCGCTTCACGCCACAAGAGCGGCGACAGAAGAAGGTGTCATCGCGGGAGGCGGCGTTACGTTTTTACGTGCCATCAGCCAGGTGCAAAAGGCCAGAGCAAATGCCAAAGGCGATGAGAAAATCGGCTTTGACATTGTATGCAACGCCCTTAAAGCACCAACAACCCAGATAGTAGACAATTCCGGAGGCCAGGGAGATGTGGTCGTCGCTCAACTACTCGAAAAAACACAGAAAAAAAAGAATGTCGGTTACAATGCCAACACCGGTAAGTTCGTTGATATGTTCAAAGCCGGGATTATCGACCCGGCAAAAGTCGCCAGAACCGCATTGGAAACCGCCGCCTCAATAGCAGCGCTTATGTTGACCACCAACGTATTGGTTACAGATTTAAAAGACAAAGATAAGGACGAAGAGCCGATACCGGGTTCTGTAAGATAAAACTTCTTGAGGCTTTACAAAGTTGCTTCTGACAAGCCACGAAAGAGATTATGGCTAAGCGGGATTATTATGAAGTTCTGGGGGTGAGTAAAAACGCCTCCGATACTGAGATTAAACGCGCATATCGGCGCATGGCCATGAAGTATCATCCCGATAAAAATCCGGATGATAAAGAGGCCGAGGCCAAGTTCAAAGAATGCGCCGAAGCTTACGAGGTACTAAGTGATTCCGAAAAGCGTAAGCGTTATGACCAGTTCGGTCACGAAGGTCTTCGCGGGATGGGCATGCGTGATTACGCACATATGAACTGGCAGGACATCGGTAGCATCTTTGAGGACATATTCTCGGGTATTGGTGGATTCGGTGATCTGTTCGGGATGGGTGGGCGAAGAAGCAGGCGGACCGGTCCGGCACGAGGCTATCATCTTGAAACTTCTGTTGATTTGACACTAAACGATGTTGCTAAAGGTACAAAAAAGACCATTGAATTCACTCGTCAGGATTTATGTCCCGAATGCACCGGCAGCGGCAGTGCAAAAGGGACTTCGCCAGGCAAGTGTCCGAGTTGTGGTGGCAGCGGCCAGGTCGCAAGGCGAGGCGGATTTTTCCAGATGGTATCGACCTGTCACCAATGCAAAGGCAGTGGGCAAATCATTACCAATCCCTGCAAAAAATGCAAAGGCACGGGCAGAGTGCCCAAAAAGAGGGTCGTCGATATCAAAATCCCTTCGGGAGTCCACGAAGGACAGGGTATCAGAGTTGCCAACGAGGGTGAGCCCGGACAAAGTGGCGGGCCAAGAGGTGACTTGTACTGCTACGTGAGAATAAAACCACACGAATTCCTGCAACGAGACGGAAATAACCTGATTGCCATTGTCCCCATAAGTTTTACTCAGGCAGCCCTTGGCACTACTATTGATGTGCCGAGCCTTGATGGTCCGAGGGGTCTTAAGATTCCGTCAGGTACACAATACGGCAGCGTCTTCAGGATAAAAGGCCAGGGCCTGCCGGACATACGAACCGGCAGAACAGGTGACGAACTCGTGCAAATTACTATCGAAACGCCGACAAAGCTAAACTCAAAACAGCAGGAACTGCTGAGAGAGTTTGCAAAAACAGAAAACAAAGCTGTTTCCCCGCTGTCAAAAAGCTTTTTCGAGAAACTGAAAAAATACTTTGGTAACAATCGATGAAAAAGAAAAAATCAGAAAGTCCCGACAAGCAAAAACAACCTGAAGCGTCCAAAGACGGTTTGGAAGAACTCCGCGTCAGAATAGACAATGTGCAAAAGGAAAAGGACGAGCTTTTTGCAAAATTGCAGCGAGTCAGTGCCGACTATGATAACTTACAGAAACGCACAGCAAGGCAAATTGTCGACTCGATTGGTTATGAAAAAGAGAAAATCATAAAAACCATTTTGCCCGCTCTGGACAATTTCGAACATACACTACAAAATGTACACTCGGCTCAAAATGCGGATGCCCTTCTTAAGGGTATAAAAATCATTTACGACCAAATGCTTGACATCCTGAAGTCACATAATGTGGAACAGATAAATGCACTGGGTGAAGTATTTAATCCGGCTATGCACGAAGCAATGATGCAGAAAACGGAGAAAGAAAAAGAAGAAAATATCGTACTCGAAGAATTCCAGAAAGGATATACACTTAACGGCCGGGTCATTCGGCCGAGCAAAGTAATCGTCAACAAACTAACACAGGAACAGCCGGCCACGCAGAATGAAGAACCGCCGGAACAAACAACTAACGAGTATCAAGTTACAGATACGGAATAACGCTATGCCGACTTATGAATATATATGTGAAAATTGTGAATGTGAGTTTGAGCGGTTCCAGTCCATAAAAGCCAGGCCTCTGCGAAAATGTCCTAAGTGTGGAAAGTCAAACCTCAAAAGGCTCGTGGGAACCGGCTCAGGCATAATCTTCAAAGGCCCCGGATTCTATCAAACGGATTACAGAACAGAAAGCTATAAGGAAGGCGAAAAAAACGAGAAAAAAGCCACTGATACCGGCACTTCAAAAGACAAGTCAAAGACAAAAACCGACGATTCGAAATCCACTGAAAAAACAAAGCCAGATGTTAAAGGCAAAAAGAAAACAGCCTGACTAAGCTGCTAATTTCTTGAATTTTACACCACAACCGAAAAGCTCAACCACAAATCCTGCAAGACAGAATATTAAACCTGCGCCAAGTTTGTCTCCCGCCTGCACTAAAATGCTAATTACTAAAATCGCCCCTATGAGGATTAAAAAAATCTGTAACATAGAGATTTTATAGAGAAAATTCTTCGGCGTAATAAATATCGGTATCACAGATGCAATACTGATAATCAGAACAGCCCAACCAATAGCTCCTACGTGATTACCTGCCTGATAACCATGAGCTGCCTCGAAAGATCCGGGTATTTGTTTCGTCCAAACGACATACACCCACGGCAGAAAAAAACCAAGAACTACTAAGGACACACCTATTAGCATTACCATATCGACTCTGCTGAATTTTTCTTCACCTCTAAGAGCGCTTGATCTGCCCATAGCATCAAGAAGTTCAGTCCCTTCTTCGGTATTAATCTTGCCTTCTTCCACCATCTTAAGAATCCTGTCTCTTTCGGCAGTATTGACGCTTGCATTATCGCTGCTTATAACCCAACGGAAAAATTCAATGATCATGATTACACCGCACACCACTGCCGGTAGCAAAAATACCGAACTTATCTTGATTTTGGCATCTGATAAGATTTGTAATCCCAAAATCAAAATGATAGTTGCCGCAAAAATAGACAAACAAATCGCCGTCAGCCACTTTAGCTTGGCTGCGAACTTTAACACCAACATTGCTATAACAAAGAAAATTATGTCCACCACAAGCCATATCATAAACATTACGATACTCCCTGGTTGCTCCATTTCGGTTCTCCTTTTTATTTACGGGTTTTCAAAATATATGTCGCATCCTTAACACTCATCTCGCCCTTTTCTATCGAATCCAGAATTTCCCTCCTGCTCAGTGGCATTTCTCCAACGGTGTTCTTGAGTATATTGTTTACGCTATCGAGCATCTTGTTTATCGTCGGATAGGAAATCCCAAGCTCCTTTTCCACCTGTTTAATATTGCCCCGTTGCCGCAGAAAAACAGTAATGAACTTCTGATATTCCACCGGTAGCGCCGTCAAGCCGCCGGCACTGAAAGAACCATGGATTTCACTGTTGCAGCCGCTACACTTTATACGTGTAATTTCAATCATCTCACCACAAAGCGGACAGCCAACAGGAAGTTTTAATTGTTTAATATCTTTACTCATATATCACTATATATTAACTGTTATCAGGATTATACTCAATATTTTTAATTTGTAAATAAAATATATTAATTTTTTTCATTAAAAAATGGAAATGTCGACTGATATGGCTCAAAAAAGGCTATTTTAGGCGAAAAATCCGCTCGAATCCGGCAAAATTATTTGATTAGTTTGGTGATTTGTGTGAATTTGGAATGTTGTGTGGCATCAACTACACCGAATGATACCCTCTCCATACAGCGGACCTATTATTCGCTTCCTCCAACCACAATGCTCAAATGCACCTTTCTCGTACGGATTTTAGGCTCTTCTATCTCATTTACATCCATAGTAATAAACGGCTTCACCGGAGTTATCAAATCATCAACAATCATGATAATAGCGTCTGTGCTAACACCCTTGAACTCTTTCTCAACGGGCATTTTGGTGTTTAACGTCGTCGAATTGCACCTCTCCCAAACATCGGTCAAACCGGCCAGAAGTAAATTCAAGTCTTTTTGGCTGCAAGTGAGGGAATATACGCGTTTGCCGTTCTGGTTCTTTACACTGATGGAATCAGTAAGGCCTTTTTCCTCAATCGCCCTGTCTATAAACGTATTAACCGTGCTCAATGTATCCGTTTTCAATTCGAGCCTGCCATTAAATGCCACTTCAGGCACTGGATGTATGGGATGTGATTCAGGAGCAACAATTGTGTAAACCACACTCCCCAAAATAGCAACCAGCCCGATCATAGCCGCAACAGCTAAAAACTTGCGAACTATCAGATGCCTAACACCTACACGCCCACTGGAAGGCCCCTCGTTCCAGTTTCGCTCTTCTGATACTGCCTCTGTTTCCAAAGAGGCCTTTACATTATCCAGAATCCCGGCTGGTGCCTCTGCACGAGGCAAAGAGCTGACTAAAATTTTACTCGTCTGAAGCTCTCTCAGACGCTGCGCAACTTTTGCATCATGTGATACAAGCCGTTGAACCTCGATATTCTCACTTTCCGTTAGCTCCCCATCAATATAGCCGTTCAGTAACTCTTCTATATTAGGATTCTCTATTTTGCTCATTGCAAATTGGCCTCCATAATCTTTCTTAGATTGCTTCTGGCCCTGCTCAGTCTGCTCTTAACCGTTCCCAGTTCTATTTCCAGAACCTCTGAAATTCGAGCATAATTCATTCCTTCAATATCACGTAAGACAACAACCGCCCTGTGCGCATCATCCAATTCCATCAGCGCCTCGATAACCATGTTGCAGAGCTCTTTGTTCTGAGCCACTGCTGCCGGATCAGGGCAGCTTTCATCAGCCAAAAAATCCTTCAATTCTCGTCTTGCCTGCCGGTTATGCTCATCGTCTTCGGCATCAAGACTTTTATGCTTAAACCTGACGTTCCGCTGGCAATAATTCAGAGTCAAATTAACAGCTATCCTGAACGCCCAGGTGTAAAAGCTGCTTCTGCCCTCGAATTCATCTATCTTTTCTATTATTTTGACAAACGTATCTTGTGTAAGTTCCGTCGCATCATCGGTATTTACACATATTCTCAATATGACGTTGTATATGCGGTCCTGATACTTAAGGATGAGCCTTTCCATCGCCGCTGAGTCGCCCTGCCTGCACCGCTCAACCAATACAGAATCGTTGATTTTGATATTTGCCACTTCTGTCACGCCTTTTTCCATCAATTAGATACACATTGCACCAAAATGTTCCGATAAATAAATGAGGTCACACTGCTGAATATAATCGCAGATTTGGCCTTTCCGGTCAACCTAATTTAATCAGACAGGTAAATATGGAATGTAGTTAATGTCTGTACACCACCATAGAAGAATCATTTTGTCTGGGTAAGGGCAAACTCAGCCGAAAGACGTTTACCGTTTGGACTTATGCATGTGGCTTCCAATATGTAGTTTTGGTACACCTCTGACTCGAAAGGCAGGCTGAATTCATAAGCTCTTAAAAAGTCCCGCCAGTAACTGTTATTCTCAACGACATCATTCAAATCAATGTCCGGCCAGATATCAATTCTCTTGCCCTTCGGCTCAGCCGAGCGAGGAACTTTCTCATACAATTCAAAACGAAAGGTCCCAGGCGCCTTTATCTGATAACCAAAGGAGTCCAACAAACTCACATAGACCTTTATCTTTGGCTCTTCTCCTGCATCGTTGACGCCGGTGAATTCAGTTAACGGTACAATATCGATTTTTACCGGAGTATAAGGAGCATAAAAGGAAAATTCATTGCAATCGTTAACAGTCTTAAGCGGCTGTCCATTCTTCCTAATACCAACATGAGTCGGCTCACAACCGGCCTCAACAAACAACAACATAAAGAAAAGTATTTGTAACGTTACACCTAATGTTTTCATAAACTACAAATCCTCATCGAGCATATGACCAAGATGGTATTTTTTCGCTCGTAAATAGTCGATGTTATGTTTGCTCGGTTCAGCCCTTAACGGTATTTGCTCAACAATCTTAATACCGTAAACCTCAAGCCGACTTATCTTCTTCGGATTGTTGGTCAATATACGTATCTGTCTCAGACCCAAATCGCGACAGATTTGAGCACCAACTCCATAATCCCGCTTGTCGGCCATAAAGCCCAGTTTCAGATTGGCCTCGACAGTGTCAAGACCCTGCTCCTGAAGTTTATAAGCCCTCAGTTTATTCGTCAGCCCAATACCCCTGCCCTCCTGCCTAAGATAAATCAAGGCCCCCTTGCCGACTTCTTCAATCATCTTCATCGCAGTTATCAATTGATAACCACATTCGCACCGTTGTGAATGAAACAAATCCCCTGTCATACATTCGGAATGCACCCTTACCAACACCGGCTCGTTGTGTTCGATGGGCTTGCCGTTCTCTTTCAGGTCGCCCACGCTCCCTTTGCATAACGCCAGATGCGGCTCAGATGATAGTTGGCTCTCATAACCAATCAGCTTGAATTCTCCGTAGTCTGTAGGCAAAGTCACGCACTCAACGCGTTTGATCTGACTCTCACGCTGCAGACGATATTCTATTAGCTTTGCGATCGAAACAATCTTCAATCCGTGCTTTTCACAGAATTTCAACAGTTCCGGCACTCGTGCCATCGAACCGTCCTCGTTCATAATTTCACAGATTACCCCGGCTGGTTTTAGATTCGCCAATCGCATCAAATCAACCGATCCCTCAGTCTGGCCCGCTCGAACCAATACTCCCCCGTCTCTTGCTCGCAATGGAAATACATGGCCCGGACGGACAAGGTCACTTGCCTTAGACTTGTCATCAATCGCCACCTGAATCGTCTTTGCCCTGTCTGCGGCACTAATGCCGGTACTTATCCCCTCCGCAGCGTCAATACTAACCGTAAACGCCGTACCGAATCGGGCCGTATTATCGACCGTCTGCGGGTATAGACCAAGTGAATCGCATTTCTCGGCCGTCAGCGGCAGACAAATAAGACCGCGACCATACTTGGCCATAAAGTTAATAACCTCCGGCGTCACCTTTTCGGCCGCACAAACCAGGTCACCTTCGTTCTCGCGGTCTTCAGCATCTACGACCACGATTATCTTACCCTGGCGAAGCTCTTTTAAAACTTCCGGTATTTCACTGAATTTCGCTGCCATTTGTTAACTTTTCAAACCTGCAAATTTAACATATTTAGGAATTATTCCGGCTCTAAGTTATCGTTAACTAAAGACGAGTTATCCAATGTCGTATGATCACTCTCCACATCGGTCAACACATTGTTGCTAAACACCACACGCTTGCTTGGCTCACCTTCGACGACCAGTGCCTTTGGTTTAACGCCCGAAAACACGTTACCGGTAATAGCCACATCTGAAGTTCCAACAATAATCATACCACCGGCCTTAAGGTCACTGGTTCCACGTTTCACCTTGCCGCCACCGATGTAGCTATCGCAAAAGTTGTTGCCGGTAACGGTGATGCGCCCGCTGTTGGGGCCTATGGCTAAAGCGTGCCCACCCATGATAGTGAACGTGTTGGCGCTGACAGTACAGCCGTGCGCATCGCGCAGGCCGACTCCTCCCGATTCGTCATGCGCTATGACATTGGCACTGAGCGTTATTCCGTAACAGTCCCGGTCGAGCACAATAGCGGTGCCTTTACACTCCTCAATCATATTGCCGGATAAAACCGAGCCGTACGTGTTTTCGATGACGACGCCGTCTCCGAGGTGGTCGTCGAGGTTGTTGCCGGTCATAGTAAGATTAAAACTGTCAATACATCGTAGAGCATCCCGGTTCTCCTCAAACTGGTTCGAGGAAACAATAATATCGTGGCAGCCGATTAGATTGAGCCCAGTACCCTTGTTATAGGTGATAAGCGAATCACAAATGCGCGGGTCTTCATAGCAATAGTCAAGCACAATACCGTCACCGCCGTGATAGCTTACCGTAACACCATCGATGAACACTTCGTTAATGCGCCGCGCCTCGATGCCGGAGCCGCTCTTATCGTTGCCGGTAATACGAAAGTTGGCCAGCCGAATCCGCCACAGCTCATGCTTTCGGTCATCGGCGCCGCCAGGGTGCTCAAGGATTAATGCGGGCTTGCCTTCAATGTTAACGTTCTTAATGTGCGTTGCAGTACCCGCTCCTTCGATGAGCAGGTCAGACTTAGAGACCTTCAAGGGCTCGTTAATCTCAAACGTGCCCGGCGGGATGCGGACAACACATCCGCCTTCCGGCACCGCCTCTATCGCAGCCTGTAGACTCGGATAAAAGCCTGCATCGATAACAGGCCGGGCCCCGGGTAAATGTGGACAAGCCGAAACGCTTCGATGGACCTGACAACCCGTGCCACATAAAATACTCACAGCCGCCGCAAAGATTAAAAGCCAATATGTCATTTTCATCTCGTGTCCCTTTATTAACATTTATATACAACTCTCTGGAATGGCCGCCCGCGAAAAAATTCCAATCAATCCGCAGATACCCGGATTACAAAAGAAAATCACTATTTACCATGCCCGGCATCCTGCTCATACTCCTCATAATAGCGGACCCCGTTGCGAATGTAAATAACCAATGCCAAAACAGCAGTACCCGCTGCCGACCACCACAGCACCCGAAGAAACCAAATCCAGCCGGGTAAAAAACTTGAAAATTCCGGGCCAAGCAGAATCCCCGCCACCATCGACAACTGAAGAGCTGTCGCAACCTTACCGACAAATACGGGAGCGACGTAAATCCTGGAAGTGAAAAAATAAAGTGTCAAGAATCCTAATGTCAAAACCACATCTTTGCTTATTATCAAGACTACAACAAGTGACGGCAGGGGAAAATCTTCAACTCTTCCCTGTTTTGAGATAAGCAAAAGACAGGCACTGGTTATAAGCAGTTTGTCCGCCATAGGGTCAAGAAAGGCACCCAGTCTGGTAATCTGTCTGCTCCGGCGGGCCATATATCCGTCGACCACGTCGCTTATTGCCATGAACAAAAAAATAAAAATGGCAATATAGCGCATAGCGTTGCCGAACTCTGCATCGTTGATTTTCAACATGCAGCTAATGAACGGAACTATCAGCAGAATCCGAAGAATCGTAATCCGATTGGCCCAGCTAAGTTTCATAGCTGATTTATAACCAAAAAAGTCTTATTTAGCAAGAAATAGATTGGCCGGCACTTTTGAAATATAAAGGCGATTATGGATTACTAATGATAAATCGGCTTTTTCTCAATTATCATATAGTCGCCAGGAAGTAAAAGCCTACGGCAATAAGGATGATTCCGGCTACAACTCTTATAGCGGCAACTGTCTTCTTCGCCCTGGCCACTGACTTACCGAAAGATACTCCCAACATTATCGCTGCCAAAGGCAAACTGAAACCGATTGCGTAGGCGATGAGCATCGCTATTGTCCTGAGGTTATATCCCTGAACAACGGCCGCCCCCAACACAATAAAAATCCCGGGATTGCACGGCATCGAGCAGAATCCGATCCCCCCTCCGATGACCAGGCCGAACAACGCCGCAGGCAAGAGTCCCGTCGGCCGTGATTTGCCTTCGGAAATTTTCTTCTTGGGAAATTTAAAAGGCAGTAATCTGAGTGTGCCAAGACCGAAAAAGATTATGATAAAGCCGCCAAAGAGCTTCCAGTATTTGCCCAGTTTAGTTTGGGCAACTTCGCTCATAAAGCCCGCTATGCTTCCAAGAATGACGGTTGCAATTATCACACCGAACATAAAAAAAAG
>Ga0209536_100014061_pt1 | contig 11512 bp, 13 predicted proteins | sample DeeMarSeWOR28_12_FD_187461 | JGI IMG/M metagenome (GOLD analysis project Ga0209536, IMG submission 187461) | Marine sediment microbial communities from White Oak River estuary, North Carolina - WOR-2-8_12 (SPAdes) (version 2) | ecosystem: Environmental > Aquatic > Marine > Intertidal zone >... | reverse complement strand
CTGGAATAATCACCGGTGGTATCACCGCTGGTTTGGTACTTGACCAGTTCTGCCCCGGTGGCCCCTAATTCCTTGGCAGTTTTCAATCGGTACTCATTGATATCGGTGACTATTATGTCCTTAACGCCTAATGCGCGCGCTGCTAAAAGATGCAGGAGCCCGGAGATTCCAGCACCCAGTATAATCACGGTCTGGTCAGCTTTTAAATTCGCTAATCTCTGTCCGCGCAGCACGCAACCCAAAGGCTCGATGAAAGTGGCCTCTTCAAAAGAAACTTCGTCGGGCAAAACGAACGTTCCGCGCTCGATATTAAGCTTTGGAACTCGAATATATTCCGAAAAGCCTCCGGGGAAATAATTAGTGGTGTGCAGCGTCTCGCAGACAGTGTGATTGCCGCTCTGGCAATATCGACAACTGTTGCAGGGCACATGGTGAGAAACAAAGACTCTGTCTTTGACTTTAAATTTTTTTACCTCAACCCCCACTTCAGCAATCTCGCCTGCGGCTTCATGCCCTAAAACTATTGGCGCGCGTTTAACCCGATACCACTCCAACACATCACTGCCGCAGATTCCGCTGGCTAAAACCTTAACCAGCATTTCTTTTGCGCCGATGGTCGGCTTAGGCATCTCCTCTAATCTTACGTCGCGGTTATTATAATAGACTGCTGCGCGCATATATACTCAAGCCTTATTTTGAATGATTGAATATATCGAGGGCCTTTTTTACATCGGCCTTCTCATGAATTATCGCCCGTAATGCCTTGGCCATGGCTACCGGGTGCTTTCCCTGCCAGACATTCCTGCCCAGATTTACTCCGATTGCGCCTTTCTGCATGCCGTCATATACAAACTCCAAAACCTCCTGCTCTGATTCGCATTTCGGGCCTCCGGCAATAACTACCGGGACCGGACAGCTCTGGACGACCTTATCAAAACCTTCCCTGCACCAATAAGTCTTTACTATCCTGGCGCCTAATTCAGCAGCGATGCGGCAACTTAAAGCAAGGTAGCGGCTATCCCGTTTTTCCAATTCTTTACCCACGGCAGTAACCGCCATTACCGGAATCCCGTAGCCTTCGCAGAGATTAACCAGCTGCGATAAATTCAAAAGCGTCTGGCGCTCATGCTTGCTGCCGACGAAAACAGAAATGCCCACTGCCGAGGCATTAAGACGGATAATTTCTTCTATGGAGGTAGTGAGTCCCTCGTCAGTTAAATCTTCACCCGCCATGCTCGTGCCTCCGGATACCCTCAAGATAATCGGCTTGGCAGAAACCGCATCTATCGCCGAACGTAAAACCCCGCGGGTGACAAAAACTCCGTCGCAATATTCAAGAAGAGGCTTAATAGTTTCACCCGGCCTCTCCAGGCCGGTGGTCGGTCCCTGAAAATATCCGTGGTCTATAGGCAAAAAGAAACAGCGTCCATCAGGTTGGATAAGTCGGCTTAAACGATTCTGCATTCCCCAATCCATAGCACACCTCCTCTAAAAATGTGGCTTGGCTTTATTTAATTTTGACCTGTTTAAATAATTCAAAGAGGCGAGAAAACGGCACATACCAACGGGAGAGCTGGCCTAATTGTCCCTTTAATTTCATTTTTCCCTGAGTGGTGGCAACAAAGGGATCAATTTTGCCCAAGAATACCGCCTCCCACACTCCCCTATCCGCGGAAATCACAAAAGGTGCGTCAGTATCAAAATCCAATCGGCTGATTTTTCCTTTTTCAAAATTGAATTTATACTCTTTATCTGAACCGTCAAGTTTTATGGCTAACTTCACGGTTAAGTCCAGCTCCTGGCCTTTTTGGGCGATAAATTCGTCTTTGTTCACCAAATCCACTATGGCCTGAATGTGTTCGTGGGAAAACATAGGATATGCGCCTTCTGCAGGGGTGCCTTTGCCAGAGACAGAAGCATCCTTAGCAAGATTTTCCTTTAAGGCTGTTTCTGACACATCGGGTGTTTGCTTGCTAAATAAACGGGCAATGGCTGCGGTTTTGACTGCTTCCTCTAAAAGCTCAACCAGCTGCAAGGCTTCTTCAAGACTTTCCGCAACCGAGACTACTCCGTGATTCTTCAGCACCACCAGATTATTCTTTTTCAAGGCCTCAATTACCAATTCCGGTTTGGTTACCGCCGGGGTATCCTGCGCAACCACCGGGACGTCTCCTAAATAAAGCTTGGTTTCAAAGGTAAGCACTTTTATATCGGGGCAGACCCCAAAATAACCGTTAATCAACGGCGGGTGACAGTGAACCACGGCTCTGTCGGAAAAATTTTTGTGAATTAAACTGTGCAATGGCAATTCGGAGCTGGGATCTTTACCAGCTTCTTTGTTGCCGGTAGCCAGATTCAGCTTAACAATATCATCCACTTCTAAATCACCCAGAGATGTATGCGTAGCGGTAATTAAAATATTTTCTTCGTTGAGCCTGGCGCTAAGATTGCCGGACGTAGCCACTGCCAGGCCTGCCTGATAAAGTTTTTTGCCTACGCGAATAATTTCTGATTTTAAAGTTTCTTCTTTTGAACTCATCTTAAAGTTCCATATATATGTGTCTGGTAATCAAGTTGTGCGGAGTAATATCAAACGCCGGATAATAACCTTTTATGCCTTTAGGGGCAAGCGGGAGACCGCGATAATGCAACATTTCTTCATCCGAACGGACTTCAATCTTAATGTCGGCTCCGGTCTCTGCCTTAGAAGTGGGCGGACATAAAACATAAAACGGTATCTCAAAATGTCGCGCCAAAATAGCAATCTGATAGGTGCCGATTTTATTGGCAATATCTCCGTTTTGCGCCAGTTGGTCTGCGCCTACAATCACCTTGGTGATTTTTCCCCCTGACATTACCTGGGCTGCCATGCTATCAGTAATTAAAGTAACGCTGTGTCCGAAAAGTTGCAATTCCCAGGCAGTCAGACGCCACCCTTGCAGGTATGGCCTGGTCTCGGTAACAAAAAAGCGCAGCTTCTTCTTTTGTCGACGAGCTAATTCTGCAATTAACGGCATCAGCCCACTGACATTACAGTGGGTTAAAATCGAATCTTCGCTGCCCAACAGTTCTACCATCTGCTCTGCCTGACGAACCCGCTTATTTTTCAAGCCGGCTAAAAAACCATTAATATTTTTTTCTAAATCCATTCCGGCACTCGCCCAACCTAATACCATATCCGAGATAAATTTAAATGGAAGGGTCGGCCGAGTGGCATTAATGGCTTGTGCTGCTTTTCTTAAGGCAGCCAACAAAGCCTTTTTTTCTTTATGGAGGCGCGCGGTTAAAAGAAAAGCATAAAAAGCTAAAGTTACCTGACCCACTGCCCGCGTTTTCATCTGTTTAATCGCTAGCGCCGCTTGTTGGTAATTCCTTGCCTTGATATAACTGATTTTCTCCGGCAGGCGCGACTCATCCAGAATATGAATCGTATTTCCTTTTAATTCTACCGGCCAAAAAAGCGGTGAAAATTCCATATTCCTTATTTACCTTCCAGGCGCTTAACCGTCTCCAGCGCGATATTGATCAGGTTTGTTTCGGCCATATAATATAGCGGATTCATAAAACCCATTTCACCGGTAATTACGTTGTCGCTTACCGCTAAAATGGCTGCCGCACGAACATTGTATGTCTGGGCAATGGTTAAAAGTGCGGAGGAAACCATATCCACGGCAATGGCGCCTTTTTTACGCTTTTCCTCGACGATTTCTTTTGTCTCGCGCAATAGCGCATCCGTAGTCCAGGTAGTGCCGCGATGGATAGTAAGCCCCATATTCTTAGCAACCTCAAAAAGCGCATCGGAGATTTTTTTATCGGCGACTGTTTCAAAGCCTTGATCTACATAATAAGGAGTAACGCCGTCTCCGCGGATAACCTTATCTACCAGGATTAAATCCCCTACTTTGATTTTTTCATCCAGCGCTCCGCAACTGCCGATGCGGATAATGTTTTCTATTCCGGCATTGCACATCACTTCCGCGGTAATGGAGGTATCGGTAGAAAACCTGCCGCCGTTAATGCCGGTGATCTTAATTCCCTGATAAGAACCGGTGTACATCGTATATTCCATAAAGGAAAAATTGCGCACCGGATTCTCGATTTTTTTCATCAGAACTTCCAGTCTATCTTTAGGACCGGGCACAATCGCGTATTTTCCTACATCCTGCGGCCGCAGTTGCACCATCGCGGTTAAATCCTTACCAGTTAAATGTACGTCCTTCTGCATCTGCATATCAATCTCTCCTTAAGCTAAGTCTTTTCCGATCATTATCTTAAAATATTTCACCGTATCATTGCGCATATAACTCGTTGCGTCTTATTGCATCTTTTACATTTAAATATTCCCTTTCTGTCATGCAATTCCTATCTTTGTCACAGACGTTTATGCGCCCTGATTCATCTATCGAAAAATCAAAATTGCCGGTCTGGCCCCTCTTTACAGGGGTAGCATAAACAAAAAATCCTCTCTGTGTTTTCTCATACGAATATCTATAACCCCATCCCGAACCTCTGGATAACTCCTTAGGAAGATAGGGTGGTTTTTCTAAACCCAGAACTCTTAGGCTATCTGGATACTTCCTGTTAACCTCATGGTAGGTCTCGCAGGCGCTATGTATGACTTTACAATTCGCTAAAGTTTTTAGCTCATTAGCGGATTTTTGCGCCACAGAAGAAGATACGAAAAGAACTTCTTTTGCAAACCATACTGCAAATATTATCAAGCCAAAAATAATTACGGTTTTTCGCATAAAATTTTCTCCAGATTCCCGCCTAAGATATCCGCTTTTTCTTCTTGGTTGATATCCAAATCCTTAACGGCCTGTATTGAACCGAGGATATCTTTTTTCGCCGGCCAGTCGCTGCCCCATACCAAGCGTTTGGGGCCGAATAACTCCAGCGCCGCCAGAAAATTGGACTGGACCTTATCGCCGCTTGAATCCACATAAAAATTTTTCAAATAAACGCTGGGGTCATCCTTTAAATCTTTGACAAAATTTATTCCTCTCAGCATCCGGTAAGTATCGTCAAAACGATTCGCCAGAAAAGGGATGGCTCCGCCAAAATGGGGAAAAATAAATTTAAGCTTTGGGTAATCCCTTAATATATCGGACATCAATAATTTACCGATGCACATAGTGGTATCAAAGACATATTCTACAACCGGGGTCAATAAAGGATCCTGCACCCGCTCAAAGCCAATGGGGTTAACGATCTGGGCGTGCACAAATATGGGGATGCCTTTAGCCTGCGCCTCTTTATATACTGGCAAAAATATAGGATCATCCAGATATACGCCCTGATAACTGCTGGCAAGTGAAATCGCCTTAAATTGCCATTCCTGGGTTGCGCGCTTAAGTTCCTCGAGCATAGAATCGGAATCGCCGACAGGCAATATGGCCGCGCCGATAAAATTTTTTGGATAGCGTTCTAAGATTTTAGAAATTGCCGCGTTATAGATGCGCACAACTTCACTAGAACTGCCTAATTTCAGGTAGGCATCTGTGGTGGGATAACTTAAAACTGCCCGGGCAATCCCTGCGCCCTCCATCATTTCCAAGTGTTTCTCGATATCGCCCCAGGCGGGTGAGAAAAAATGCGCATTTTTGATAATTTCTTCGGGCAGCCAGTGTGCGTGACTATCAACGATCATATAATCAATGCTCTTTACTTTCCAGTATCCGTCGGGTCATCTCTCTTTCGTAGAGAGACTTGATTTCTAAAAGGGCCTTTCTGCCCAATTCCTGGACTATTGTTTCTTCAATGGCCTCAAGCTTTAAAACCAGAAAATAGTATTCCGGTTTTACGTTTAGGCCGGAGTATTTTAAACCCAGGCCGTCTTTTTCTTTATTCTGGATGTAAGTCTTGAAATCCGCAATAAAAGACGATACCTTTTTCTGCCGGTCCAGCTTTTTTAAGCGCCCCAGGATAAGCCGGTCGATTTCAAGCTGGGTAAATTTACGCTCTATTCTGTCCAGCGATTCCTTAGTCGTCTTATAAAGCCAGACTAGATATCTTTTTTTGAGGTTTCTCGTATCGTGTCTTTGCATATTATTTTGCCACCAATTCTACCTGGTCGACGTATAGCGTGCCTCTGGCTTCCGGGCGCGGCTCAAACTGAAAGCTCATAATCGGCAGCTCTAAAGTATCGTTTGTATCGGCGTCATCCGGCTGCCAGTCGGTGCGCACAAAGAATTCGTCGAACGGACAAATAATCTGCTTCCAGCCCTGAAAATTATCCTCAAAGATGAAACGCCAGAATTCCCCGCCTTCATCCTTAATGTCAAAGGCAACTGTCGTCTTAGAGTCGGTGCCATACACATAAAAGGAAATGCCCCGATACAACTTCCAATCTATATCCTCAGGCTTAACCCGCCAGGCGGCGTTTTTGGCGTCTAGCTTGGAACCTCTGGCCACAAAGATATATCCGCCAAAGACCGCGTTATAATTTATTTTTAAAGACTGGCTTCCCGATCTTTTGTATTCGGTATTAGCGGTTACGTCTACCGAAGAACCATTGCCCGCCCCGAAATCTACTGTACCATCTGCCCCACCAGAAATTGCACCCTCAAAATCATCAATCAACAGGTTTCCCTCGGCAAAGCAAATACCTGAAACACACAGCGCCAGCAACAAAGTCAAAATCACCAACCTCATCTTTTGCTCCTTTCCGCAGAAGGCGGAACACCGAACTATCCGATAAGTTCGGGTGTTCAAAAAATAATTTCCAAACAAAATAGATTTTACTTATCCGGATGCTAGCTCAAAAAGAACTACACCGGCCGCTCCTATTCGGCCGGGTGTTGCTGTTTAAACGGTATCACCGGATTGATCCAAGGAGTCTGCTGGTTAATCACCGCGATCTCCAACGGACAGACGTTTGCCGGAACAGTAAGCGCGAACTTCACCGCGTTCTCAATGGCCTCGGTGGTCATCAACCGCTCGGCATCTGCGGTAACCTCTTTTAACTTACCGGTCAAGTCGGTATCGGTCACACCGGGCAAAATGGAAGTGACCTTAATGCCGTGGTCTCGCAACTCCCAAAACAAGCCTTTTGAAAAAGCCCGCAAGCCCACTTTTAAAGAACTATAGACCAGAAAATTGCGCGGTATGGGATCGCAAAGCGTAGAACCCGAAACCATGTTTATAATGGCCCCGGATTTGCTCTCTATCATATCATTTATTACCAGGCGAATCAAGCGTACATAACCTAAATAATTCGTATGTGCCAACTTCTCAAAATCTTCGATTGGCTGCTGATTGAAGGCTGATTGACTGGAGACCCCCGCATTATTAATCAGGATATCGACGCGAGCGAATTTTTCTTTGTGTCTCGCCACCAGGTTTTCTAAATCCGCTAATTTAGTCACGTCGCAGGCTACCGGCAGAACCTCTACTTTAAATTTAACGCCAAGCTCTTTGGCAGTCTCCTTAAGCGGACCTTCCTGGCGTGCAGCAATAGTTAGATTAATGCCTAAGCCGGCTACGGCACCGGCCAAGGCCTTGCCTATGCCGCGGCTTGCGCCGGTAATTATCGCGGATTGTCTTTTTATTTTATCCATCTTAACCTCCGTGTTTACCTAATAAAGGTTTTGAAAAGAGCGCCAGTAAGAAAAGGCTCACCCCGAAACAAATAAAACTGAATTTAAAGCTCTGCTGCATTAATGCGCCGCCCAGCCAGGTCCCCAGGCCAGCGGAAAAAAAACGCACGCTGCTATTTAAACCGGCTGCCTCAGGCACAAAATTCATTGGTAAATCCGCAAGCTTTGCCGAGAGCGCCGCGTGGTTAAAAGTCCATCCCAATCCCCATATCACCATAGTAGCCGCTAAATACCCCAGCGGCAACTTTAAAAGAAAAAAGAAAATTCCCGCCAGCATCAAAACCATTCCCAAATTTGCGGTAGGGTTTCTGCCCAGCCTGTCTGCGGAATAGCCGCCAAAAATCTCCCCGCATATCCCGCTTAAGCTTCCCAGGGTGATCAACATACTGATAAGGAACTGACGAAAGCCAAAATCCTGGGCAAAATAAACGGAGAGCCAATGCTGAATCCCGTGATAAATCACGCTGATGCAGAATATATAGACGAATATGAAAAGAACTGACCTGTTTGCTAGCACCGCAAAATAATTAAATTTAAATGTCCCCTTCTCTTCTTTAAAGGCAGGCAGGTAAAAAAACATAAATATCCAAAGCAGCAATCCTGCTATTGCGGGAATGATGTAAATCAGGCGCCAATAAAGGATCCCGCTTAAGAATAGACCCAGAAGCGATGCGCCAAAGGTTGCGCCAAAAAACAGGCCGATTTTTTTTGCCCGTACCTCTCGCGGGATATTTTGGGCAATTAAAATCAGGCCCAAGGGGATCACCGAAGCTCCGAAGATACCCATGAGAACCCGCGCAGAAAATAACAAAAATATATTAGGCGCAAAACCCGCTAAAAGATTAGCTGCGGAAAATAATAATAGACTTATCAGCGCTATCTTTCTGGCATTGAATACCCTCACCAGCGGTGCGTAAAAAAGCGCGGCTATTGCATAAGGCAATAGATACAGCCAGACAATCTTACCTGCTGTAAAAAATGGCAGGCGAAATTCCCAGGCAATCGAAGGAATAAGCGCGGAAGTTGCCGCGACACTAAAAGAAAGTACCGCGCCTTCCAAACAAAGAATCAAAAATACCAATCTCTTCATAATATTCAGGGACGGTTCTCAACTCGTTCGGGAACTGTCCCCTAAAAGGGGACAGTTCTGCTTTGTGGTGAGAACCGTCCCTAATGTTAGGCTGCTTTTTCGATGATGGATTTGAAAATCTTGAGGTTTTCCTGGGAGTGTTTATTAATAAATCCTTCGACCTGGGTGTCATTGAACTTGGCCTTTTCATCCATGGTGAAGTGTTGAATCCAGGTCATCTCTGTCCCTTCAGCCTTGGGCGTATAAAGCCAGATGATCTTCATATACTGGAAGGGAAACTTCGGCTCCTCTCTCTCGGCATAGGCAAAATAGCTGTCCTTAAAAAGCAGGCGAGAAGACTGCCAGGATTTTCCTTCATCGTCGGTCAGGCGAAAGGTAATCTTGTTGCCTGCTTTCGATACTACCTTGGCCTCTTTGTATTCGCCGCCAAAAAGCTCTGTCCAGCGCGGGATATCGTTTGAGATGTCGAAAACCAAATCGTACGGCGCATTGATAATTATAGAATTACATGTGTGACCCATTTCTACTCCTTCCTTCATAGGGACGGTTCTCAACTCGTTCGGGAAGTGTCCCCTTTTAGGGGACACTTCTGCTTTGTGGTGAGAACCGTCCCTACTAAAGTTAAACTATCGCGACTACTCTGGCCCAGGCTGCACCGGTATTTTTAATCTTTACCGGAAAACAAATAATCCTGAATCCAAAATTTGGAAGCTTGTTTAAATTAGCCAGGCGTTCAATATGAATAAATTCGCGCTTACGGCCGTAAAAGTGCGCCGGATACAGGGGATTATGTTTTTTATCTTGTAAAAACTCCTGGAGCATGAATTTATACGGCCGGTCTATCCCCATAGTATCTACGCCAAAAATCTTTATGCCATGATCAAGCAGATAATCAATAGCCGAAATCTCCACGCCGGGGTAATCGGTAAAATATTTCGCGCTACCGTAGAACCTGTCCGCTCCGGTCTGCAAAAGTACGATATCAAGCGGCCTTAAGGAGTAATTTATTTTTTTTAACGCCCTTTTGATATCTTCGGCGTTAATCGTCTCTGCAGGCTTTTTGTGGGTAAGGTTAAGCTTTACGCCTTCTGCATAACACCATTCCAGGGGGATCTCCTCTGCAGTCTTGGCAACGCGCCCTTCCGAACGCGAGCCGTAGTGAAAAGAATAATCCAGGTGTGTGCCGATGTGCACCGGAGAATGCACTATTTCAAGCGATAAAAATTCCTCGCCGGGCAAATCCTCTTTTTTTAAAATCCGTTTTCCCAGAAGATAAGAAATCATGCCCCCAATAGTTTTGCCCATCACCACGCGATTGAACTTTTCCACGCCTTTTTTATGGCTTATGCGTTCAATGTCTACGTGATGTACTTCAAAGGCCTTTTCGTCTATAGGTAAGCTTAAATCTATAATCATTTCTTAGGCGGCTTTACCTTGAATGATGCCTTCGATATCATTAAGGTTTGAAAATTTAGTGATTTCTTTGGGGCTTAACTTAACGCCGAAGGCCTTCTCCAGGGCAATCACTGCCTCTACCATCTCCGTAGAATCTACGCCGATAGAATCCTGCAAAGAAACATCGTCTTTTAACTCCTCGGGTTTTACCTTCAGCAAATTTACCAGGGTAGTCCTTACTTTCTCTTTGATTTCCATAATTTCCCTCTCTAAATTTATGTATGTACCTCGCCTTTAGTTGCGCCTGCCTCCCATTTTCCCACGCCGGCCATGACATCCTGGAAGCAAAGCTTGGCGAGCATATCAAAATTACTTTCCATGATCCGGTTTATCCTGCCGGGCTTGGAAAAGAATTCGCGCATACACCAGGAGCCTAAACGCCCCAACTCTTCGACAGAAAGATGATCCGTAGGAATAACCGGGTGCAGAAAATCCCAGGTGCTGAAATCTACTTTCTTGGGATCGATCCAGTTTTTCTTCAGCGATATCCTCCACATGGGGGAATTCGGCGCAGGAGTCACATAGCCGATCCATAAAACATCCGGATCAACCTGGTCGGCAAATTCAAACCTCTGCTTAATGATTGCCTCGGTATCATAGTCAAACCCGATCATGATATCCGCGACAATAGCGATATCATGCTGGCGCAAAATCTCGATGGTTTTCTTAATCTGCTCGATAGTAGTACCTTTGGCAATCTTTTTTAACTCTTCCTTGGTGGTAACTTCGATGCCAAACACCCCCATAAAAAGTCCGGTTTCTTTCATCAGCGGTAAAATCGGTTCGCAATTCACCCAATCAACCGCCCGCCCTAAAGATACCCATTTAATCGGTATATTTTTTTTCTTCTTTAATTCACAAAATCTCTTAACCCTTTCCGGATCTACATTAAAGTTGTCGTCTTGGATGACCACAACCTTTACCCCGTAATTTTTATGCAATATTTCTAGCTCTTCAACCACGCGCTCCGGTGATTTAGCCCGCCATTTTAAAAAATCAGACGGAGAACGCGGGTCAAACTGGTCCCACTCATAACAAAAGGTGCAGGCAGACGGACACCCGCGCGAGGTTATCATATCCACAAACGGTTTCCAGTGCGTATGACCTACATATTTCTCCATAGGAAACAGATCATAGGCAGGCAGCGGTAATTTGTCCAAATCAGTCATTAATGGTTTGTGCGGCCCCATGACTATTGAGCCGTTACTGCGCGAGGTTACCCCACCGACATCTTTAAGGTCTTTCTTCTTATCTATGGCCTCGATTAAATCTCCGAATGATTCCTCTTCTCCCATCACTACAAAGTCCACTGCAGGATTTTCTTCTAATGTCGCTTGCGGCATCGCCGAATACCATAAGCCCCCAAAGA
>Ga0209536_100014059_pt1 | contig 11513 bp, 11 predicted proteins | sample DeeMarSeWOR28_12_FD_187461 | JGI IMG/M metagenome (GOLD analysis project Ga0209536, IMG submission 187461) | Marine sediment microbial communities from White Oak River estuary, North Carolina - WOR-2-8_12 (SPAdes) (version 2) | ecosystem: Environmental > Aquatic > Marine > Intertidal zone >... | reverse complement strand
GTGCCTGGCGATGATGGGCCCGGGCGATACGGCGATCGTTCCCGACCCCGCGTTTCCGATACATAACTATGCAGTGGCACTGGCCGGCGGAAATGTTGTTTCTGTGCCGCTCGGTACTGACGAGAAGTTCATTAGCAATATTGCGATGGTCATGGAGAATCTGTATCCGAAGCCAAAGCTGCTGATTCTTAATTACCCTCACAATCCGACGGCAATGACCGTCGATGAGGGCTTTTTCGAGCCGGTTGTGGAGCTTGCGAAAAAGTTCGGCGTCGCGGTGATTAACGACTTCGCATACGGCGAGACCTGTTTCGACGGCTACAAGGCGCCGAGCTTCCTTTCGGTCAAAGGGGCGAAAGACATCGGCGTCGAATTTACCACGATGAGCAAGCCTTATAACATGGCGGGCTTTCGCATCGGCTTCGTGGCGGGCAACAAGGACATGATCGATTATCTCGCCACGATAAAAGGCTATTACGATTACGGCATATTCCAGGCGATACAGATCGCCGGCATCATCGCCCTGCGGCACTGCGAGGAAGATATGATTGCTCAGAACAAAAGGTACCAGTCGCGGCGGGATGTGGTCTGTGACGGTCTGACTCGAATCGGCTGGGAGGTGGAAAAGCCGCGGGCGACAATGTTCGTCTGGGCAAAGGTTCCGAAGGAACATTCCAAAGGCAAGGGCAGCATCGATTACGCGATGGACCTGATGGAGCACGCCGAGGTCGCAATCGCTCCGGGCAGGGCGTTCGGCGAGGGCGGTGAAGATTATATGCGTATTGCACTTGTGGAAAACGAGCAGCGTCTCCGGCAGGCGATTCGCAACATCAGCAGATTCGTACGCAAAAGTTAGTGACATAAGAATCAGTCTAAAATTTCGTAGAAAACTCTGCGCATCCGTTAGTCACACAAGACCTATAATATAATTACACAGGCCTTCAAAGCCTGATTTGTAGCTCCTGGCCGCCGATAACCAGGCACAGATTAGAGAAAAAACTTGACTTTTTAAGCTTAATTTGGTTTAATAATAGTGTTGAGAAATAAAGCCGTTAAGCGGTAAAAGCAGTACTTGGTTTTATCCCGGGGGGGATGGAATGTGATGAAACGGGGGGGTGAAAAATTTTCGATTTTCGATTTTCGGTTTTCGATTTTAAATCGGCAATCGGCATTCGGCATTCGACAATTAAAATTAGCCTTTGCAATAATTGCATTCTGGCTAATCGTTCCTGCATATTGCCAGACAGAGGATGTTGTGCTTCTTCTTGAGCAGACTCCTGTTAAAGGCGGCAAAATAACTCCTGACGCGGGCGTTCATTATTTTAAGCCTAATTCGGAAGTCATCCTGACAGCAGTTCCGAAGACCGGCTATAAATTCATTCACTGGCTGGGTGACGTAAGCGATCCTACTGCACCCAATACCGTTGTTTATCTCAATAAGCCCAAGGTCATTATCGCAGTGTTTGAACAGGCCGAGCAGGGCGTTTTGGGTGATGGAGAAGGTTTGCTTGTCAGCGGCGGCGGAGGTGGCGGCGGCGGCTTGTTTCCTACCGCTTTAGACTTCAGCCGGCCGGGCGGTTTTGCCGGTGGTGGCGGAGCTAAACCACAAAAGCCTGTATATTACGTAAAAGGCAAGAAACCAACGCCGGAAGTTCCGGAGCCTGCAACTGGATTATTGCTGATGCTGGGTGGTCTGTTTGCATTGAAGCGACGCGACCTAAAGAAAATTGTCGGATAAGCTTCAGAGATGCTTCACTACGCTATGCTTCGTTCAGAATGGCAACTTCTGCACGAGAATTTATTAAAATCCGTATAACCTGTAGATAGCACAAAGCAAAGCCCTTTTTACTCAAATCGATATCCACATTCCTCTTGAGTTATATGTTCCGATTCCGTCCTGGGGTATTTTCTGCAGTTTAACGGACGCAGATGGTAAACCGAACAAAGCAGCTTATCATCCTCCGTGACCTTCAGGAACGGGCAAACATTCGGCAGTTTGCAGCACGCACCGCAATTGACGCATTGGCCCTTGCGCCTTTCGGAGACAGGCAATACTGCCGTGAAGGTTCTTTTTGTTTTAGCAAGCCAGGTATTGTTATTAGCCATAAACCGAATTTTTCCAGAGGATTGTTTCGAAACAATTACTTTCACGAATATACGTAAATTCTTCTCAAAACACTACAGGCAGATTTCACCCCACAAAGAAAATAACATACGCCCAGTTTGCAAAAAACAGCACGCCGGCCAAAATCCAGGCGGCAGAGCGTTCTTTGCTCGTAAGGTCGATTCGCAGGCTGCGGGCTGAAATAATTCGAATTGCGGTGGCGGCAAAAAATAATGCGATCACTGAATACAGCAGGGGGTTATACAACCATGCTTGAGCAGGATGGCCTCTAAATAAAGACAACGCTCCCCGCGTAAAACCACATGTTGGACATGGAAGACCGGTCAAATGCTTAACTAAGCAAAGCTGTGCCGGCTGGTGAAAGTGCACGCTGAGCCAGACCAGCACTAAACCCAAAGCCGACCATACCAACACGATCAGTATGGCCCACAGCGGCCACGGTGGACGCCGTGAAACATGGACTGCTTCAATCTTCATATTTAGTCAGTTAGTTTTACATTTGCGAAAACGAAGTCGCGACACCTAAGGACATGAACAACAGCCAGATGACAAGTCCAACAATTTGTAATATTACACTTATCATACCGCAAATCTTGCCGGCCTGGGTCAATCCCTGCCCGGCCGGATCCATCCTTCCGGCGGCCATTTCCTTCAGGTCATTGCTGCCCATTACCCAGGCGATAATGCCGCAGATAAAGCAGCAAATAAGACCGAGTATCCCGAGAGCCAAAATGAGGCCGCCGCGATGAGGTCTAAGCGTCTGTTGCGTAGAGTACTGGGGCCCTGCCGGTGCTACGGGAACCTGTGTTTCCTCTGCCATGAGTTTCTCCTAAAATTTGAGTTCCTATTTTTTCTGAAGAGCATTCTACGATTTTCTAAAAACAGCCACGACGTTTTCAATCTCTACCACAAACAGGCGATTGTCACCCTCGAAATCTACAGGGATCGCCCCCTTCGGATTGAACAGCACCTTGTCGTATTGGCGCAGCGGTATATCCGGCGAGTTTTCCACTTCGGCGGAAATTGTTATGATTCGGCCGGTGATTGTGGGAATTTCGATATTGTCCGGGAGCTGGATGCCCCCCTTGGTCTGCTTCTTGTCCTCGTCCTTGCGAATCAGCACACGCTTGCCTATCGGCTCGACCGTCTCAAGCGGATTCGTTTCCATTGATTTTTTTGCACCCATTTTCAATCAATCCCCGGCATAAGAATTTCTTCTACTGGATGATATTATTATACCGGCCCAAAGATTTACTGCAACTGTTGGTATTTTATATATTTGATAAACTAAATCAACAGGCAGCTCGTTCTGAGCATTTAATAAATTCAGCTCATAAGTTTTTTCAGCAGCGCCCGCTGGAAGTGCAGGCGGTTTTCGGCCTGGTCGAATATGATCGAATTGGGCGATTCGACGACCTCGTCGGTGATTTCCATGCCGCGATAAGCCGGCAGGCAGTGCATAATTTTTACGTTGTCTGGCGCAGATTTGACCAATTCTGCATTGACCTGAAAACCGGCAAAATCCGCCAGGCGCTTTTGCTTTTCCGCCTCCTGGCCCATGCTGACCCATGTATCGGTATAAATGATATCGGCATCGAGAACAGCAGCGCCCGGATCGTTCGTCTGCCGGACACAATCTTCCGATAATTGATTTACATCTTCGATAGTCTCGGCGTCAAGCTCGTAACCGGCCGGCGATGCGACCACCATTTTCATATGCAGCTTTGCGCAAGCGTACGCCAGTGATCGGGCGACATTATTGCCGTCGCCGATAAACGCAATCTTGACGCCTTCATAGTCATTGCAATGCTCCTGGATTGTAAGCACATCGGCCATTGCCTGGCAGGGATGCAGCCAGTCCGTCAGAGCGTTTATTACCGGCACCTTTGCGTATTGTGCCAGTTCGGTGACGGTGCTGTGCTCGAAAGTTCGCGCCATAATCCCATCGACGTACCGGCTCAGAACCCTTGCGATATCTTTGACCGGTTCGCGCTTGCCGATACCGCCGATGTCTTCCGGTTTGACGTAGATCGGACTTCCACCAAGGTCCGTCATAGCGACCTGGAAACTGATTCGTGTGCGCAGGCTCGGCTTTTCGAAGAGCATAGCGAGCGTCTTGCCTGCAAGACATAAATCCTTGCCGCCGACAGTAAATAGGCTTTTCAGCCGGGCGCTCATTCGTAGTAATTCTTTGAGAAGTTCTGTTGGATAATTGTTAATGGATAGAAAGTCTTTCATTATTCATCCTCACTCAAAACACCATCGAAAATTTCTATGGCTTTATCAATGTGGCCTTTAGTTGCAATCATAGGCGGCATGAACCGCAGGACCGTGCCCTGCGTGCAGTTGATGCGCAGGCCGTTCTCCAAACATTTGTCCACAATCTCGGCACCCGGGCTGCTTAACTGAACACCAATCATCAAACCTACGCCACGGATGCTGTCGATAACGGAATGCTTTTGCTTTATCTGCTGCAGCTTGTCCATCGTGTATCGGCCGAGCTTGTTCGCATTTTCCAACAGGCCCTCTTGTTCTATTACCTCTATAACGGCCACGCCGGCGGCACAGACCAGTGCGTTGCCGCCGAACGTCGTGGCGTGTTTACCGGGAACAAGCGAAGCTGCGACCTCTTCTTTGGCCATCATCGCTCCTATTGCCACCCCGCCACCGAGGGCTTTGGCCATCGTCATGATATCCGGTTCGACATCATAATGCTGGTATCCGAACCACTTGCCTGTCCTGCCGATTCCGGTCGTGACTTCATCGAAAATCAAAAGGGCCCCGTTCTCATCGCAGAGCCGGCGAATCGCCTTTAAATATTCCGCCTTAGCCAAATTTATTCCGCCCTCGCCCTGAATCGGTTCGACCATCACCGCAGCCACTTCGCCGCTGAAGGCCTTTTCCAATGCTTCAATGTCATTGAACGGCACATAAACGAAGCCGGGCAGCAGCGGCAGCAGGCCCTCATGATGCTTAGGCTGGGCAGTCGCGGTCATCGTCGCGAAAGTCCGGCCGTGGAAGCTGCCCTCAGCCGTGATGAACTTGTACTTCTCTTCGGATGTATGCAGCCTTGCGAGTTTCAGCGCTGCCTCGTTGGCCTCGGCCCCGCTGTTGCAGAAGAAACACTTGCCGCCGAATGCCCGTTCACTGAGCAGCTTTGCCAACTTACCCTGCGGCTCGGAGTAGAAAGTGTTGTCAATGTGCAAAAGCTCGCCGGCCTGTTTGCACAGTGCCTCAACGACCTTCGGGTGGCAATGTCCTATCGCACTGACGGCCCAGCCGGGGAACATATCCAGTATCTTATTGCCGTCGGCGTCGTAAAGATAACAGCCCTCGCCTTTGGTGATTACCCGCGGCAACCGGCCGTAATTGCCGATAACATACTTGTTAAATAATTCAATTGTCTCCTGTGTGGTCATAATTAGTTTCCTTTTCAGTGCCTAAAATGAACTAAAATGAGCTAAAGTTTGCAAAATGCGATAAGGTTAATTCTATACTTTAGGCACTTTAGTCACTTACACCTTTAGACACTTTTAATTATCTGTGTTCCGATTCCCTTGTCGGTATAGATTTCGAGCAGCAGTGAATGGGGAATCCGGCCGTCGATAATATGCGCCTTGCTTACCCCTGCATCCAGTGCCGTTATGCAGGCTTCGACCTTCGGGAACATCGCATCTGTGATAATACCGGCGTCAATCATTTCCTTAATCTGCTCTTCATTCAAACTCGATACCCAACTGTCAGGATCATCGAGGTCGGTTCGTATCCCGTGAGTGTCGCTGACGACAACGAGCTTCTCCGCAACGACTTCTGCGGCAACCTTGCCTGCTGCGCTGTCGGCGTTGACGTTTAATTTGCCGCCGGCCTTGTCTTTCGCCACCGAGGCGATAACCGGTATAGTTCGGTCATAACACAATTTCCGGAGTAGCTGCTCATTCACATCCACAACTTTTCCGACCAGGCCGACGTCGAGTTTTCGCCCGTCTTCACCGTCAAGTCTTAACTGCTCGGCGAACAGGGCACAACTTCCGAGCGAATGCAGCCCCATCGGCTCACATCCCAATTCGGTCAGCACATCGCAGATCGGCGTATTTATTTTGTGTACGAGCGTATGCTCGGCAATCGTCAGTGTTCGCTCATCGGTATATCTTCGTCCCTGCACCCAGACCGGTTCCAAGCCGGCTTCGTTCATCGCCCGGGTGATGGCTTTACCGCCACCGTGGACGATAATCGGCCGCATACCGACCGTTGCCATAAAAGCGATATCGGTCAGCAGCTTTTTTTGCAGGGAAGTATCGTCCAGCACGCTGCCGCCGAGCTTGACAACCACGATTCGCTCGCGGAACCGCCGGATATACTCCATTGCTTCAATTAAAGCACCAGCTTTTGCAATAGCCTCTTCCATGGATACAATCCTTGAAAAAACACCGCTTGAATAAGCCGCTCAATTTATTTATTTTCCATCGTTCCGTCAAGGTATATTTATTGCTTCTGGCCGAAAAATTTTGTAGACTTTACGGCGATTTTATCGAAATTGGTTTCGGGAAATTTTGTTGTTATATTTGCGAGGATGGTGGACGTTCTGAATACCTTTGAAAAATATGGTTCTTTCGAGTGATACAAAGATAACTAAGACGACCGGCTCGTCGAGTCTTGATCTAAAAACCGGCCAAAGACTGGGCAAATACCGGCTGGCAAAATACCTCGGCGAAGGCGGAAGCTGTGAGGTCTGGAAGGCCAGGGATACCGTCGAGAGCATCTGGGTGGCCCTGAAAATACCGCTGGCCGACGTGCACGGCAAGCGGGACAACCAGGCTCTCCTTCGCGAAATCCGATTAGTAGCACAACTTCGCCATCCCCACATTATGCCGGTTAAGAACGCTGATATTATCGGCGGCCAGGCAATCCTGGCGACTGAGTTGTCTGTTGGCACGCTGGATGACTGCTCGAAACCAATGAGCGTCCGCAGAATCATCTCGATTATCGCCCAGGTTCTTGACGGCCTTGCCCACGCCCACCGAAAGCGAATGGTTCACTGCGATGTGACGCCTGGCAACATTTTCCTGTTCCCTAACGGCCGGGCCGCACTCGGCGATTTTGGAATCGGCGTGAGGCTTCAGGGCCGAATGACAACCGTGGACGACTTCGGCACCCCGGGCTATGTCGCCCCGGAGCAGGCATACGGCCGTCCTACCTTTCGCAGCGATTGTTTCGCAATCGGCCTTATTTTATACGAGTATCTCACAGGTATCCTGCCGAGATGGCCTTTTCGATGGCCCCCCAAGGGCTGTAAACGCCTCCGTGATAAAACCAGCCTTGCATTCGTCGGATTTCTAAAGCAGGCCCTGGCGGTAGATCCCGACAGGCGATTTGCAAACGCTGAGAAGATGCGCACGGCCTTGCTGCAGGTTGTTCCCAGGAGACTCAAGCTTGCTTCTTCCATCAAATCGACCAGCAGAAAAAAGCTCAACTGGCAGAAAATGCGCCGGGCGGCGTTCATGAAACGCTATGCTTCAGTGGTCCCCGTTATCTTTAACTGCGTCGATTGCGGCGAGCCGATTGCCGAGAGCATGCTAATATGTCCGTGGTGCGGCAGCGACCGCAACCGCTTCGACGAGAGCACTCCGTTCAGCCATGTTTGCACGCGCTGTCACCGGGGCGTTTTGCCTGAGTGGCGTTTCTGTTCGTGGTGTTTCGGGCCGGGATTTGCTTCGCCCGCTGCTAAACACACGACCGGCACACGATACCACGGTCAATGCAAACATTGCGGCGGAAAACTCATGCGCTTTATGCGTTATTGTCCCTGGTGTCGCCGAAAGGTTCGCCGGCCCTGGTGGGTTCGGCCTTTCCCGGAAGTATGCACTAATTGCGGCTGGTCGGTGGATTCGACGTTCTGGAATTATTGCCCCTGGTGCAAACAAAGCCTTGTCTGATTCATTGAATAAAAGGAGTCATGGATGACCGACGGACTGGAACAAATACTCGTTACCGAGACACCCGCTCATTTTCGCTGGGGCGCCAAGACTCATGCCGGAAAAGAACGCCAGGAAAACCAGGACAGCTTCTTCGCCGATCCCGAGCCGGCATTGTTTCTCGTATCCGATGGCATGGGAGGGCACCAAGGCGGCGCCCTTGCATCAGGAATCGTTGCCGAAGATTTGCCCGTGATGATCGAAAACGCTCTCGACAAGCTCAAGGTAGGCATTCCGCGCACCATTAGATCTTTGCTCGAGAAAATGATTGCCGAGCAGAGCAAACAATTGCAACTGGAAGGCACCAGTGAAACAGGTTTCAGAGATATGGGCGCCACGCTCGTGATTGCTCTGCTGAGAAAGGGTCGCTGCTTCGTTGCCAACATCGGCGACAGCAGGGCCTACCGGCTGCGCAAAGGCCGAATGGTTCAGCTCACTCGGGACCACTCGGTCGTATCCGAACTCATCGAAAAGGGCCATATCGAACCTCAAGAGGCGGCCGATCACGATGCCAGCGGACAGATAACACGCTATGTCGGCATGGAAGAAAAGGCCCGCTCTCACGTTCGCTCGTTCACTTTGAAAAAGTCTGACCGTCTCCTGCTCTGCACCGACGGCCTGACCGATATGGTAGCCGTCAAAGACATTGCTTCCATTATTAAGGCTGAAACCGACCCCCAGGCTGCCTGCGAATCACTCGTGGCCGCCGCTAACAAAGCCGGTGGGCACGATAATATCACGACTCTCGTCATCGACTGGCTTGGTAACGGATAATTCTGTAATCTTCGCATCATGTGCTGAATTTGGTTTCATTTTAAGTTGGTCTTTTTCGCATCGGTTTGCAGCTTTTTCTTTGCTAATACCCTTAAGCGACTTAAATTTCCTATGGCAGTGAAATCCGCGATATATTATGATTTAGCGATATTGAAGGTTTGTCGAACATGATGAGAAGTCGGCAGTCTGGAGAGTAATTATGGCTCAGGAAACAGTAAGAGTATGCCAGGACGATCATAGCTGGCAGGCACGATTAAATCCGGCCGGGACAATCATCGGACGCAGCGACGAATGCGATATCGTGATCGACAGCAAGCACGTATCGCGTCATCATGCCCGTATCTTCTTAAGCTCCGAAGGGCAATGGTGTGTGGAGGACCTTGGCAGTAGTAATGGCACTTTTGTCAACGGCGAGCGTGTCAAATCGTGCCCAATTTCCCGGGCCGATGTCGTAGAAATCGGCACGGCAACTCTGTCATTCAGTCCGTTAGTTGAGCAGGCCACGCAGCAGTGCATCGAAATACCGAATATTATTGTCGAGGACTTTGGCACTGAGGTTTTCTACGATAAGCCGCGACTGGAGGACTGTGAGCAGCAACCCTGTCCGGAACGATTCAAGCAAGTGAGCCAGCGTTTGTCAGAGATCACCGAGACAGAAGCAGTTTATGCTGAAGCGTGCCGTCTGCTGGCTTGGTATCCGAAGACAGCGGCCGCGGTATTTCGGATTCCCAGTGCCGCTATAGCCACATATTCGGCTCCGGCCGTAATTGCGTGCTGTTTCGGCAGCAAACCGGGGGACACGGGAGCAGGATTTGGAGGGGGCAGCAGTCCGTCGCACTTGGCGTTCCGCGTTTCTCATCGGCTGCTGGAGGCCGTAAGGAAAGATGGCTGTCCTCTGATGACCAAGAGCATTTTCACCTGTGATACACAGGTCACCATCTCGCTGATCGACGAGTTCAGCCCCCGGGCACTTATGTGTGCGTCTATCGGTGCCGCCGGGAAGACCGTCGATCTGCTTTATGTGGATGTGCCTATTGATGATCGGCATAAGCCCGGCACAGAAGAGATGTTCGCCTTCGTGCAGGCCGTGGCCAGGCTAATCTCTAAAATAAATGATGCTCACAAGCTCGACGATTAGATAACAACGAAATTGCCCATGAAGCTTTTTGAAAGCCAAAACTTCTAAAGACATCACTCAGACTGACGGAAAATAGTTCCGCGCTACTGTGCTTTTTTGTACTTAACAGTACACCCGTATGGCTTTGTCTTTGCGATGCTCACGGCCTTGCCTGATGTGAGTTCACTAAGGGCCTTATCCACGTAGTTTACCAATTCTTTGTCTTCGGGTACTTTTCCCAAAGGAGCATTATCGATCGCTCCATTGTAAACAATGTTGCCATTGCTATCGATGATGAACATGTGCGGCGTATTTGTTGCTTTGTACGCCCTGCCGACTTTGCCCAACCGGTCATCGAGTATCGGGTGCAAAATCTTGTTCTTCTCGGCATATTCCTTGTTTTTCTTGGTCTCCTGATGGTTTGTGCTGTCGATTGCAAGCCATACGACTTTCTTTTCTTTGTACTTTTTGGCAAGTTCATTCATTGTCGGTTTCTTCTCGTAATGATACTTCACGAAAGGGCATTCGTGGTTGATCCATTCGAGGACGACCATTTTGCCTTTATAATCGGCTAATTTTACCTCTTTGCCATCGTGATTTTTCAATTTAAAGTCCGGTGCTTTAACGGGCTTTTCGTCCGCATACAACATCATTGATATAGCCAAAACCGTTAAGGCTGCAATTATCAGATTTTTCTTGTACATAATGGGCTCCTTTTAGCGTAATTTTAATTCTTGTTATTTCTACGATGGTATGCTTTTATGGTTCGTAGAGATTTTTATTGCTTTATCCAGACAATACTTAGTGAGCTGAACAACTTCGGAGCTTTAGGACGAAGAGATTTGCTGGAATTCGGATTATGAGCGTTGAGCAGGCCACGATTGATGATGCACAGGAAATCCTGGCATTGCAGAAGCTCGCCTATCAAAGCGAAGCCGAAATCTATAATGACTTTACAATCCCGCCGTTACATCAAACCCTCGATGAAATCAAAGCCGAATTTGCGAATCAGCATTTCCTAAAGATTTGCGAAAAAGGAAGAATAGTCGGTTCCGTCAGAGCGTATGTAAAGGAAGGAACTTGCTATATTGGCAAACTCATTGTTCATCCGGAATGTCAAAACCAGGGCATCGGCACCAAATTATTACAAGAAATTGAGAACACTTTTGATAATGTTGCTCGATACGAGCTATTCACCGGCCATAAAAGCCGGAAGAACCTTCATCTATACGAAAAGAACGGCTATAGAATATTCAGAAGGCAGCAAGTCACGGATGATTTGATAGTTGTATTCATGGAGAAGTATCGCGATTAAATGAAACACATTGACCAAATACAAAAGTTGATGAAACAATCAAAGAGCATCTCGGAATTTATAGGTGCTCTCAAGAATGCTGATATTCCCGCCTGGGGCACGACAGAGGTAGATGAATCATTCAAGAAAGAGCACGGTATCAATGTGAACGAGAAATGGTACAGATTTTTTGCTGAGACTGATTCTACTCCAATAAACCAGTGGGAGAAT
>Ga0209536_100014058_pt1 | contig 11513 bp, 10 predicted proteins | sample DeeMarSeWOR28_12_FD_187461 | JGI IMG/M metagenome (GOLD analysis project Ga0209536, IMG submission 187461) | Marine sediment microbial communities from White Oak River estuary, North Carolina - WOR-2-8_12 (SPAdes) (version 2) | ecosystem: Environmental > Aquatic > Marine > Intertidal zone >... | reverse complement strand
CACTGATTGCCAGGATCGACCTCAGGGACCCGCAAGCCATTACCTTCGACCCGGAGCTGTCATCCGTACCCAAGGGATTTGTCGTCTCCACCATCAACTGGCCGGGCCGGGCCGATGTCGAGGTCGACGTGGTATCCATCCACCTGGACCATGCCAGCGCCGCAACCCGCAGGAGTCAGGCGGCGGAACTGATTACGGCCCTGCAGCACAGGCAGCGACCCGTCATCCTCATGGGCGACTTCAACAGCGACTGGCAGGAAAACTCCACGGTACAACACATCAGCCAGGCGCTCGGTCTCACCGCCTACCGCCCGGAAGATACCGGGCTGGAAACCTTTCCGGCATTTGGCCAGCGACTCGACTGGATTCTGGTCTCGAAAGGGATTGCGTTTCGTTCCTATGCGGTACTGCCCGACCCCCTGTCCGACCATCGTGGTGTACTGGCAGAGCTGGAACTGGTGCGCAACACAAATATCCGGCTTGCCCTCACTGATTGAAAGCCGCGAATTCCGGTGCCTTTCTGCAGGGATAGCATGCGGCCAATATCCAGGTATCGGGTATAAAGAGATTGTTCCAACAGGTAATTAATACATCTGCAAATACAGCCGCAGGCGTATAATCGCCATCCTCCAGCTTGCAACCTGCGGAGGATGGACTAGTTTTAGGATGCAAAATTCAGCAACCGGAGAGGAACCATGAAGCTCAACTACGAAGAAATAGAAGACAGCTACGATGACACCACCAAGATCCGCACCATGACCGAACAGGCCGTGGTCAAGGGCTGCGGCCTGCTGCTGCGCACGACCGTCTACAGCCCCCACGACCTGAGCGTCAACGTGGTCTTCATCAAAAAGGGCAAGCCGTTCAGTGGCGTGGTGGGCTGAGCGGCACACGCCACCAACAATCGCGCCGGAGGCCAGCCCTCGCTCCTGCAGTTGCTCCCGGTAATTGCAGGAGCGGCCTCCTGGCCGCAATGCGACTCCTGAACAATCACGCTGCAGGCCGGTGCCTGTGCCCACGAGCCGCACCTGCAGGTGCATCTCCAATATCCACACGGGTAACAAGCCCTGCCCATTTTCTGCAATCGCCGTGACTGCAACCTGCTATGATTCGCGGGTTTCGCCTCCAGTCTCGAGAACAGGCCTGCACGTGACCAATACCGCTTTTTCATCCCTGCCATTGACGCCCGAAGTCCTGGCCAATATCCGGTCTCTGGATTACCACACCATGACACCGATACAGGCCGAGGGCCTGCCAGCCATCCTGGAAGGCAGGGATTTGCTGGCCCAGGCAAAAACCGGCAGCGGCAAGACGGCGGCTTTCGCCATCGGCCTGCTGCACCAGATCGAGGCGCGCATCTACCGGACACAGGCCCTGGTGCTTTGCCCGACACGTGAACTGGCCGACCAGGTCAGCCGGGAAATTCGCCTGCTGGCGCGCGCCATACCCAATATCAACACCCTCACCCTGTGTGGCGGCAAGCCAATGGCAGCGCAACTCGCCTCGCTGGAGCGCAACCCGCATGTCGTGGTAGGCACGCCGGGACGGATATTGAAGCACCTGGAAAAAGAGACATTAAAGCTGGATGGCCTGCAGATGCTGGTGCTGGACGAGGCCGACCGCATGCTGGACATGGGCTTTCATGAAGAGATCACGCGCATTATTGACCTGGCGCCGCGGCAAAGACAGACCCTGCTGTTCTCGGCGACCTACCCGGACGCCATCAGGGCAGTCAGCAAGGCCATCCAGAAAGACCCCGTCGATATTCGCATGGCAAGCCTGCATGACAACAAACAGATCAGGCAGGTCTTCTATGAAACACAAAAGGGTGAAAGAACCAGGACCCTGGTCGCCCTGCTGCAGCATTACCGCCCCGATTCCAGCCTGGTATTCTGCAATCGCAAGCACCAGTGCCAGGAACTGGCGGATGAACTATGGCAGCAGGGCTTTCACGCACTGGCACTGCACGGCGACCTGGACCAGAAAGACCGCGACCAGGTATTGATACAGTTTTCCAACAAGAGCAGCTCGATCCTCATCGCAACGGATGTCGCCGCCCGCGGACTGGACATCAAGGAGCTGCAGGCCGTCATCAACTTCGAACTGTCTCCGGACCCCGAAATACATATTCACCGCATCGGGCGTACCGGCCGGGCGGGCAGCGCAGGCCTGGCCATCAGCCTGTTCCTGGCGCATGAACAATTCAGGATCGACGCTATTGAGAAGTTCCAGGACAGCCCGGTCAGAATCGCCAGGACAAGCTCGCTGCAGACCCGGGAGAACTTCCGCCTGAGCCCGCCGATGGTGACGCTGGGCATCAACGGCGGCCGCAAGGACAAGATCCGCGCGGGTGACATACTGGGCGCGCTCACGGCAAACACCACCCTGCCGGGAAAGCTCATCGGAAAAATCGATATCGCCGACAACCTGTCTTATGTTGCCGTGGAACGCCCTGTCGCAAAACAGGCCCTCAGGATCCTGTCGGAAGGCAAAATCAAGGGCCGCAGGTTCAGGGTGCGGAAGCTGCGCTGAGCAGCATGCATCTGCAGGCCCGCTTGTGAACAGGATTGCCGTTTTCGCCGATGTGCAGAACATCTACTACACCACCCGCCAGGCCTACGGCCGCCAGTTCAACTACCGCAAACTCTGGCAGGAACTCTGCGCTGCAGGCGAGATCGTGTCTGCAACCGCATATGCAACGCAACGCGGCGACGACAGGCAGATTAAATTCCAGGAGGCCCTGAAGCACATCGGCTTCAAGGTGAAACTGAAACCCTACATCCAGCGCAGTGACGGTTCTGCCAAGGGCGACTGGGACGTCGGCATCACGCTTGATGTGATGGAGGCTGCAACAACCGTGGATACCGTTGTCTTGCTGTCCGGCGATGGCGATTTCGACCTGCTGCTGCAAAAGATCAGGAAGCAGCATGGTGTCGATGCCGTCGTCTATGGCGTGCCTGAACTCACGGCCAGGTCCCTGATCGATTCCGCCAGCTGCTGGCATCCCATCGAGAAAGACCTGTTGCTGTAACCAGGCCGGCACGGGACAACCGCCTGGTGCAGGCTTTCAGGTTGCATTTCCATCTATTTTGTTTAGTTGAACGTCTTGAGGCGGGGCGTCGCAACCCGCAAACTGGGCTGCAGGGGAATACCTTACCGGAATCGGAAACCGTCCTCGGCCATATCCGGGACGGATATCATCATTGAGGAACCGCAACACGTGAACCTGTTCCATATCCTCGCCGTCCTGATCTCACTGGCGGCTGTCTTCAGCTTCCTCAACTACCGTTACCTGCGGCTGCCGACTGCCATTGGCCTGATGCTGATTGCGCTTGTCGCCTCGCTGGGACTCGTCCTGCTCGGACCTCGCGCATACGGGATGGAGGATTATATCGAGCGACTGTTGCAGGCCGTGGATTTCGATGCAACCCTGCTGCACGGGATGCTGAGTTTCCTGCTGTTCGCGGGCGCACTGCATGTCAACCTGTCGGATCTTGCCAGACAACGCTGGGTAATCACCACACTGGCCACGGCCAGCGTGCTGGGCGCAACCATCATAATCGGGTACCTGACGCACCTGGGTTTCAGCCTGCTGGGCCTGGATATCCCGCTCATCTATTGTCTGCTGTTCGGTGCCCTGATATCACCTACCGACCCGATTGCAGTCCTTGGAATCCTCAAGAGCGCGGGTGCCACGAAAACCCTGGAGACCAAGATCACGGGGGAGTCACTGTTCAACGACGGCGTCGCCGTGGTGGTATTCCTGGTGCTGCTGGACATCGCCACCGGCGATCATGCCGTCTCTGCCAGCTCCATTGTCTGGCTGTTCCTGCAGGAGGCCGTTGGCGGCTTCGCCTACGGCCTCGCAATCGGCGCTCTGGCGTACTGGATGCTGAAGCAGGTGAATGATTACTCTGTGGAGGTGCTGATCACCCTGGCGCTGACAACAGGTGGCTACACGCTCGCCGAGGCAATGCATATATCCGCCCCCATTGCGATTGTCGTCGCCGGCCTGCTCATCGGCAACCACGGGCGCTCACTCGCCATGTCCGACAGGACACGCGAACATCTGGACACCTTCTGGGAACTGGTAGACGAAATCCTGAACGCCGTGCTGTTTGTCCTTATCGGGATGGAGGTCCTGCTGCTGGCCTACCGGGAGGAATATCTTTTTGCCGGGATCATGGCTATCCCGATTGCGCTGTTTGCACGCCTGGTCTCGGTAGGCATACCGATTGGTGTGATGCGGCGTTATCGCAGCTTCAGCCCGATGGTCGTCACCATCCTGACCTGGGGCGGCCTGCGCGGCGGAATCTCGGTCGCCCTGGCACTGTCCCTCCCGGCAGGCGGGCCGCGCGATGCGCTGGTTACTGTCACCTATATCGTGGTTGCATTCTCGATCCTGGTCCAGGGACTCAGCATCGGACCCCTGGTCAGGCACGCCCGGTCACGGCAGGAGTCCCGTAGCAGGCAAGGCAGCCAGTAAACCCTGATTGATTCCTGCGTCGTCATCATTGCGAGCGGCATCCGGGAACGTTGCCTACCACATCAAATCATCGGGCACCTTGTAGTCCGCGTAGGGATCATCTTCCCCGCCCTCCAGCTGCGTCGTTGCATTGCTGACAATGCAGGACGCATCGCGCAGCATGATTTTTTCTGCCACTACGGAAGGAATCACTTCATAGCCGTCATCAAGCCTGGCAATGGCCAGCAGGCCCCGGGCAAGCCTGTCATGCATCGTTTCTGTGACGAAGATTTTCCTGATCGCCTTGCCGTCCTGGAAGTTATAACCCAGCTCGCCCTCGTCCCGCGGCACGCGGTTCAATTCGATCAACTGGCGCACCTGTGCCTGAATTGCCCTGTGCTCTGCCTCTTCCTTTTGCCGGCGATTGAGTTCGCGGTCGCGCACGACTTTTTCCTCTGCCGCCCGCCTGGCGGCCAGCGCGGCTTCATCGACCACCTCGATCTTCTGCTTGTTCTTGAGTTTCTCCTGTTTCTTCTTCGATTTCTGCGCCTTGCTGAGCTGGGTCTTGCTCACCAGGCCTGCCTTGAGAAACTGGTCACCAAATGAATTTGCCATCGGCCTTGCCTTTTCATCACGGGTTTGCGCAACAGTTTAACCAATCATTGCGAAAGCTTCCTGTAAATACCGCCAGGGGAACGCCTGGCAGCCCATCTGGAGCGTAGCGTGAAACGGGGACGGCGATCGGGTTCTCCGGATTCCACTCGACAATTGCGCCTGCAGCCGGGCTACAGCAGGATTTGCTCAGGACCAGGGACTAAAACACGCGACGTGCGAACCAGATAATGTGCCGCGCACCCTTCGTTCCATGTGCACGCACACGCACCTCCTCCACCTCGAACCCGACCTTGCGCAGTCGTTGCAGGAAAGCCGGGGCAGAACCTGCCGACCACACGGCCAGCACGCCCCCGGGGCGCAGCGCCGCACAGGCCTCGTTCAGCCCGTCCTCGCTATAAAGCCAGTCGTTTTCCTTGCGGGTGAGCCCTTCCGGACCGTTGTCCACGTCCAGCAGAATCGCATCGAAGGCCTGCGCCGCGCGCAGCATGACGCGGGCGACATCCTGCTCACACACGCTCACCCGTGGGTCGCGCAGTGGATGGCCGGCCGCCCCCCCGAGTAAATCCCTGTTCCACGCCACCACGCCGGGTACCAGTTCGGCGACCACCACCTGCGCCGCGTCGCCGAGGTGCCGCAATGCAGCGGCCAGGGTAAACCCCATACCGAGACCGCCGATGAGCAGCCGGGGATTGACCCTGTTCACCAGCCGGGCACAGCTCAGTTCGGCCAGCGCGTCCTCGGAGCCATGGGAACGGCTGTTCATCAACTCGCCACGACCCGGGATCTTGATCGAGTATTCCGCACCCCGCTGGTAGAGGCACAGCTCCCCGCCATCGCCGGGCACACGGGTACTGTCGAGCAGAGTCCAGGGAGTCATAATATTCCAGTCTCTGGTGCGATTGATTGGAGGTTCCATCGCGGTCAGGAGACCGCTCCTGCGGGTGTTTCTATTTGCTGAAGGAGCGGTCTCCTGACCGCGATTCAGACCGTGAACAAGTCCACCGCTCAATCCGTTTTGCGCAGGCTCCGCAAGTACAATGCCTCAACCTTTTCCCTCGCCCAGGGAGTTTTGCGCAGGAACTTCAGGCTCGACTTTATGCCGGGCTCATGTCTGAAACACCTGATGTTAATGGTTCGCCCCAGTTCATCCCAGCCATAGCGGTCCACCAGGCGCGTCAGGATCGTCTCCAGGGTCAGGCCGTGCAGGGGGTTGTTGGGCTGGGTGCTGCTCATGCAGCTGGACCGCTCACTGCAGCATACCGGACGGTTACGGGTGTGGTGACCCGGAACCCTTCCCGGAGCCACCATCCTCGCGCTTCTCCGCCTTTTTCACGCGGATCCTGTTGCCGCCGACATCCTGGTAGTTAAGACTTTTGATGGCCGCCCTGGCCTCACCGGGGCGCGGCATTTCAACGAAACCGAAACCCTTGGTTTTCCCGGTCAGCTTGTCCATCACCAGCTTGCAGTACTGCACAGCCCCGTACGCCTCGAACAACGCCAGCAGCTCCGCTTCCGTCGTCTGCCTGGACAAATTACGCACCAGTATCTTCATGTTCGCAGCAGACCTGTCGCGGACAACTGCCTCACAGGCTGTCGATCACCGCGTTCAGGGTCCGGCTGGGACGCATAACCTTTGACGCCAGCGTTCTGTCCGGACGGTAGTAACCGCCCAGGTCCGCCGGCTTGCCCTGTACGGCATTCAGCTCGGCAACAATGGTTTCCTCATGGTCTGTAAGCTGTTTTGCGATCGGCGTGAATACCGCCTGTAGATCAGTGTCGCGATCCTGCTCCGCCAGTGCCTGCGCCCAGTACATCGCGAGGTAGAAATGGCTGCCGCGGGTATCCAGTTCGCCCACCTTGCGTGACGGTGACTTGTTGTTGTTCAAAAACATGGTATTGGCCTGGTCCAGCGCCGCGGCCAGCACCGCCGCCTTGCTGTTGCCGGTCTTTTGCGCCAGGTCTTCCAGCGAAACGGCCAGTGCCAGAAATTCACCCAGCGAGTCCCAGCGCAGGTGGTTCTCTGCCAGCAACTGCTGCACATGCTTCGGTGCAGAACCACCGGCACCGGTTTCAAACAAACCGCCACCTGCCAGCAGCGGGACGATGGACAGCATCTTGGCACTGGTACCAAGCTCCAGGATCGGGAACAGGTCGGTCAGGTAATCACGCAGCACGTTACCCGTCACCGAGATCGTGTCCTTGCCGGCACGCACGCGCTCCAGCGTGTATTGAATGGCCTCAACCGGTGATTTGACCAGTATCTCCAGGCCGCTGGTATCGTGATCCTGCAGGTAGGTATTTACCTTGTTGATGAGGTTCGCATCGTGCGCACGCTCCTTATCCAGCCAGAACACCGCCGGCTGGCCCGTCAGGCGTGCCCGCGTAACCGCCAGCTTCACCCAGTCCCTGATCGGAATATCCCGGGTCTGGCACATGCGCCAGATATCGCCCTGCTCGACACTGTTTTCCAGCAAGGTGTTACCCGCAGCGTCCGTCACCCGCACCATACCATCCGCCGGAATTTCAAAGGTCTTGTCATGCGACCCGTACTCTTCTGCTTTTTGCGCCATCAGGCCGACGTTGCTGACACTGCCCATGGTCGTGACATCAAACGTGCCATGCTGCTTGCAGTCGTCGATCACGGCCTGGTAAATACCTGCGTAGTTCCGATCGGGAATCATTGCCTTGGTGTCGTGCAACTTGCCATCCGGGCCCCACATCTGGCCGGAGGCACGAATCATGGCCGGCATCGAGGCATCGACAATCACATCACTGGGCACGTGCAGGTTGGTAATACCCTTGTCCGAGTCCACCATCGCCAGCTCGGGACGGGCGTGGAAAACTTCCAGCAGGTCTGCCTCAATTTCATGGCGCTGCGTATCAGGCAGTGTGGCAATCTTTGCGTACACATCACCCAGGCCATTACGCGTATTCACGCCCAGCTCCGCGAATACAGCCGCGTGCTGTGCAAATACCTCCCGGAAATACACTTCCACCGCGTGGCCGAAGATGATCGGGTCAGACACCTTCATCATGGTTGCCTTCATGTGCAATGACAGCAACACGCCCTGAGTACCGGCATCCTGCATGGCCTCCTCGAAGAAGGCACGCAGCTTGTTGCGACTCATCACGGCGGCATCAACCACTTCACCTTCCAGCACCGGCACGGTTTCCTTCAGCACCTGCACTGCACCCGTCCCGGTAGCCAGGGTGATTTTCAGGTTGCCTGGCGCCGCAACCACGGCCGATTTCTCGCTCGAGTGGAAATCACCGTCCGACATGGAGGCGACGTGTGATTTTGAACCAGGCGACCACACACCCATCGAGTGTGGATGACTCCTTGCATAGGCCTTGACCGCACCCGCCACGCGTCGATCCGAGTTGCCTTCACGCAACACCGGGTTGACCGCGCTGCCCAGCACCCTGGCATAACGTGCCTTGATGGTTTCTTCTTCTGCACTGCCGGGTTCTGCCGGGTAATCAGGAATGTCGTAGCCCAGCGCCTGCAACTCGCTTATGGCAGCGGTCAGCTGCGGAATCGACGCACTGATATTGGGCAACTTGATGATATTCGCCGCGGGGGTCTTCGCCAGTTCACCCAGTTCGGCCAGTGCATCACCAATCTTCTGTTCCGCTGTCAGATTATCCGGAAAATTGGCAATGATCCGCCCCGCCAGGGAAATATCCCGGGTCTCCACGTTGACACCCGCTGCCCGGCTAAATGCCTGCACAACAGGAAAAAATGAATACGTGGCCAGCGCAGGCGCTTCGTCAGTTTCGGTGTAGATGATGGTTGAATCCGGCATAGTCTGTTCTCTGGATCTGTAAGTAACAGGGCAAAGCCCGCAAGGGCGCTAGTGTATTTCAGAACGGGGCCGAGTTCACTATCCCGCCCGATGGTTATACACGACCGCGCAAGGCGGGTGTAAACGGCCCCGTCAGCTGCGACTTGCTGCACCCTAAAGCCGTGCGTACCATGGCACCTCAACCCTTCTATCAGGCTGAACCGGCCACAGCAGACAGGACACCCGTAACATGAAGACAAGTCTGACAACCCAGCGCGGCGCTTCATCGCTAATTCTCATCATCATCCTCGCGCTCCTCGGCGCAGGCGTTTACATCGGGCTGCAGTACCTGCCGCAGTACATCGAGGCCGGCACGGTGGATTCCATCCTGGGCAGCGTCGAGAAGGCCTATAACAAATCCACAGTCAACAGCGTGGAAAGCATCCAGGGCATGATCGACAAGCAGCTGAACATGAACCAGATGAATGACCTGAAAGACAACTTCAAGGTAATGCAGGATGGCGAGGAGTACCGCATCAAGGTAAGTTATGAAAGAGAGCTGAACCTGATTTACGAAAAGAAACCCGTAAGGTACGAAAAAACCGTCATCCTGCGATAGCAGGAAGCCGGCTGATCCTTCACCACTCATGCCGGGTGGACCGGCCATCCGGCCGGTGGCACTTAGCCGCGCGACGGGGTTGCTGATCCCCTATCGGGAATTCCTGTTATCTGCGAGAATTACGCCCTGCCATCATTAATGCGATGAACAAAAAAACCAGAACCCCCAGTCTCGGGAACCGCCAGGCCATTCTCGAAGAAATCAACTCCCTGCTGGAGCCCTCCAGCGGCATCGATGAAACGCGTGCGAAAAAGGTACGCAAGGCCATCGATGCCCTGCGCAGCAGCACCGCCGCACCTGCCGACGGGGAAACCCTTCCCGTGGACGACCGACCCGCAGAGATCCCGCCCGGGGAAGCGCAACCCGCGGAAGAGGCAGGGCTGGACGCGGAAATCGATGCCGGCCTGGAAACGCTGCGGACACGCATTCACGCACAGGTGGAACGCCGCAACCATGACTATGAAAAGTCACTCGCGTTGATGGACGAACTGGAAACCGCGCTCAAGGGCAATGAACTGCAGCACGCCGAACGCGCCTACCACAAGTTGATGTCCATCATGGGCAACATCCCGGGGCTTTCCGAGCAACGCTGGCAGGACATCGACAAACGCCTGAATCGGGTACGCCCGCAGCTGCGCAAGCTCGAATCATGGCGCCACTGGGGCACGACCCTGGCAAGAAAGGACCTGATTGAACAGGTCAAACAACTCAGCGAAGCAGGCCTGTCGCCGGAAAAACTCGCCGGGGAGATAAAACAGGCACGCGAGCAATGGCATGCCTGGGACAAATCCGGTGATCACGCCGGCAAGGGGCTGTGGAAAGAATTTGACCGGACCTGCGAGGAAGCATACAAGCCCTGCATCGTGCATTTTGAAAAGCTCAAGCAACGACGTGCAGAAAACCTCGGGAAACGCCGGGCCATCATCGACAGCCTGAACGCACGCTATGCAGCAACCGACTGGAAACAGCCAGACTGGCGGGATATTGATAAATTCCTCAGCCAGGCGCGTCGCGATTACTACAAAATCGGCAATGTCGATCACAAGCAACGCAAGCCGCTTGCCAGGGCATTGCATGAGGCGCTTGAACAATTCGAGGTGTACCTGTCCAGCGAACGCAGCCGTTCCCTGAGGGTCCGCGAAAAACTCATCGCCGATATCGAGGCACTGGCTGCAGTGGACAACCTGCGTGACGCACTTGACCAGCTCGAGCTGCTGAAGAAACAGTGGAAGATCACGGTCGTTGAAAAACACACGCTCGAAAACAGGCTGTGGAAACGGTTCCAGGCCGCCTGTGATCTCACTTACCGGCGCCGCGATGCCGAGCGCAATGAGCAGGTGGCCGAGCGCAATGAAAACGAGAAACACAAGCAGGCATTGATTGAAGAACTGACCCGGGCCGCAACGGCCAGCGACGCGGAACTGCTTGCCAATGCCTCGGTACTCGCGCGGACCCGGGCGCGCTGGGAGGAAATTGGCTGGGTGCCGCGCAAGCACGAAAACAGCCTCAACAGCCGCTGGCACACGGCACAGCAACGATTTACCGACGCACTGAAGGCGGCGGAATCCCGTAGCCAGGCTGCCGAGCTGGACAACCTTGCCCGGCGCGCCTTGCTGTGCAGTCAGTGGGAGCAGGCCATGCTGACCGGCAACACTCTCGATGCGCATGCGATCAGGGCTGAATGGGATGCCCTGCCCGTGCTCTCCAGTGCCCATGCCGAGGCAATGGAGCAGCGTTTCTGTCAGGCCCTCAGCCGGCCGGACGACTCAACCTTGTCAAGGAACCTGGCAGACAAGCAGGCCGCCTGCCTCAGGCTGGAAGTCCTGCTGGAACTGGAGTCACCGCAAGACTGCCAGGCGGAGCGCATGGCCTACCAGGTCGAGCGACTCAACGCATCGATGAAAATGGATCAAGGTACACAGGACTCGCCCGAGGATCTGCTGCTGGCCGTACTGACCCCCGGCGCCGTACCGGCCGATGCTGCCGGGGCAATTGAACAGCGCATCAGGCTCTGCCTCGCGCGCCACCT
>Ga0209536_100014057_pt1 | contig 11513 bp, 9 predicted proteins | sample DeeMarSeWOR28_12_FD_187461 | JGI IMG/M metagenome (GOLD analysis project Ga0209536, IMG submission 187461) | Marine sediment microbial communities from White Oak River estuary, North Carolina - WOR-2-8_12 (SPAdes) (version 2) | ecosystem: Environmental > Aquatic > Marine > Intertidal zone >... | reverse complement strand
TAGAGCGTCTGGCTGTTAACCAGTTGGTCATAGGTCCGAGTCCTATCGGCGGCGCTTTCCCCGTATCGGCGGCTTTTTTCATTTTCGCTTCCTAAAAAGCTTAACTTGCTCCATATCACAAACGTACTCGAAGCCAGACTCTATCAGTTCTTTCGCCTCTTCAGTAGTTCTTGCAGCTTATGCATAATGCGAAGGCGGCTAAAAAAAGAGAATTAAAAGTGATACCCTGACTAAGCGAGTGGGAGTTCATCTCTTAAGTTTGTTGTTGAAGAAATCAATATTCGCTACTTCCACACCGTCAAGCATATCGGAATGCGACTTAATTTTGTTTAAGATACTACACATGTTGCGTTCGAGAATTATCAGCTTGCAATAAGGAAAATAAAACAGGTTAAGCAAATCTCCGAATTCGGATAATGTCCTCGGTTGCTTAGTGTCTAGATAGCACCTGTAGTAAACGTAATAAGCAAAGAGTTGGATTGAAGGAAACAATTCGGCTTTAAGGAGATGCCTTTTTTCGTTGAGTTTGTTCATAAATTCGGGGTGACTCCCCCTTAACCATTGCACGGTGAACATCCAAGCGAAAATTTCAGCTTGTTCTCTGTTGTATTTCCCCAGATTTGACGGCGGGAAGTTGGACTTGACGGATTCGAGATGGTGCTTCACATTTTTAGCGTTTAACTGTTGCTTTCTCTGAGCCTCTTTGATTTTGTCGGAGATTAACCAACTGGCAATGGTCTCCTTTCCAAAATCGGAATTTGTAGACCAAAGCAATAACGTGTCTGCGCGCAGTTTCAGATATGATTTTACTTCTTCTTCAATGACTGCCTCATAACTCTTAATCTTGTCAGAAGGCAGTAGAGTGAAGAACGTGTTAAAATCAGCTTGTTTTCTTGTTTCCTGACTAAGCTGTATGAGTAAACCATCTGAAACCGCAATGCAGAAGTGGTTTTCAAATAAAAAATTGAATAGCGGACGATATAATTCCGAATGCTCAACAATCATGCTGATTATGTTCGTGTCAAAAAAGACACAATCAGGATAAGAATGGTCTTGAGACATTTCGGAACACCGAATTGAATCAATGCAGAGACACCTAATAAGCTATCTTTGATCAAAGACTAGTTTCAGTTGATATATGGTAGTAAACTATGCTTACCTGCTCATAACAATGGTTATGAGTGTATGAATGCTTGGTTTTGAGTAGAATGATGATTTATGATTGCCAGCTAATTTGAAGAAAGGCATTATCACAGAAAGCTGTAAGTAATTAATCATTGCAACTAAGAAACAAGAGTCCGTAGCTCAGCAAGGCTAGAGCACCGGACTTTTAATCCGGGGGTCGCGGGTTCAAATCCCCATCGGTCCACTTTATCGAATACCGGTCCTTTTTGGTGCAAGTTTCATTTTCTTGCAATGTCGAGTTCCATTGGTCCCATAAAGGAATCTATGTTTCGTGAACGTACCGACTTGAACCCAACTCTAAGCATGGAATCTGCAACACAACCATGATCAAACCTGACCTCCTGCCCCATTAAAGCCATAGATAATAAGCTCAACACAATAGATTCCGGCTTTGTGTGCTCCTGAGTTTGCCCAAAAGAATAAAGAGAAACAAACACACCACCTGGATTGAGAGCATCATATACTTTTTTCACTACTGAGTCAATGTCAACCGCAAATTGGAGCGCGCTAGACGTCCAGACCAGATCATATCCTCCACCAATAGAATCACGGTTAAAGTCCCCACCCAGAACTTCCATCCTCGCCTCGATTCCATACTCTTTAATGAAATTCTTGGTTTCCTTAACCACAGGGGGAATATCAAAGACAACACCCTTCATCTCTGGATGTGCATCTACAATGGACATACCGATGAGCCCTGGACCTCCTCCAAGATCTAGCATCTTCTGGAATGATGGAAACTCCGGTAGCTCTGAAACAATCTCCACACCCTTCTGAGTGTAGCCAGCCCGCTCAAAGTCGGCCATTATGACTACACCCTTAGCCAAGGCCTCTTCAGAGAAGGGAGATTTTTCTGGTGGAGGGGGTGGTCCTTCTTTTACTAGCTTGGGGAGGTTTTGGAGAAACTGATCGTCTGGCTTCATAAAGGTTAAGAGTCTTCCCAAATATGTTGGGCTGTTTTCCACAAGAAAGGATTGGGCTAGGGGCGAGTTCTTGTACAAACCATCTTTCTTTTGCAGAAGTTCCATAGCCGCTAAGCCATCAAGAAACACCTTTGTATTGTTTGGATGGGTGCCGATGGCTTTTGCTACATCTTTGGATAGCTTAGGCTCAGATAACACATTGAATACCTTCAATTCGATGCCTGTTAACAGCAGTTTCGCTCGGATGGGTGCAATGAGCATATTGTAGAGCCCTTCATAACTTAGATCTACTTCAGGTATTTTTTTCATAACTAACAACATCCTGCGCGTACAGTATCAATTATAGGTTGAATTTTTTCAAAAGATTTGTGGTTTCATTATATCCAGATTGAGTCTTCACTTCATAAGAAAAAAGGGGAGGTTTTGCAGGTGATATTTCTACTGTAGCAAGGGTTCAAATCTATATATGAAGAAAATTGTGATCAAGGTGAGGTAGCCTCGTTCGTTTTTAAGATATTTACCATGTCCCACGTAACCTTTTTCCTTCTTTTTTTGGATTAAAATTTAATCTTTTTCTCTCTCTCACCCACGTACACCCACACCCACGCACACACGTGCGCGCGTACCCTGTCTGTCACTCTCAGTCACTCTGTCAGTCAGTCACTCACTCTGTCAGTCACTCACTCTGTCAGTCACTCACTCTGTCAGTCTGTCGTTTGCGTTTCTTGAAGTAGAGTATTAGAACTGAGGTGACAATAACCCCCGCCACTATAGCACCTATACTGTATGTCATTGGGACGGTCTCCGCCTCTATTGTGAAGTAAATAAGCTCGGAAACACCAGTATTTCCCACTGCATCACTAGCATAAACCACTAAGCTATGCGAGCCCTCTGCTAACCCTGCCAAAGTAGTATTTCCTGTTAATGTTACCTTTTCTTGACCATCGAGGCTATACTGAATCCAAGAAGCAACCTCATTAATGTTTAACGTTAATGAAAGGGTGCCTACAGGAAATGTCTTGTTTTCAGGAGACAAAACAGTCACTATAGGTGAATTGGTGTCGATTTCAGGCATAGGAAGCGCACTCGGTAAAGGCATAGTTGCCCACTGTGGCATTTCTATTGTTACGCTGGAAATGTCAAAAGGCGTCATAAGAGGATATTTATCTGTAATCTTAGGTTCATGCACTCTGTACGGCATTCCGTCGTTGCCCTCTGCAGGATAGAGTGTGGTTACGTTACGGTCGAGAGCGCGTATTGTGTAAGATGTGTCGCCTACGCCGTCAAAATTCAAGTCCGAACCGTTATAGTCGCTCCAATAGTTTCCTTCACCACATTTATCCCAGATAATTCTTCCAACCCCTTCCCAGAAACGAAGCTCAAAATTGTAGCCTACTTTGAAGTTGTTATGGTAAAAAGTAGTGTTTTCTACGCGCCGCAATACAATGCCGTATGGTGAAAAACCTTCATTCGCGTAAATAGTGTTGTTGTTTCCTTCTACTATTGAAATTCCACTTGAAATTCGATTACCACAGGCAGTATTGAATGAACCTTCAAACATCAAGCCTTCAGCTATGAAATTTCTAGCGACTATGTTTACATTCCCTTCAAGATTAACCTCAGTAGCTATGTTATTTCCATAAACGGCGTTAAAGGAGCCGTCGAGAGAGATGGAAAAACCTGTTATGTTGTTTGAAGCTATGTAATAGTTAGAACCTGTGCATGTAATACCCTCTATACCCCATAAAATGTTCTGTGCAATAGTCATTTGAGATCCGCTTAACTCTATTTTACCTGACGTTATGGTGTTTCTTGTTATTTCGATTCTGTGCCCATTGGCAGAGATGCCCATGCTCAGTATATTGCCTGTTATTTGAATTGCGTCTCCAGCTACAGAAATGCTTCCACCATCGCTCGTAATTGTTAAACCTGATAGCTTGACATCGTCAGCTTCAATCTTGATTGGATTAGCGTAAGTCCCGAAAGTTTGGGTAAAGATAACTAGCGGAACTAAAGCTGGATGGAAATTTATTTTGGTACTGTTTGCATCTTCGCCAATAAGCGAAAGTTTTTTCTTTATCACTAAGGTTTGGTTTATGGGGCCCTCATAAGTTCCTTTCCTGACGAATATAGTATCGCCATTATTGGCGTTTTCAATGGCAGCAGTTATTGTAGGATAATCGTCTGGAACGATTCTTGTCCTAGTTTCAGCCTGAACAGGCAAGAACACAATTATACCTGACGCTGCCAAAAAGACGAGAACGAGCAGCAAAGCAGCACTTCTAGCCATGCCTATTCCCAGTAATAGCGGGCGGTTTCCGTGGTAAAAGCGTTTTTATCAAGATTTCTTGACTAAACAAGCCTAGATCAGAGATTTTTAGTCAAGATTTCTTGACAAGCTTACGGTACTTTAAGAAATTCGTAATTTCGTTATCTTGGTTGCCAAAACGAAAGACGATTCTAGAAGACGCTTTCGCCCACCCACGCACACACGTGCGCGCGTACCCTGTCTGTCAGTCTCACTCACTCTGTCATTATCACTTAAAGACATCCAAAGCAAGACAAAATACCTTTTACCAGTTTTTGACAATTATTCAATCGGTGAGAAAGTAGCGCCAATTATTCGCACATAAGTAGCTGGTGTTCCACATGATTAAAGGAGCAGGAAAAGAAGATTGAAAATTTTGTCATAATTTCCTTTTCAAAAATCGATTTAAGGAGCATCCAGCAAATGAAATAGCGTGGATTTGATGATGTTTGATACAGAAGAACAAATTGAAAGCATCCTTTTCCAAGCATTGGCTCATCACATGAGACGAACCATACTTAAAATCTTGGGGTCTCGACCTGATGGCGTTTCTTACTCGGAGCTCATAACTGAGTTGGGTCTTTCAACGGGCAAAATGAATTATCATCTTGACCAGCTGAGTGGATTTATCGCAAAGAACGAGGAACGCCGCTACATTTTGACGTCCTTTGGAAGAAAAGCTTCTAACCAGTTGAGCTTTATGAAGCAGGAGATTTCTGTTGAAGACGAAAGATATGTTAGAATTGCCGAGGCATCACAAAAGTCAAGCTTGCAGCCTGCTTTACGAGGTTTCCTGCTTGTTGGAATAGCAGTTTCTTCGATGCTTCTTATAGTGTGGTTCTATATGGCTTATATCTTTTTCATGGAGGGCGCTCCGATTATAGTCTATTTGCTTCTGCCTATTCTAATCGCTATTGGCTTTGGCTTGCTGGGTTCTTTCATTATGGCATTGAGGAGAACGCCAGACTGGATTAGGCGGTTGGAACGCCGCTTCTTGAGCCCCGCATAGTAGCGGTCTTGGACAGTGAATGCTTTAGGAAGAATGCAGAAAAACAAGATTCAGGGAATAAGAATCAAAGCGCGCACGTGTGTAAGAGAGAAAAAGATTAAATTTTAATCTTTGGGGGGTGTGCAAATCTATACTTGAACAGATAAGAACCAGTTGGTGAATACGGATAAGACTGTAAATCTATTCGCCGGTTCATTTTAAATCGGATTGGTTGCTCGAGAGATAACAATGCTTTGGAAGTTTTATATTTTTAGTAATCTGTAACTCTTACTAAGTTAGGGGTTGAGACGCTAATTGGCGGAAAGGAGAAACCTAGAAAACCTGCTTATTCTAGCCATGGTTATAGGTACTGCTGCAGTAAGCGCTTCTACGGGCATATTAACGCTTTTTACAGTAGAAATGGCGTCTACTTTCAATGTTTCTGTGGGTGTTGCAAGTCAGCTTGCCACTATTAACCATGCTGGCGAATTCGTTTTCTCGCTTTTAATGGGAATATTAGCCGTTCGATTCAGACATAAACCACTCATAATAGTAGGCGTTCTGTTTGTTTGTGTTTCAACTATCGGAAGCTTTCTTGCTCCAGACTTCGTCACGATGCAGATTTTCTTTGCCTTGGAGGGGGTCGGAACGGTCATATTTGGTGTAATGTCTTTGACGCTGTTTGGAGATGTCTTTCCGCCCAAGAAAAGAGCTAAGGCAGTCAGCTATGTTACAACGGCTTTGTGGGTGACTGCTCTGATTAATTTTCCTTTATCGGGTTTAATAGCTAATGCTTTTGGCTGGCGTTACAACTTCATTTTAAACATATTGCCAATATCGCTTGCAGGTTTATTGTTAGCGCTTTTTGTCGTTCCCTCTAAGCAGCATGTACAAACTGTCCCTGTTAAGAAAGTTAATTATGTAGAGAGTTTCAGGCAAGTCTTTGCGAATAGGTCTGCTGTTGCTTGTTTGGCTGGCAGTATTCTGAGTACAGCTGGGGTTCAGGTTGGAATCTTTGGTGTAGCTTTTTACCGTCAGCGATTTTCAGTTTCAATGGATTGGATAGTCTTATTGAATATGGTAGCGATTGTAATTTTCGTTGTTGGTAGTCTTGCTGCTGGACGCCTCACAAATAAGGTGGGAGCGAAGCGGTTAGCGGTAACGAGCACGCTTCTCAACGGCGTCTTCACAATGATGTTCTTTCTGTTTTCCAATATTTGGGGTGCTTTGTTTTTCGATTTTTTGCACATGTGGTTCGCGGCCTTAGCTGCTCCGTCATATCTTTGTCTGGCTCTAGCCCAAGTTCCAAAATCTCGTGGTACAATGATGTCGCTTAACAGTGCGACTGGAGCCTTGGCAAGAACTATCGCGCCGGCTATAGGAGGAGCGCTCCTTGTTTTTACATTCGGATACTATGGAGCCGTGGGACTTGCTCTTGGAGGCATGTCAGTTGCTGCAGCTGTAATCCTATTGTTCTTAGCGGAAGACTCTACAAGAGCACAACCATAAGTTTTGGACACGATCTTGAAGTAAGAGTAAGGCTTTCGATGAGTATACTTCTTGTTTTTATGGGTTTTTTTGTGCAGATTGCTTTGCGGTTTTTTCGCTTTTTTGTGGAGGGTGTTTGGTCATTATGTAGTCTCTTGCGAAGAATCCTTCAGTTCCTGGTCCTGAGTAATTGTAGGATGGTTGCATGAAAGTTACCAAGGCATCGAAGTAGTTGCCTTCCATCTCTGCCTTGACGCCTGAGGGGAACACTACTGTGGATGAACCTGTTACCATTTCGCCGTATCCTTCGACTAACAGGCATCCGGGTGGGATGATGTCTTGGGAAGGAAAAAGCTGTATTGGCACAGTCCAGCCAGCAAAAAGGGTGTTGCCATGCACGCGTACCTGCAGTTCGTCGTTTTTGACTAGTTGAATATTTTGGGCTGCAGGTGTGCCTGCAAAAAACATCTCAAAGTAGGCTTGGAGCTGGGGACTTCCTTGTGTGCGCAAGATGGTTACTGGCACAAAAGCGTAGCCAGTTGGTGTCTTAAGCCATGAGAGGACAATCAAGTGGCAGCCTCCGCCTAGCGAAGACCAGCTTTCGACATGAGTGGCTTGAAGCATAATTTTGGGTAGTTTAAATTGATCTGGAAGGTGTATAAGAGCCATTGCCATGCTGCCGTACATTCTTGATGTGTCCTTTGAAATATCTTTTACGTGCATTTTCTTGGCTTTGATAATCTTGTTCAGGACGTCTTTTTCTGTTATCGTGCCTGGAGGTGTAAGGTCGATGACGGTTAATTGGCCTTTTTCGAATACGTGTTCATTTGGGAGGGGTACGATTGGGGGTCCAATGGGTTGAAGAGTAGATCCCAGTCTGACGGTGGATAGAGCTTGCGCTTTCTTCCAGATGTCATCTAGAGCTTTCTTCATCATTTTCAAGTATTCGGGGTCTTCGGTGTAGAAAGCCCCTTCGAAAAGCAGTTCGGTCTCAGGCTTTTTCTGGTCTGTAGGAGATGCCCTATACTGTAAGAGGTATCTTCCGTCAACGATCATGGTTTTCCAGTAGTTGATGGGGATATGTTTGACCGCGCAGAATTTTGAAAGCTGTTTTGCTTCTTCCAAGTTTCCGCGTAGAACAGGCGCCATGATTTTGATTGAGACGCCCCTTTTAGTCAACTTTTTTATGAGCGTTTTGTTCTTCCAGGATTCGATTATTCCTTCTGGGGAGGTTAGCAGTATTATCTCCTCTTTGGCTGTCTGCATCGCCTTGTCGTATTTTTTTCTGGCTGTTTTTGCATTATTGATAGAATATGTCTTGGGTGGTGGTTTGCCGGTTTCGATTTCAACAATTTTTTTGTGTATGTCTGTGGAGTACCGCCATAGTTGTTCAAAGATGGCTGTGAAGGCTTTCACCAGAGCTTTGCAGTTTGTCCAGAGACACACGTCGTCGCGTTCTATTATTGACTCGTTAGTTCTAGGTCTGATGAAGAATATGGCTTCATCTTCGTCCCTTATGACCATTCGAGGGAAAAGTCTTAGACCTAAATCTGGGTTTCTTCCTTCAAAATTGAGGTTTGCGCTTTCTATTTCCCTTAGGAGGTTTTTTGTTGCTTTCAAGTTTTGACTTGAGAGTTCGGTTAAGAAACGAAATTTAATCTTGTGTTTTGAAGGATGACTAGATCCAGTAATGAAAAGGTCGTATTGGTCAGCTTGCACCAAGCTTGGAACTGTTGTGATTGTTGCTATCTGGTTTTTCGTTTCCTGTATCATTTGTCGAATTTTTGAGAAAATGTAGTTTCTGCCCTCGATTACCATGAACCGTGGAGTGTCGGCTTCTGTGATGTCGAAAGTTTGCCATTTGGAGAGAATTTCATCCTTGCTCCGCTGTAAGCGTTGGGTTTCCTCTACCTTTGCTTCTATGAACAGGTTTAACACGTTTTCAAAAGGTAATGCGCTGAACCTAGCGGGATGTTCTATGGTTGAGCTTACTATGCCCTTGTTTTGCAGGTTTTTAAGGCTGGGATAGAGTTGCTGCTTGGTAATTTTTAGTGCTTTACGTATGTCTCTTCCTTTTTGAGGGCCTTTCTTGGCGAGAAAAATGTAGATTTGGGCTTCTATCTGGGTAAGTCCGAAGTTGACAAGTGTGTTCAGCACGGTTTCTTGGCTCAATCTCTCACCTCCTAGTGCTCTGTGCTGGAATAATTTGATTGGTCGTATTTTTTCCGACTACCTCTAGAATATAGGGTCTGGGCTAAATAATGTTTTTTACCTGTAAGAGGAGGAAAAAAAGGTTAGTTTTTGAGGAGGTGAAATTGCGTAATGAATAAGAAAGTATTGTTAATTCCGATGGTGTTAATGGCTGCATGCATACTTGTTGTTCCAGTAATGGCTGAACCAACGAAGGGGCTGAAGGTTCCTGCTTCATTGATTCCTGGTCCTCAAGTAGGCGGTGCTCCGCCTGAAAAACATTGGGAGACAAACGGTGGCATATTCCAGGGTCGTGGTAGAGAAGTAGACTATTTCCCTATTACGCTCACTATTGGAAGCGACGTTTACTACAATGGATACTCCTATAATTTTGGCGATGCGACGTTTAACTCGAAAACTATGATACAGGTTTCTCGAGGGGTAGCTGTGTGGACGTTCGAGGGCATAGGCGGGTTTGAAGGTAATCTGGAGATGAAGATATCAGCTATTGACGGTTATTATTCAATCCATGGCGTGCTTTTTGGCTTCGGCGATTTTGAGGGGTATAAGCTAATGTTATCTTATGAAGGACCACCAGTGGGAGCAGTATGGACAGGCTATTGTCTGAAAGGCTAGCGCAAGAGCTATCACTTCATTGTTCATAATCTCTGGAGACTGTGGCAAAAGATACGTAATAATTGAATGATTAACCCACAAACACCTTCCACCCATTTTTTGTTACTGAGAAATTAGCCAGTTCAATGGGCAAATGATGAAGGAGAGCATCAGTCTGAGTTTTGAACTAGTTGTAGAAACACTCGTAGGCTTTGGATTCAAACCGATAGATGCCCAAGTCTACATATTCCTTGCCAAAAAAGGTCCTCAAAGAGGAAAAGACTTAGTCAACTCCCTAAAAATTACCAAGCAGCAACTCTACCCTAGCCTTAAAAACCTTCAGGAAATAGGCATTGTAAACTCCACCCCTGAACGACCTGCAGTTTTCTCTGCTATTTCCATCGAGAAAGTCTTGGACGCATTAATAAAAGCCAAAATCGAAGAAACCCAACGCATGATACGAAACAAGGAAAAACTCATATCTGGCTGGCGATCAATGACACGAAACAATTCAGAAAAATAGATCTCGAGAAAAAATCTTGAAAACGAAAAAGGGGTTCTGCAAGTGATATCTCCACCGTGGTGAGGGTTCAAATCTGTATATGAAGAAAAATGGACCGAGGTGAGGTATTTTGGTTCGTTTTGTTGTCAACCGTAACCTTTCTTCTCTTTTTTCTATGGGCTATTCAGAAAACCAAAATAACTCTTATTTTTTCTTTAGAAAACTGATTCAAATTCTGATAAAAGTTGTTAAAAGCAATTTGAACTCATATGTAGTTTTGGAGTGAGAAAAACGTCTTCGATGACACAGTTTATCGCTGTAGTTGTAATTGCAGTTTTAGTTTCAAGTGTTGCAGCAGCCGGCGTTTCTATGATGATTCCGGGTCCAGAAGGTCCTGAAGGACCACAAGGCGACACAGGAGCTACAGGCGCAAAAGGAGACACAGGCGACACAGGACCGCAAGGACCAGCAGGCGCAATAGGACCCACAGGACCACAAGGACCAGCAGGCGCAATAGGACCCACAGGCGACACAGGACCACAAGGCGAACGAGGCTTCGGATATCCACAGAAAGGCAACATTTCAATTCCATGTTTTGCATTCGTGCCGCCAACGTCTGACGACAGTGTCGGATACCACTATATTTACGGACTATACAATACCGGCACTACCCCACTAGCCTATTGCTACGCGCCAGTTCAACTACCGCATGGAGCTACAATAACAAACGCAACCTTCTACTTTTACGATAATGACGACAACAACTTCGTCTTCTATTTGTTGCGACAAAACCAGACAATATCGAATGGACAAATAATAGGCATCGTTACCAATTCTCCAGGGTCAGACACACCCGGACATACCCACATTAGCTTAAATAATGTGGATGTCCCAATCGTCGACAACAACAATTACTATTACTATCTTTGTATAACCCTGCCCTATTCAGCTAGCAGCCAATACTACTATCGGTTCTATTACGCGCTTGTAGAATACGAGTTGCCGGCATAACCATCAATCACCCTTCCCTCTTTTTTCTTTCAAACACTCACGACAGCGAAATCAAAAAAAGGCGAAATTGAAAAAAGTTTAAGCGTGAAAGCGTGTAGATGTCTCCCGCGCAACGTTCCCTTTTTTATTGGATTTTCATGAAGATGGTCGAGGTGAAGTAACCTCGTTCGTTTTTAGGATAAATCCCATGTCCCACGTAACCTTTTTCCCTTTTTTAATTCGTACGTTTTATTAGCCAATCAAACATAAACTGGAATGATCATTATGAAGCCTAAGAGAGTTTTGAATAAAAACGCGTTGATT
>Ga0209536_100014055_pt1 | contig 11513 bp, 10 predicted proteins | sample DeeMarSeWOR28_12_FD_187461 | JGI IMG/M metagenome (GOLD analysis project Ga0209536, IMG submission 187461) | Marine sediment microbial communities from White Oak River estuary, North Carolina - WOR-2-8_12 (SPAdes) (version 2) | ecosystem: Environmental > Aquatic > Marine > Intertidal zone >... | reverse complement strand
CATGCGTCAACACCTTGAAAATACTTTAGTTTTTAGAACGGGACGGAATGTAGTGTGTCCACCCCTGCGTGTCAAAAGGACGGGGCAGGCCCGACGTGCGAACCTGCCCCGTCCTGACTGTGGCGCGCTCGTTCAGTTCTTGAGCGCTTCGTCGATCGCGGCCTTGAACGCAGGGTACGGCTGTGCGCCCTGGAGCAGCTTGCCGTTGATGAAGAACGACGGCGTACCGATTCGCGCACCCGCTTTGGTCACCGCCGCCATGTCTGCCTCGACCGCGGCCTTGTGCTTCTCAGAATCGAGTGCGGCCTTGAACGCCTTCATGTCGATTCCGCCGACCTGCTCCGCGAACTTCTCAAGGTTTTCGCGGGAGAGCGTCTTCTGATTGGCGAAGAGAAGGTCGTGGTAGGCCCAAAAAGCCTTGTTGCCCTTCTGAGCAAAGACCTCGCGCCCCGCCTGAGCCGCCGGCTGCGCGTCCTTGTGGAAGGGAAGCGGGTAGTCGCGCCAGACGATTTCGACCTTGTCCCCGTACTCCTTGACCACTTGGGCGATCGTCGGGTTCACCCGGCTGCAGAAGGGGCACTGAAAGTCGCTGAACTCCTGAATCACAACCTTCGCCTTGGCCGCGCCCTTGGTTGGGGCATTCTTCGGCACCGGGATGTCGTAGACCTTGTTGGCGTCGGGAGCTGCAGCAGCCGGCTCGGTCTTCGGGCCCGTCTCGCCCGTGGCGATCGTCGTCTCATAGACCTTGGCGCGGGGCGTGCCCTTCGCAACGAGCGCCTTGGCCTTGGCGAGCTCCTCGTCGATCACCGTCGTGAAGGCGGCCAGTGGCTGCGCGCCCCGAAGGTTGCGCCCGTTGATGAAGAACGCAGGGGTTCCACGGGCTCCCAAGCGGTTGGCCAGCGCCTGCTGCTCCGCGATGGTCTTGCCGTACTTGTCTTCGGCTAGCGCCTTCTTGAACTTGGACATGTTCAGTCCCTGCTCCTTCGCCCACTGCTCGAGATTGTCGGTCGTGAGAGCCTTCTGGTTTGCGAACATCTTGTCGTGCATCGACCAAAAGCCCTTGTCTCCCTTCTGCGCGTAGGCTTCGAGCGCTGCATTGGCCGCGCCCTTGGCGTTCTTGTGGAACGGGAGAGGGTTGTTCATCCAGACGATGCGGACGTCGTTGCCGTACTTGTCTTCAATCTCTTTGATTGTGGGCTCCACTCGACCGCAGAACGGGCACTCGAAGTCGCTGATTTCGACGATCGTGACCAGCGCGTCGTCCGGCCCCTTCTGCGGCTCGTCGCCCTTGAGCGGAACCTTATAGACCGCCTTCGGGTCCGGCTGACCGGCCTTCGGCGCCTCCGGCTTGGGAGCCGCTGCTTTGGTCAGACCGTCCTTGGTCAAGGTCGCGTAGATTTGCTCCTTCTTCACACCCTTCTTGAGGAGGCTCTCGGCGGTTGAGATCTCTTCGTCGATGACCGTCTTGAACGCGGCAAAGGGCTGTGCGCCTCGCAGCTGTCGCCCGTTGACGAAGAAGTACGGCGTACCACGTGCTCCGAGTTGGGCCGCCAAGGCCTGGTCGCCGTCGATCGCCTTTTTGTGGGTGCCTTCGTCGAGCGCACTCTTGACCTTCGCTGCGTCTAGCCCGGCTTTCTCCGCATAGCCTTCGAGCTCCGTCCGGCCGAGCGCCCGCTGGTTCGCGAAGAGCACATCGTGCACCTCCCAGAACTTTTCATCGCCCCCTTGCGCGTAGGCTTCCATGGCCACTGCAGCCGCTGGAGCGGCGTTGTTGTGGAAGTCCAAGGGGTTGTTGCGCCAGACCAGACGGACTTTGTCGCCGTATGTGTCGAGGATCTCCTTTGTGGTCGGCAAGACCCGAGCGCAGAAGGGGCACTGGAACTCGCTGAACTCGACGATGGTCACGAGTGCGTCCTTGGGACCCTTGGAGGGTTGTTCGCTGGTTACTGGAACCTTGTAGCGTTCGACATCTTGAGCGACCTTGACGTCGGCCGCCTTCGCTTCCTCCCCACTGCCCGAGTCGGCGACTCCTCCGTCGGAAGGGGACCGTGAGCCAACGACATGACCGACCGCAAACCCGGCGATCGCCATCACGATGGCCAGCAAAACCGATGAACCTTTACTCATATCTCTATCCTCGCGCCACGATTTCGCGGCGAGCTAAAAACAAACTCAACGTTCGAATGAACAAACCAGATGCCGAGACGACCGCCCGCTGAGGGCGGCCGACGCTAGCGCGGCGGTCGTTCGACTCTTCGTGAGTACTCGGTCCGCGGCTCGCCGTCGGCCCGTACTTCCAGTCGGATGCCGGTGCGGGGAGGCGCGTCCCATCGAATCGGTTGAGCCCAGCTCATCACGACAGGCACCAGCGTCTGGACGGAACTGCCATGGGTACTCGCCGGCATGCAACGCGGGTCATCCGTGCGTTCGCACCACAAGGGCGGGCCGGCGGGCTCTTCGCGGAGCTGCACGCTGTCGCTGCAGCCCTCCACGGATATCCCTTCGCAGCTGCAGTCCGAAGCATCCACGGATGCCGCGTCCAACAAAAGCATCGCGGCCAGAGCCAGTGCGTGGAGGGGAAGTCTCATCGAGGCGAAGTCAGAGTCTACCGCTCCCCTCCGTGCCCGCAACCATTGCCGGTTCGGATTCCGACACGGATACGGCAGGCAGGGGGTGAAACCGCGGGTACGGGATGTCGGATGGTGGGAGAGAGGAGCGTGCTGTTTCGTGTTCGGTTTCACCCCCCGCTGCTTGTGGGGTGAACGTCGGCTCCGAGACCTCTATTCCGAGGCGGACTGAGGTTTTCCTACGCCATCCGGAAAACCCGGGATCTTTTGGGCCAAGAGACGCGCAAGTCCCTCGAACCCAGGCGTCTGTGCCATGGCGCGTCCCACGTAGACGAGGCTTTGCGGGTACCATTGCAGGAAGTCGGGGTTCTTGCGGACCCGATCGATGAAGATGAATCGCCCCGCGTCCTTGAGCTTGCGATGCAAGGCCACGAGCCAGAACTCTCGACGAAGCTTAGCCGGCTCGAGATGACGCAGCGCGGCATAGCGGTCGATCATCGATTCTTGCAGGCCAAGCTCCAGCGAGACGTAGGAGTCGCAGAGAAGGGCGACGAGGTCGTAGACACGCGGGCCACGCAGCGCGTCTTGGAAATCGATGAGGGTGAGAGCGCCATGCCGCCCGACCATCAGGTTCTTCGATTGATAGTCCCGATGAACGAAGCCGTAGGGCATCGCCTCGATCGCCGACGCGATTCTCGAAAATGCATCATGAAGGGTTGCATTTTCTGCGGAATCGAGCGGGCCAAACGGGGCCTCGAGTCCCCAGTCCCGGAAATGATCGAGCTCCCAGTCGAGCAGGTCGCGATCGAAGCTGCGTCGCGAGACGATCGAGCTCGCGGGGAGGTCTGCACAGCGTTCATGCAGGTTGGCCAGGAGGTCGACGGCGTTTTCGTAGAGGCCTTGCCAGTCGGACGGCGGTGTCTGGCGCAGCTTCTGCTCGAAGGTCAGGTTTCCGAGATCTTCGAGTAGAATGATCCCGTTGGCGAGGTCTTCTACGTAGATCGATGGGACCGGTACCTCCCTGGCGTGGAGCAGCTCCGCGACCTCGAGAAAGGGAAGGCGATCACGGCCTGCGGATTGGCCTCCTTCATCGCTGCGGAAAGCGTCTTCGGGCAGTTGCATGACGATGAGGCTCTTGGGACTGCCAGCGGGGGCCTTGGCGACCTGCACGCGGAAATAGCTCCGCGTCGAGGCATCTGCGCGCAGCTTGATCAGCTCGATCGAGGGCAGAGGCCGTCCGTAGAGCTTTTCGAGCGCCTCGTTGAGGTTGGGCTGCTTCATCGGCGGGCGGAGCGTACGTCAGTTGGGCGAGTTTGCGAAGAGAGTTATCTTCCCGCCGAGTCATGACCAACCCTCCCGCCATCGGTCTTGGAACGATCCTGGCCGGCCGTTACGAGCTGGTTGCAGAGCTAGCACGAGGCGCCATGGGTAACGTGTTCGAAGCGGTAGATCGGGTCGGTGGATCGAAGGCGGCGGTCAAAGTGCTTCGCGCCGAGTTCCTTTCGGACGAGTCGATGCGAAGACGGTTTCGACGTGAAGGGGCCGTCCTCAAGGCCTTGGATCATCCGTCGATCGTCGGACTGCTCGAGCTCGGCATCGACGAGGGGGGCCTGGTCTTCCTGGTGACCGAGTATGTCGAGGGTGAGACACTTGCCGAGCGGCTGTCGAGCGGGCCGGTGTCCATTGAGCAATCGGATGCTCTGGTCGACGCGCTGAGCGATGGCCTGGGCGCGGTCCACCAGCACGGCGTCCTTCACGGGGATCTGAAACCAGCGAATGTGATCTGGCCGGCGCAGGGGAGTCCACGCGTCGTGGACTTTGGCGCCTCGAAGATCCTCGGCCTCGACCGGCTGACGGCGACCGGCGAACTCAGCGGCACCCCCGCGTACATGGCACCCGAGGTGCTGACCGGCAAGAGCGATGTCGACCAACGCATCGACGTCTATGGGGTGGGGGTCCTGCTCTATGAGGCCTTGAGCGCGCGGCGAGCGTTTGGCGAGCGCCACCTCGGCCGCCTCATGATGAAGATCGACGCAGGCGATTGCCTTCCAATCGACGCCGTCGCCCCGGTGCCTGCTGCGATCGCGCGAGTGATAGAACGGGCCATGCATCGCCACAGGGAAGAGCGATACGCGCAGATGGCTGACCTCAAGCTGGCCTGGCACCGGGCCCGGGCCGGATGACTGTGGAGGCGATTCGCGCCCTGTGCGCCGAAGCGGGGATTGAACAACCCGAGGGCTGGGTGGCCTACTTCGAGGTCACGCGGTCATGGGACGCGCGGACCGATCTCACTTCGGCGCGGACCGACACCGAGCTTGCCGAAATCCTGTTTCTCGACGCGGCTCAGTTGATCCGCGCTGGATGGACGGACGCCTCGGTCTCACTGGTAGACATCGGCGCAGGTGTCGGCGCGCCAACCATCCCGATCCTGCTCGTCGAGGAGATGCTGCGAGCAACGCTCGTCGAGCCGAGACGAATACGAGCTACGTTCTTGCGGACCGCTGCCGGGTCGCTCGGCCTCGCTCGACGCACGACGATCTTGCAGCAGAAGGTTGACCCCGGAAGGCCGGCCGTCGATGGCGCGCCGTTTGACATCGCCCTTTCGCGCGCGACGTTTTCACCCTCCGACTGGTTGCCGATCGGCGCGCAACTGGCTGACGAGGTCTGGGTACTGACCGCCGGGACCGAGCTCAACGCGCCCGACGACCTGCATCTCGCACGCCGGCTCGACTACGAGGTGCCCTCGAGCGGCGCACCCCGATCGATCCTGTCCTATCGCCGGTCTGTCTCATCGAGCGCCACCGCAAGCCTCTAGACGCGAACCCCACCCGCCGGTTTGGCGGTGAGGCGATGGATCACGACCGGCGCTTACGTGCCGGGATAATTTGGATCCGGCGGCGCATTCCTTCTCCCTGCGACATCGTGCTCACGCCATCGAATTTCGCGAGCGACATGTGGACGACGCGGCGGTCGCGGGCGTTCATCGGCTGAAGGGTGACCACTTTGCCTTCGTTGATGGCACGATCGGCCTGGCGTTTGGCCATCGAAATGAGACCGTCGTCGTGGCGCTCTCGGTAGTCGCCGGAATCCACGATGACGTGGCGGCGCCCTTCGGGAAAGCGGTTGACCATCTTGTTGATCAAAAATTGAAGCGCATCGAGGGTTGCGCCCTTCTTGCCGATCACGCGGCCGGAGTCCTCTCCGGTCACGTCGAGCTCGATTCGCTCGTCATCGGCGCGAATGTCGACCCGAACGTCGAGGTCCATCAAGTTCATCAGTTCCTCGAGAATCTCCGCAGCCTCTTCGGCCTTGCCGTCACCGGCATATCGGCTGGGATCGTCCTGCGTTGGTTGATCGAGAATCAGCGCTCCGTCACGCGGTTTACTCTTAAGCTCGTCCACGGCGAGTCCTCTTCTTTCTGCTGGGCTTGGCCTGCTTGGGTGCGGCGGCTGCCGTATCGTCAGCCGCGTGATCTGGTTCATCGTCGCTGTCCTCCCCGCTGGTCGCCAGGGCTGACGTTTCTTGGTCCATCTTCCAGTACATGTATCGCTGCTGCGTGATCCCGATGGCGGAGCTGGTCACCATGTACAAGCAAAGGCCGGTAGGGAGAAGCAGCATGAAAAACGTCATCATCAGCGGCATGGCATAGAGCATGACCTTGGCCTGCGTCGCGTCCATTTGGACCGGCGTGAGCTTTTGCTGAATGAACATCAGAGCGCCGAGGATGATTGGTAATACGTAGTAGGGGTCCGGCGAGGAGAGGTCGGTCCACCATAGGACGAACGGCGCGTGGTAGAGCTCGATGCTCGTCGAGAGCGTCTGATAGAGCGCAAAGAAGATCGGCATCTGCAGAAGCACTGGGAGGCAGCCGCCAAGCGGGTTTACCTTGTGCTTGCGCCAGAGCTCCATCATCGCGGCGCCCTTCTTTTCGCGATCGTCCTTGTACAGCTCGTTGATCTTATCGATCTCGGGCTTGAGCGCGCGCTGCTTCGCCATGTTCCGGAACTGTGGGACGACGAACGGCAGCAGCAACACTCGGACGAGAAGAGTGAGGAGGATGATCGCGACGCCCCAGTTGCCGATGAATCCGTAAATCGTGCGCAGAAGCCAGCTCATCCCTCGGGCGATGAAGCTGAACCATCCGAGGTCGATGACCTTCGAAGCGCTGTGCCCGAACTCCTCGAGCGCGTCGTAGTCCTTGGGACCGGCATAGACCGCGGTCCGGAAGGTTGCAGTTTCTCCGGGACCGATCTCCTGTGGTGCGTAGGTGAGCCTTGCCTCGAAGAGGCTCCCGTCCGGTTCCTTCACGGTCCCACCGCGATCGGTCGTCAACATGTCACAGCGCTCGGCGCTGCCGCCCTCCGGCGCCGCAATGATGGCGAAGTAGACGCTGCAGAGCGCGACGTACTCGATGCCGGGGCCGTAGCTATGCGGTTGCATCGGACGCAGCTCGTCTTCGCTCAAGAGGCCTTCCCGGTCCTCCCGAATCGTGTCGTCGCCTTGCTGGCAGATCCCGTGGCTCAGCGCCGGGGACGGCCTTCCGATGAAGCCAGCTTTCTCGTCTGCGCGGCGAACGTAATGGGCGGAGGTGATCCCCACACCCACCGACCTCGAGCTGGAGGCGTCGTTCCGAACCTCGATCGAGGAGTGAAGTTGAAAGGGCGGTTCAGCGAGCTCCCAAGTACGGGTGGCCGAAACCCCGTCGCCCGCCCACTGGAAGCGCAGCCTTTCTTTGCTGGCCTCGACCATTTGCCATCGCGCATCCGCAGGAACCCTCACGCCGGAGAACGAAGGCGTGAGCGGCAGGTACTGCTCTTTGTCGGTCGTCACCAGCTCGATGGGGTTTCCCTCTTCGTCGTGGTATCGCTCGCCTTTGACCCGCAAGCTCACCATGCCGGTGTTCAGGTCGGTGAAGGATGCGATGATGCGGTCGCTTTCGAGCCTGTAAATCCGCTGCGAGTCGACGCGAGAGCGCGCATCTACCGGCGATAGCTGCGGCGGAGCCGCCTCGGTGCCGCTGCGTTCGGCCTCCTCGGGAACCGCTGCTGCCGCCTGGTCGACCGGAAGCTCTTCGGTCTGGGCCTTCGGCTTCGGGGGGGCAAAATGCTGAACAGCCAGCATCGCCCCGAGCGCAACGAGCGGCAGTAGCATGAGGGCAACAGGCGGTTGCTTTCGATCATCCATGCCGCGCCTCTTGCGTTTCTTGCTGAGGGTGCTCGGGATGCGGTGCGGGGTCGTAGCCGCCTGGATTCAACGGGTGGCAACGTCCGATTCGCTTCAGTCCCAGCCACGAGCCTCGCAGTGCGCCGAACCGCTCGATGCAGGTTGCGGTATAGTGCGAGCACGAGGGCTCGAATCGGCACGAAGGACCGATCAGGCGCGACAGCGTCATCTGGTAGAGGCGGATCAAGAAGAGAAGAGCCGCCCGGATCATCGCGCCTCCCCCGCTTCCAGCTTCCGCGAGGCGCGTTGGAGCTCGTTCAAGAGCGAGCCGTAATCAATTTCGGTGGCACCACGCTTTGCGATGAAGACGAAGTCGTGAGAGGCTGGAAACAGTTCGCGGTTGCGACGAAAGACCTCGCGCACGACTCGCTTGATTCGATTTCTCTTGGCGGCGGTTCCCACTTTCTTCGTCACGGTGATCCCAAGTCGCGTGTTTCGTTGTGCAGTAGGTAGGACGACGATGAGAAAGTGGGGGGTGTGGATTCGTCGCCCGCTCAGCTGTGCTTGTTTGAATTCGTAGCGCTTCCTAAGCCGATCGCTGCGTCGAAAGCGCTGCGGTTTGTCGCCAAGAGCCCCCGTGATTCCCGAAGTGCGAGGCATCATCGCACAGTTTGGCGCTACTTCTTGTAGCAGGACACGGTGAGGCGCGTGCGCCCCTTGCGACGACGAGCGTTGATTACGGCTCGCCCGCTCTTGGTCTTCATACGCGCGCGGAACCCGTGTGTCCGAAGACGGCGCTTACGATGGGGTTGATAGGTCCGCTTCACTGCAATGCTCCCGAGAGATAAGAGTGCCGGAAGAAAGCACGGCGTTGATGGGGTGTCAAGTCGCCCCAATCATTCCCGCAAAGCCGTGGAAGCCTGCGATTTGGGGGGGTTAGTAGGCCACAGGCCTGCATCGCGGAGGCTGGTGTATCTCCCAGTCCCCACGATGACATGATCGAGGATGCGGATATCGAGCAACGAGCCCGCCGAGACGAGACGTTGGGTGAGCTCGAGGTCTTGGCGACTCGGATCGGGGTCTCCGCTTGGGTGGTTGTGAACGAAGATGGCACCGGAGGCCGATTCGGCGACCAAGAGCCGGAAGACTTCCGCCGGATCGACCTGGCAGCTCGTGCGACCTCCGCGCGCTACCTCCCGCTCGGCGCGCACACGGTTCTTCGCATCGACCGAGACCACCATGAACCGCTCGACTGGGCTCGCCATGAGCCGCCGACCGTACCGAAGATAGACCATTTCGCTGTTCGAGAGCGGAGCGGCATTGAGATCGGGCGAAACCAGGCTGCGCGACCCGAGCTCGAACGCAGCCGCCAGGCGAGCCGCCTTTGCAGGGCCGATACCCTCGATCCGGGCGAGCTCGGCAACGCTCATTCGTGCGAGTGCCCAAAGCCCTCCGATGTCTCGCAGGATTCGGCTCGCCAACGAGCCAACGCCCTCGCCCGAGCGTCCGGTTCCTAGGATGAGCGCGAGGAGCTCTGTATCGGAGAGGGTCGTTGGGCCAAGACGGGCGATTCGCTCACGGGGACGGTCCATGGCGAAGGACGATGTGCAGTACGCGTGCCAGAGGCTTGTTGACCGATTTCGAGTGTTTGGAAGAGCTGGGGCCGGCGATTTCCGGAGGGCCGCCGGCGCCCAACGCTGACCATCGCCGTGACGCTGGTTGTGGTCGGGACAGGGAGCTGCCCCGGTACTATCTTTGCCGCCACGTGAAGATCCGGATCGCTCTCCTGCTCGTCATCGTTCTGCTCGCCAGCCTCGCGTGGAGCTTTCGGAAGCGTCCGTTGACCGTTCCGAAGGCCATGGGGCCTGCTCTGCCACAGCCGGTTTCGATCGAGGGCGTCTCGTTTTCAGTGATTCGGGGCGCTGAGATCAAGAGCCAGGAGGGCTTCAGCGTTCGCGGAGGGTCTTTGTTGAAGCCCTTCACAACCGGGCTTGCCGCGTTCATGGTTGAACATCCCCGGGGGCGCTTGTTGATCGATGCAGGGGTGGGTCGGAAGCTGGCGCAGCATCTGAAAACGACGCCGTTGCTGATGCAGGCCTTAGCGCATCTCAGCGTGAAGCAACCGACGATCGACGCTCTTGCCGCGCGCGGGCTCGGGCCTCACGATCTTCGGGGAGTCGTGCTCACGCACTCGCACTGGGATCACGTGAGCGGTCTCCAGGACCTTCGCGAAGTGCCGGTTTGGATCACGCCGGAGGAGCTCGCGCATGCGCGATCGGATGATGCAGGCGGGAAGCTCTACCGACAGCTAGAGGCCGGCGGCCAGTTCCAGCTCCAAGAGCTGAGCTTTGCTGACGGCGCGTACGGTCCGTTTGCAGCGAGCCACGACTTCTTCGGCGACGGAACTGTGGTGCTCGTGCCAATGCCCGGTCACACACCTGGCTCCATCGCAGCATTCGTGACCCTCCCTGATCGCAGGCGGTTTTTGGTCATCGGTGACACCTCGTGGACCCGAGAAGGTATCGACTGGCCCGCCGAAAAACCTTGGCTCAGCAGGCGATTGGTCGACCACGACGCCGCCGCGGTCCGCGACCAACTGGTCCTCTTACACCAACTCCAACGTGCAAACCCGGACCTCGTCATCGTCCCAGCCCACGACGCCCGAGCCCACGTGACGATCGCGACGTTCTGAGCTGCAACGATCAACCCTACGATTCGGAGAAAGGCAGGCGACGCAGGTGCTCGCGGGCGCCCCTGCGTTCAACTCCATCCACACGGGAGAACGGCTCGCGAGGGGCAGCACGGCGATTGGGCCGGCGCTTAGCCGGTTGGCTCCGTGAAGAGCCGCGGCGACGGGGCGCCCCATCGCGAGCACGCCCGCTGCGACCCGCTCTCAGGTCGTATGCTTGGTCGTCGCCCGGGGTCACGCCTCTTTCCGCGCCCCAGTGGAACCGCCCCTTACTTCTTGAAGAACTTCCCGAAGATGTTGGGGCGCTTGCCTTCGTTTCGAGGGGGTGGTGCGCTGCTTCGGCCTCTGGACTGGCGCATCGTCCCAATTCGGACCTCGCGAGCTGCCTCGAGGTTCCGCGGGTCGAGCCTGGCGACTTTCTTGAAGTGCTTGAGCGCCTTGTCGTGCTCGCCCTGCCGCTTCAAGAAATGGGCGCGCACGAAGTGGCCGTGCACATGGTCTGGGTTGATCGAGAAAGTCGTGCGGAGCAGCTCGCGGATCTGGACTGCGGTCTCTTCTTTCTCGACCCCATCACGCAGCAGCAGGATCCACGCCTTCATCGCCGGGTAGTCGGCCTCCTTGCGAACGACCGCCATCGCCGCGTCGCAGATCTTCGCTGCCTCGTCGTACCGCCGCCGCTTCACCAGCACGTCGACCTTCTGAAAGTTGATCGCTGCCTCGACCATGACGTTGAGCTTTCGTTCCGCTTCAGGCGTGCCGCCGCCCTGCATCACGGTCCTCTGGTATTCCACGCGCTTCTTGGGATCGCTCAACGTATCGCTCGCCACCGTGAACAAGTGAAAGATCTCCTCGACCCAGGGACGGAGAGCGGAAAGCTCCGAAGGCAAGCGGTCCGGATGCCAAGTCTTTGCGACCGTCATGTACTTCTTGCGGATTTCCCTCGTGTCGGCGGATTCCTTTACGCCGAGCATCTCGAAGTAGTTCTGTCGGTCCATCATCGCGACGACTCGGGCAATCTCTTCCCAGCGCTTCGTGAGCTCCGGACTGAGGCTCGGTGGGGGCGCCGATGGCAGCGCGCGCGGTGCCACGATTTC
>Ga0209536_100014054_pt1 | contig 11513 bp, 11 predicted proteins | sample DeeMarSeWOR28_12_FD_187461 | JGI IMG/M metagenome (GOLD analysis project Ga0209536, IMG submission 187461) | Marine sediment microbial communities from White Oak River estuary, North Carolina - WOR-2-8_12 (SPAdes) (version 2) | ecosystem: Environmental > Aquatic > Marine > Intertidal zone >... | reverse complement strand
CTATCGGCAGATCGTAGGCAGGGCCTTCCTTTTTCAAATCGGCGGGAGCCAAATTGACGGTGATACGCCTATTGGGGAACTTGTAGTAAGAGTTTCTTATGGCGGACCTGACTCTTTCTTTGGCCTCCTGGACCGCCTTGTCTCCCAGACCAACTATGGTGAAGGAAGGTAAGACCGGTGACAAATCCACTTCTACTTCCACCACGGCTCCCTCCAAACCCACCACACCAGCGCTTTTTACTATGGCCAGCATTTTGACAAACCCGCCTTCGCTTACCCGAGGATTAGCCTCCTTGCCTTACAGAGGATTCCAAGGCTCGATTTGCCCCAATTCCTCTCCCCCAGCCTTCCCCTCAGAGTGTAGAGAGCGCTTATCTCTATATTGCCCGTGCCCGGTCAATTAGCTACCAGGATTGGATCCCCAAACCGTGGCTCTTAACAAAGCCGGATTCCCATCGCACTCCCCAAATCTGATTCCATATTATATACTATCTTCACGTATGTAGTTGTGCCAGATAACCGTCGACTGCTGAAGGGAGATTAGTCAATGAGAAACTGGGAGCAAGACCTTTCGCCAATGGCTCGAGAAAGACTAGCCAGGATCGGAGAACTGAGCCAAGAAGAAAAAGAGAGGATGGTAGATTCAGAGAGGGTGAGCTCCCTGCTCTCGGAATTCTACCAGGGCCAGATCAGCCCTGAAGGCTTGTGGAAGACATTGAAGGAAGAAGGCAAGCCTTCGCTTCTCAGGGAAGCTCAGGTGAGGCTGGTGGATTCGCTTAGTTTTGGGGTTCCTCCAGCCGAGCTGCAGCGAAAAAGGGAAGGGATTCTGGCTATTGAGACTCTGAAGGAGCAACAGAATACCTCTGCAATTGAGCTGAATTTGAACCGACTGGAAGAATTACAGAAGAGATACAGAGCGGAAATAGATCAGGCCTACAATGGCATAAGAGCCGAAGTGGAAAAAGATCCCCGATTAAGAATGAAGCAAGTTCAACAAGGACAAAACACGATGGTCGTTCAATTGACTGTCGATGAGGCTATAAAACAGCTGCCCCAGTGGCAGGATTTTCTCTCCAGCCAAGGGAAGAGATACAGCCAAGAGTTTGCCAGCGCAAAGGAGAAGCTACAAGGGGAGCTGACGTAGAGGAGCCTACATACCTATGGCCACGGCCACGGCATATTCTCTACTATCAGAGAGGCTGACAGAGATCTCCGTCAAGTTCAGTCTCGTAGCTTTATCCGACGCTGGCCCATGAAGTCTGACCGAAGGCCTGCCATCGTCTCCGGTGAGAATCTCGATTTCACGCCAGGCGATGCCTGTCCCTCCAGGGCCCAACACCTTCATGACGGCCTCTTTGGCAGCAAATCTAGATGCCAGAGATGGAAACCTGTCCTGGCAAGTTTTCAGCTCGGTCTCAGTGTAGACACGTCTCAAGAAACGCTCCCTACCTCTGTTGACTGCCAATTCAATACGTTTTATCTCGACGATGTCGACACCGATGGATGCCACTTACTCACCCTCTTGTGCACCTTGAACAAGTTTATCAGTAGAACCGATATACCACCAAGCTACAAGATTGGCAGATACTTGGCAATCTCATAGTCAGTGACGTGGATGCGATAGCGATCCCACTCTATTTTCTTATTCTTAATGAAGGCATCAAAAACATGGTTGCCCAGAGCTTTTTGCACCAGTTCGCTTTTTTCCGTAAGCTGGATTGCTTCCCAAAGGCTACCTGGCAAAGTGCCTATCCCTCTTCTCTCTCTCTCTTCCTCGGTCATTTCATAGACATTCTCCTCTACCGGGGCCGGAACTTCATATTCCTTCTCGATTCCGTCCAGTCCAGCTGCCAGCATGACGCTAAAGGCCAGATAGGGATTGCAGGCAGGATCGGGGGACCTGAACTCTATTCTAGTAGACTTCTCTTTGCCGGGCATGTATTCTGGGACTCTGACCAAGTCAGCCCGGTTCTTTCTGGCCCATGAGAGATACACGGGTGCCTCGTACCCCGGGACCAATCGCTTGTAGGAGTTAACCCACTGATTGTTCACGGCAGTGATTTCAGGAGCATGTCTTAAGAGACCCGCGATATAGCACTTGGCTACCTTAGAGAGATGGTGTTCATCCTTCTTATCAAAGAAAGCATTGGTATCGCCTTTGAACAACGACTGGTGTACATGCATGCCACTTCCATTAACGCCAAAAACCGGTTTGGGCATAAAGGTGGCGTAAACGCCCTTCTGCAGAGCTATTTCCTTCACTACCAAGCGGTAGGTCATGACGTTGTCGGCCATAGTCAGGGCGTCAGTATACCTCATATCTATCTCATGCTGACTGGCGGCGACTTCATGGTGGGAATACTCAACGGCTATACCCATTTCCTCCAGAGTAAGAACTGTCTCTCGCCTAAGTTCTGTGGCGAGGTCCAAGGGTGTCATGTCGAAGTAGCCCCCCATATCCAAACCTTGAGTTCCTTTTGAATCCTGGAAGTAGAAGTACTCCAACTCCGGGCCCACATAGAAGGTATAGCCGAGGTCAGCCGCTCGTTTCAGATTCCTCTTCAGCACATATCTTGGATCTCCTTCAAAGGGCTTATTGCCGGGTAGCTGGATATCGCAGAACATCCTAGCTACAGCGCGGTGCTCTCTGGGTCTCCACGGTATCAACTGAAAAGTATCTGGGTCGGGCAAAGCCACCATATCGCTCTCGTCGATGCGAGCAAAACCTTCAATGGAGGAACCATCAAAACCCATCCCTTGTTCCAGGGCACCTTCAAGTTCCTCCACGGTAATGGCAAAGCCCTTCAGAATACCCAGAGTGTCTGTAAACCACAGCCTGATGAACTTAACATCGTGCTCCTTTGCCGTCCTCAGCACATACTCCTTCGCTTCCTCTCTGCTTTTCCTGTCCGTCATGTCCTTCCTCCTTGCTTCGTATATTATATCAAGCTTATCCCATATCTTTGTGAGTCACATTCTGCACCCTCTTTCGCTAGCCTAAGTGGCATTATCACCATGTTCACCTGTGCTGACGTGGGCCGCATCCTCGATCGGTACGACTAAGATCTCGCCATCACTTGCCCTCCGGTTCTGGCAGCCCTAGTGATGGCATCTGATAGCTGGCAAGGTTTCATATATCCACGACTTTCGTCTGTCTCCGTTGTTGCAGGAAGGATACTGGACAGACATTTCCAGGACGTTACAGACACGTTAAATCTTTGTTACAATAGGTTTGACAAAGCAGCCGTGCAGCGTTATCATAGGTAAACGGTTGCCTACGTTAGCACGCGACCAGAGGAATTCACGGCATGAGAAGAGTATATGTCAAGGAAGAGGTCTGCATGGGATGTGGCCTATGCGAGGTCTACTGCCGTGTAGAGCACTCTCAATCCAAAGACCTAGTCAAAGCATTTAGAAGAGAGATTCCTCGTCCGTTGCCTCGTGTGCATGTGGATAGAAACATAGAGATTTCTTTTCCGATCCAATGCCGCCAGTGCGCCGAGCCTTGGTGTGTTTACTCGTGTCTTACTGGCGCGATGCAGAAAGAGATCGGGAGTGACGAAGTCTCCATCGATGCGCAGAAGTGTATTGGCTGTTGGACGTGCATAGTAGCCTGCCCTTACGGGGCGCTTAGTCGTGACTTGACCAGCAAGACCGCTATCAAGTGCGACCTTTGTCCCGGTAGGGAGATACCCGTCTGTGTAATTAACTGTCCTAATGAGGCACTGATATTAGGGGCAGACTCTGAATGATTGCAGTAATTGATTATGGCGCAGGCAACCTGCGCAGTGTCCTCAATGCTATCAGCAGGTTAGGCTACCAGGCAAAGATAACCAATACCGCGAGCGAACTTGCCTCCGCCCAGGTTGTTATCCTGCCAGGGGTCGGAGCCGCGGCTGACAGCATGGGCAAAATGAAGAAGCTAAAACTGATCGACCCAATCAGGCGCTTCATCGCTGATGATCGGCCATTCCTGGGTGTCTGTATAGGGATGCAACTCCTGTTTACCGGTACTGAAGAAGGGGGCTGGCATGAATGCCTTAACGTGATACCTGGGGTAGTACGCCGGCTCCCCAGCGGACTGAAGATTCCACATATGGGCTGGAACCAGCTAAAACAAAGGGCCAGTCACCCGATCTTCAGCGGTATACCGGATGAGGCCGATTTCTATTTCACGCACAGCTTCTATGCTGAGCCTGACGATGACTCGGTTGTGGCCGGTACGACAAGCTACGGATTGCCCATGTGCAGCATGATCATCAAGGACAGCTTGATTGCAACGCAGTTCCACCCTGAGAAAAGCGGTGAATATGGGTTAAGGATGTATGCCAACTTCTTGAAAACGGCGTTAGGCGTCAGGTAGAGCAGATGCAGACCAAATACTTGATTGTAGGAAATTCGGCTGGAGGTATTGGAGCCGCCGAAGCTATCCGCCAAACGGATAGAGGAGGGGTGCTGACTATCGTTTCCGAGGAGCCCTACCCTGCTTATTCACGTCCTCTCATCGCAAAGTATCTGTCAAAGGAGCGCACCCTGGAAGGAATGCTGTTCCGCCCATCAGACTTCCATGACCAGAACAACATTCTCTTCCTCCCGGGCAAGAAAGTGACGCACTTGGAGCTAGATGGGCAGACCGCCTTGTTGGACGACGGCGGACAGATCACCTGGGAGAAACTCCTGCTCGCCGTAGGAGGGAAGCCGATCTTTCCTAGAATAGAAGGTAGCGACAAGACAGGTGTTTTTACCTTCACAAATCTCGATGATGCTAAGGCAATCGACAGATACCTGGGTAATAGAAAGAGGGCAGTTGTCATCGGTGGGGGTCTGATCGGAATCAGCGCAACCGAGGCGCTGGCTAAGCGAGGGCTTGACGTAGCGGTAGTGGAAATGAAGGAGAGGATATTGAATACCATCCTCGACGAGAAGGCATCCTCGATGGCTGAAGAAGTCCTCGAGCAGGCTGGAGTGACAATTGTCACCGGCCACACTGTAGTCGAGGTTAACGGAAGGGAGTCAGTTGAAGGAGTCACCTTAGACAATGGAGAAGCGTTGCGTTGTGACCTGCTACTGGTGGCTATCGGTGTCTCACCACGCTCGGAACTAGCCCTGGATGCTAGTCTAGATACAAACCGAGGCATAATCGTAGATCGATATATGGCTACAAGCCATCCGCATGTTTATGCTTGCGGTGACGTAGCTGAACCATATGACTTTGTCTACGAAGAGAACAGACTAAGCCCCATCTGGCCCAATGCTTTCATTGGCGGCAGAACTGCAGGCTGTAACATGGCTGGTATCGCCACCGAATATCCGGGCGGCACAGCAATGAACTCGCTAAACTACTTTGGAATTGATATCACCTCCGCAGGAATGCCTACAGCACCTGACGACGATGGCTACGAGGTCGTCAGCAAGCAAGACCGCGGTACATACCAGAAGGTCATTTTGAAGGACAACATTATAGTAGGAATGGTTTCCGTGGGGAGTATTGAGAAGTCGGGCATCATTTTCGGTCTGATGCGGGACAGAGTCAATGTAGAAGGCTTTAAGCACTCGCTTCTGGCCAATGAATTCGGCCTGGCATTTCTTCCGCGGTCATCTTGGCAGGAGCAACTGGAGGCACCGCCAGGACTGATTCTTCAGAGCGTCCCATCTAATCAAACTGAAGAGGAGACCTTTCTTGGCGAGTGAATATCTGGCTAGGGAGTAAAGCCGTTGAAAGAGCTGGGCAAGATAAGCAATTTCTATAACGACGATAAGGTGATGGATGCCTGTTCCATCTTTGGAATGATGGATACTTCAGGATCTCGCTTCTCGGGCAAGGTCGCCATTGAAGCTATCGCCAACATGCACGTTCGGGGCAACGGTCTGGGCGGAGGATTCGCAGTTTACGGCCTATACCCCGAGCATGCCAAGGACTACGCCTTTCACATAATGTACGTCAACCGCGAAGCACAGGCCAAAGTAGAGGAATTCCTCAAGCACAAGTTCGATATGATCCATGGCGAAACGGTACCGACCAAGCCGGTCTCGGCCATAGTTGATCCTCCGTTGGTATGGCGTTATTTCCTCCAAGTGAAAGAAGGCAAAGCTGATGGACAGTCGGCAGATGACTATGTCGTAGATAGGGTCATGGAAATCAACACCAAGATAGAAGACGCCTTCGTCTTTTCCAGCGGCAAGAACATGGGAGTGTTCAAGGGAGTAGGTTACCCGGAAGAGATAGCGGAATACTTCTGTCTGGACCAGTACAAGGGCTACCTTTGGACAGCCCACGGCAGGTTCCCCACCAACAGTCCTGGCTGGTGGGGTGGAGCGCATCCCTTCGATATCCTTGACTGGACTGTGGTCCATAACGGTGAAATCTCTTCCTACGGGATAAACCGACGTTATCTAGAGCAGTTCGGATACAACTGTACTATGCAAACCGACACCGAGGTGGTGGCCTACGCAGTCGACCTCTTGATACGAAAGCACGGGCTTCCAGTAGAGATAGCAGCCAAGGTGTTAGCACCACCCTTATGGAGTCAAATGGAGCGTTGCTCCCCAGAGCAGCAAAGGACCTTCCGGACATTGCGCCAGGTTTATGGCAGCCTTCTGTTGAACGGGCCTTTCACTGTGATCATCGCTCATCAAGGGGAGATGATTGGTCTCACCGACAGGATAAGATTGCGTCCTCTCACGGTAGGAGTCAAAGATTCAGTGCTGTATCTTTCCTCCGAGGAATCAGCCATCCGCCTTGTTTGCCAAGACCTTGACCGGGCCTGGATTCCCATGGGCGGCGAGCCTATTATCGGCAGCCTGGAGAAGCCACTAAGCCCTACTGTCACTCGGAAGGGCGCAAGCGATGCGGCAATCTCTGGCAAAGGTCGTGTGAAGACCAGCAAATAGAAGGTGTGGGCAAATGTTGACTAAAAGGGTTATCCCTTGCCTCGACGTTACTCGGGGACGAGTAGTTAAGGGCACCAGCTTCACTAAACTTCGAGATGCTGGCGACCCTGTGGAGCTAGCTGCTTTCTATTACAGGGAAGGTGCTGATGAACTGGTTTTTCTGGACATAGGAGCTACTCCTGAGGGACGTGACACCATGGTTGACGTTGTAGCGAGGGTCTCCGAGCAGGTTTTCATTCCACTCACAGTCGGCGGTGGTCTGCGCGGTACTGAGGACATGCGTCGCATGCTGAGAGCCGGAGCGGACAAGGTGTCCATTAACACGGCTGCTGTGCAAAACCCCAACCTGATCACCGACGGGGCAGAGAAATTCGGCAGCCAATGTGTTGTGGTCGCTATTGATGCCAGGCGCCACCCTCACCCCGATCCTTCTTCCTCAGAGGAGAGCCCATGTGGCAATCATGCCGCCAAATGGGAGGTCTGTACGCATGGGGGACGGACCCCCACAGGTATCGATGCCATCGAATGGGCTATGCGGACCGTGGCTCTCGGTGCCGGGGAACTGCTTCTGACCAGTTGGGATGCTGATGGGCAACGGACCGGATATGATCTGGAACTGACCCGTGCTATCAGCGAAGCAGTGATGGTACCGATCATCGCCAGCGGTGGTGCAGGCAAGTTAGAGCATCTCTATGACGCTTTGGTAGTAGGCAAAGCCGATGCTGTTCTCGCGGCCAGTATCTTCCACTACCGGACTCATTCAATTCGCGAGGTGAAACACTACTTGACACAAAGAGGAATACCCATAAGAAAAGGGTAAGATGAAGACATATCTACCGCCAAGATTCGTGGTCGAAAGAGATGATTCTCGTTGCATTCGATGCGAGGTATGCGTCAACCAATGCACATTTGATGTTCATGCTTATGATGCCCAGGACGATGAAATAAGGAGCCGTGAGGAGAACTGCGTCGGCTGTCACCGCTGTGTCGTCTTCTGTCCCACCGAGGCTCTGACAATCAGAAGAAATCCATTGGACTACAGAGAAAACTACAACTGGCGTCCTGAGATTATCGAAGATATTATCAAACAGTCTGAGACTGGCGGTGTGCTTCTTACGGGCATGGGCAATGACAAAAGCTACCGTGTCTACTGGGACCACCTGGTCCTCAATGCCAGCCAGGTCACGAATCCTTCTATCGACCCTCTACGTGAGCCGATGGAATTGACCACCTATCTGGGGCGCAAACCTGACAAACTGGAGTTTGGACCACTAGGTCTCAAGACAGATCTGACTTCTCAGGTCAAGATCGAGGTTCCTGTGATGTTTTCTGCTATGTCCTATGGCGCAGTTAGTCTGAATGTGCAGGAATCGCTGGCACGAGCCGCCACCCAGATGGGGACTTTGTGGAACACAGGTGAAGGTGGCCTCCATCCTAAGCTCTGCAAATATGGTGGCAACACTACCGTCCAGGTAGCTTCCGGGCGATTTGGAGTTCATCCACAATACCTTGATATAGCCAGGGTAGTTGAAATCAAGATTGGGCAAGGGGCCAAACCTGGCATCGGTGGGCATCTTCCTGGAGAAAAAGTGAGCGCTGAGGTGGCTACGACTCGCATGATACCCAGAGGAACCGATGCTTTGTCTCCAGCGCCCCAGCATGACATTTACTCCATCGAGGATCTAGCACAACTCGTCTATGCCCTGAAGGAAGCCACAAACTACACCAAGCCAGTGGGCGTGAAGATCGCTGCCGTTCATAATTCAGCAGCTATCGCCAGTGGCATGGTGAGGGCAGGAGCAGACATTGTAGTCCTGGATGGTCTGCGAGGTGCTACAGGTGCGGCACCCAAGATCATTCGTGACAACGTTGGCATTCCCATAGAATTGGCCCTTGCCTCGGTTGATGATCGCCTCAGGCGGGAAGGTATCCGCAATCAGGCATCAGTTGTGATTGCAGGCGGAATCCGAAACAGCGGCGATGTAGCCAAGGCGATTGCCCTAGGCGCCGATGCCGTCTACATCGGAACCGCCGCTCTTGTAGCCCTGGGATGCACCATATGTCAGCAGTGCCATACTGGCAAATGTACCTGGGGCATCTGCACTTCGGATCTCCGGTTAACCAAGAGGGTGAACCCCGACATCGGAGCCAGACGGCTGTCTAACCTTCTTCGCGGCTGGAGTCTTGAGCTTAAGGACATACTCGGCGGCATGGGCATCAACGCTTTGGAAAGCCTTCGTGGCAACCGCCTCCATCTGAGAGGCGTGGGGCTCACTGACACCGAGCTGGAGATTCTTGGAGTGAGGATGGCAGGGAGTTAACATGTCGAAAGAAAGAGCAGGTGAACCGATGATCTCTTCATCGATGACAGAAAGTCAGACCGTAAAAGTGGATGCCCGGGCTCTCTCCCATCGAGAACTCAATGCCAAACTCAGGGAATTGACCTCCAATGGAGCTAACAGAATCGAGCTGCACAACGTCTACGGACAGAGATACATCGGCACAGACTTGGGCAAGCCAGTAAGGATTGATATATTCGGTACGCCAGGCAATGACCTAGGGGCTTTCATGCACGGTCCCAGAATCGTCGTCCATGGCAATGCGCAAGACGGCTGTGGCAACACCATGGATGACGGAGAAATCACAGTTCATGGTCATGCAGGGGATATCCTTGGACTATCAGCCAGGGGAGGCAAGATCTTCATCAAAGAGGATGTTGGCTATCGGGCCGGTATCCACATGAAAGAGTACCAAGACAAGAAGCCAGTGGCGGTCATCGGTGGCACAGCACAGGATTTCCTGGGTGAATATATGGCGGGCGGGATTCTAGTAGTCCTGGGGCTAAACCTCAAAGAGGGAGAACGACACAAGGCCAGTTTCATCGGCACCGGCATGCACGGAGGCGCAATCTATGTCAGGGGCGAGGTTCAACCATTCCAGCTGGGCAAAGAAGTGGGTGTTGTCGAGCTGGATGAAAACGATTCCTCGTTTCTAGCGGAACTGGTGCGTGAATTCGCATCTCGCTTCAACTACAAGGCCGAAAAGATATTACAGCGCAAGTTTGCCAAGCTTTTCCCTCTTTACCTGCGCCCTTATGGCCGACTCTACGCTTACTAGATCGGCATCGGGAGACCAGCTTTGCTGAAAGTGCTCATCATAGCTAATGAAACCGAACAAGCAAGGAGATTGAGAGCGGAACTTGTTCAGAGAAGATTTGAGGGCCTCATCGTCGCTCATAATGATGAAGCAATCGAACAGATTGCGGGGCAATCCCACGCAGTGTCGCTACTGGACATGGATGAAGCGACAACCGGTTCGGCAGGGTGGGAATTGGCTCAGAGGATGAGGCAAGACATGAGTATTCCTCTCATCGCTATCATATCCAGAGAGAAACTGAATAGTCTTGATTCCAGTGACAGTGTCGATGATTTCGTGGTCAAACCCTGGGACGTAAATGAGGTTACAGCCAGAATAAAGCGAATCCTGACCCAGAAAGGCAGAACAGAAAGCGAAGATGTAATCCGGTGTGGAGACTTAGTCATAGATTCGGCCAAGTGCGAGGTATCTCTTTGTGGTAAGCCAGTAATACTGACATTCAAGGAGTATCAGTTACTCAAATTCCTGGCAAACAACAAAGGAAAGGTGTTCACCCGTGATGTTCTCCTCAATAAAGTCTGGGGCTGGGACTATTATGGTGGTGACAGGACAGTAGACGTGCACATCAGGAGATTGAGAGGCAAGATCGAGGACTCAACTCACACCTTCGTCGAGACCATCAGGAATATTGGCTACAAGCTACGGGAAGGCCCATAGCCATTTGCCACTTATCACCCGCCCTTTTTCTTGGTGCATCAATTGCTTTGCCTGCTCCGTACGACAGATCTAGTGCATGTGATGCCTGGATCAGGAAATGGTGCCCAGGCGGTAGTCTTCACCATGCGTTTTCCTTTGGGAAATCCATTTGCTCGACGAAATACTCGTTAAAATCATGACGGAAGGAGAGCTCAACGTGCTCGATGAAATCGACGAGGTCTCGGGCCATCCGCCAGTGCTTTCTGGACAACAGCACCATGGAGGCTCCGCTGCTGGCAGCGTTCCCCAGAGATGTAATAATCTGAGGATTTATACCTGGCAGGAGCCCTATACGCAGAGCACTCAACGGGTCGACGTAGTTCGCAAGTGCGCCGGCGAGATAGACGTAGTTTATATCTTTTACTCCAATGCCCAGTTCGTCCATCAGTGTCTTTGTACCGGCAGCAATGGCTCCTTTGGCAAGCTGCACTTCGCGAACATCTCCCTGGGTCAGGTATATCGGTTTCTGATCATAGCTTTCCTCAGCAGAAGCAACCAAGAAGCTATGACCACCGGCTCGCCTTTTCACTACTCTGGAGCTCAGCTCTCCGGCCGATTTTCTTCGGGAGCGCCGAATGGAGCCTTCGTGGTCGATTATGCCACAGTGCAAAAGTACAGCTACCAGATCAACCAGTCCACTACCGCATACTCCCCTGGGCTTCACGTTACCGATTACCCGGTATTGCAACTGGCCATCTTCCAGACGGACACCTTCGATGGCTCCGGTCTTAGCAATCATACCACTGGAGATTCTAGCACCCTCAAAAGCA
>Ga0209536_100014053_pt1 | contig 11514 bp, 11 predicted proteins | sample DeeMarSeWOR28_12_FD_187461 | JGI IMG/M metagenome (GOLD analysis project Ga0209536, IMG submission 187461) | Marine sediment microbial communities from White Oak River estuary, North Carolina - WOR-2-8_12 (SPAdes) (version 2) | ecosystem: Environmental > Aquatic > Marine > Intertidal zone >... | reverse complement strand
TTGGTTCTTTTCCCCTTTCTGCTTTTTGCTGAAGAAAAGAAGGAGCTCAAAGGGGATACTATTATGAACATAGAACAAATGTTATTACAGAAGAAGAAAGCGGTTCTTAAGAAATGGTTTCAGCTTGTTCTGGAGAACTATCCGGAGGAAACGGCACAATTTATAACTAAGGAAAAGGATCCGTTTGCCAATCCCGTTGGGTCCGCAATCTGGGAAGGCATTGAGGGATTATTCGATGAACTGATCAAAGGACCTGACAGGACGAGGGTCTCCAGCTTTCTTGATCGCATGATGAGAGTCAGAGCGATTCAGGACTTCACCGCTTCCCAAGCAACGGGTTTCATTTTTCGCCTAAAAAACGTTGTCAGGCAAGAACTGGAAAGAGACATTCGGGAAGGAGGGACTGCTACGGAGCTTCTGAAACTTGAATCCAAGATAGACACCCTCGCTCTTATCGCTTTCGACGTCTATGTGAAGTGTCGCGAGCAGATTTACGAAATAAAGACCAACGAAATAAAGAATAGATATTTCAGGCTTTTGAAACGAGCGAATTTGCTTTATGAGATCCCGGAGCAAGAGTCTGATGAGAAGGAAGGCATTATTGATAACGCAATCTGAAATGAGGCATTAAGAGATGAATCCTATAGTGAGCTTCTTTTTCTCCGTTTTCGCAATACTGATTATCCTATTGCTGGTTTGGGTGGGTGTAGGATCAGCAAATATGTACTACCTATTCGGGGTCATTATACCCTATCTGGCGGTTCTGACCTTTATCATCGGGTTTATTGCTCGTATGGTACAGTGGGCGAAAGTTCCAGTCCCCTTTCGCATAACCACCACCTGTGGACAGGAGAAGTCCTTGCCTTGGATCAAGGCAAATGAGCTTGAGAGCCCAACTACTACGTTCGGCGTTGTCAAGAGAATGGCTTTGGAAGTTCTCTTTTTTCGCTCCTTATTTAGAAACACTAATGTTGAACTAAAAGACGGCCCGAGAGTCGTTTATTGGTCGGCAAAATGGCTCTGGCTCGGCGGCCTCGCTTTTCACTGGTCCTTTCTTTTCATTCTACTGCGACATCTCCGTTTTTTTCTTGAACCGGTTCCGGGCTGCGTGCTCATGGCACAAGCACTGGACGGGTTTTTCCAGATCGGCACCCCCGTACTTTACATGACAGACCTGATCATTCTTGCCGCATTGACATATCTTTTAATCCGCAGGTTGGCCGACTTACAGGTCCGCTATATATCTCTTTTCACAGATTATTTCGCCCTGTTTATGCTGCTGGGATTGGCCATATCGGGCGTCCTTCTCCGGTATTTCATCAAAACCGACATTTCCGGAATCAAGGAACTGGCCATGGGTCTGGTGACTTTCTCACCGTCGGTACCGGCCGGGGTGCATCCGATCTTTTTTATACACCTATTCATGCTTAGCATCCTTGTTGCCTATTTCCCATTCAGCAAGCTGATGCATATGGGAGGAGTTTTCCTCAGTCCTACGAGGAATCTGGCCAACAACAACCGGATGAAACGGCACGTCAATCCCTGGGATTATCCCGTGAAAGTCCACACATACGAAGAATGGGAAGAAGAATTCAGAGACAAGATTAAGGCCGCCGGTTTACCACTTGAGAAGGTATAGTCTATGACAGAACAAACTCCTACACCCGAGCAACTGGTATCAATCGATTACAAACCTCCCCGGAAGAGCTGGTTGGATCCGACCGTCGAATTCCGGAAAGGCACTTATTGTTACAGCGGAGTGCCAAAACATGTGGAGTATTTGGGACTGCCCAATCCAAGAGAGTGGCAACCGTTTGAACCGGACTGGAAACTTCCACCCGACTGGAAGCGCATCATCCTGGACGGGATGAAAGACAGGCTGGATAAATACCGTTCCTTCCGTTTGTTTATGGATATATGCGTACGTTGTGGCGCTTGTGCCGACAAATGCCATTTTTATATCGGTTCCGGCGATCCCAAAAACATGCCGGTCCTGCGTGCGGAACTCTTGCGATCGGTCTACCGCAGGTATTTCACGACGGCGGGAAAGCTGGGGAGACTGGCGGGAGCGCGGGACCTCGATGAGAATGTTCTCAAAGAGTGGTTTTACTACTTCTACCAGTGCACCGAATGCCGCCGATGCTCGGTATTCTGCCCTTACGGAATCGATACGGCGGAAATCACCATGATAGGCCGTGAGTTACTGAACTTGGTCGGCTGCAACATCAACTGGGTGATCGAACCGGTTTCGAATTGTTTCCGTACCGGGAACCATCTGGGGGTTCAGCCACACGGATTCAAGGACAGCATTGAGTTCGCAGTAGACGACCTCGAGGAAATCACCGGGATAAAGGTGGATCCGCCGATCAACAAAAAAGGTACAGAAATACTTTTTATCGTCCCCTCCGCCGACTACTTCGCTTCCCCGCACTATTACACACTTTTGGGATACATGCTCCTTTTTCATGAAATCGGCCTGGATTACACCTTCAGCGCCTTTGCATCCGAAGGCGGAAATTTCGGCCTGTTCACCTCGCATGAAATGATTAAGAGACTGAACAACAAGATTTACTCGGAAGCGAAAAGGCTGGGCGTCAAATGGCTGATCGGCGCAGAATGCGGCCACATGTGGCGTGTGCTGCATCAGTACATGGATACCATGAACGGCCCCGGCGCAGACTTTCTCGAGGAGCCGGTATCGCCCATTACGGGAACCCGCTTTGAAAACGCTCGTGCCACCAGGATGGTTCATATTTGCGAATTCACCGCAGACCTTATAAAGAATAACAAGCTGAAGCTCGACCCAAGCCGGAACAACCACAGGAAGGTGACGTTCCACGATTCCTGTAACCCGGCAAGAGCGATGGGCCTGTTCGAGGAACCCCGGTATATTCTGAAGAGCGTGTGTAATCATTTCCACGATATGCCCGAAAACACGATTCGCGAGCAGACCTTCTGCTGCGGCAGCGGCGCCGGTCTGGGTACCGACGAAAACCTTGAAATGAGGTTGCGGGGTGGCTTCCCAAGGGCAAACGCAGTCAAATACGTCAAAGAAAAGTTTGACGTGAATATGCTGACATGCATTTGTGCAATTGACAAAGCAACTCTCCCCGGCCTTTTGGAATACTGGGTGCCGGGAGTCGAAGTCGGCGGAGTGCATGAGTTATTAGCCAACGCTCTTGTCGTCGAAGGTGAGCGCGAACGAAGCACAGATTTGCGCGGAGATTCAACAGAACAATCAGGAGCTGAGACAACCGATGCGTGATCGAAGCCTCATCTATCTAGGCCTGTTGGTATTCCTGGCTGCTGTCACGATCCCATTCACCTACAATCTCACAGCCTCCGGGTCGGGATCCATGCCGGATCTTGAGCTTCCCGAAAACGAGACGCAGTGCGTAGAATCTACGGAGTTTATGAGAAGCTCCCATATGCAACTGCTGGTCGACTGGCGTGAGGATCAGGTGAGAGAAAACATCCGTACCTATACATCCAGTGACGGCAGGACGTTTGATGTGGGACTAACAAATACTTGCCTGAAACAGTGTCATGCCAGAAAGGAGGATTTCTGCGACCGTTGCCATGATTATGCGGGAGTGGAGGAACCCTATTGCTGGGAATGTCACATTGATCCGGAACAAATTCAGTGGAGCGGGCAATGATTATCAGTCGAAAGAAATTTTTGAAGATAGCCGGAGTTTCTGCGCTGGCAGTTACGGGAGAAAGGTTAGCGCGAAACTTCGCCGGCGCGATGCAATCTGAAGAGCAGAAAACTGCCGGGGCCCTGACTACAAAACGCTTGGCGATGGTCATTGATCTGAAAAAATGCGCCCAGGAAGAAGGCTGCACGCAGTGCATCGACGCCTGCCACCGGATTCATAACGTCCCTGTCATAGACGATCGGAATCATGAAATTTCCTGGATTTGGAAAGACGAGTTTAAGCATGCATTTCACTCCGCTCATAACGAGTACACGGCAAAACACATCGAGCATCTTCCGGTTCTGCTTTTATGCAACCATTGTGGCAATCCTCCCTGTGTTCGAGTCTGTCCTACTAAAGCTACGTGGAAGAGGGAAGCGGATGGAATCGTGGTGATGGACTGGCATCGATGTATCGGCTGCAGATATTGCATGGCTGCCTGCCCCTACGGTTCCCGCAGCTTCAACTGGACCGATCCCAGGCCGAATATTAAAGAGGTGAATGTCGATTTTCCTACACGGACAAAGGGAGTCGTTGAGAAATGCAACTTCTGCGATGAACGGCTTGCAAAAGGTAAACTGCCGGCATGTGTGGAATCCTGCCCGCAGAATGCCCTATTTTTCGGTGATGTAGACGATGCCGGCTCGGAAATCAGACAGGTATTGGCGTCTGAATTTGCTATCCGGCGCAAACCAGAGCTCGGCACCAATCCCGAGGTCTTCTATATAGTGTGAGGCGCTTCTCATGTTCATGTTTGAAAAAGCACTAACGGGAAGTCGGAACTATTGGTACTGGATTCTCGGCTTGGTAGTCCTAATCGGCCTGGCATTTTTAGCCTATCTTCAGCAACTGGAGCATGGGCTGGGAATCACGGGAATGAGTCGGGATGTCACATGGGGCATCTATATCGCCCAGTTCACCTTCTTTGTCGGAGTCGCCGCTTCAGCGGTTATGGTGGTCCTGCCTTACTACCTGCACAATTACAAAGCCTTCGGCAAGGTTACGATACTTGGGGAATTCCTGGCTATTTCGTCAGTTACAATGTGCGGGCTCTTCATATTTGTCGATATGGGCCAGCCTGCCAGAGTATTGAATGTGATGCTGCATCCGACACTGAATTCCCCCATGTTCTGGGATTCCATTTCACTGGGAGGATATTTCCTGCTGAATGCAGTGATTGCTCTAGTCACCCTCAGTGCTGAGAAGAAAGGCATTGCACCCCCGAAATGGATCAAACCGGTTATTATCATCTCCATTCCGTGGGCAATCAGCATTCACACGGTGACCGCATTTTTGTACAGTGGTCTGCCCGGCCGTTCCTTCTGGATGACGGCTATTCTGGCTCCTCGTTTTCTTGCATCCGCTTTTGCATCCGGGCCTTCACTGCTGATTCTCCTGTGCCTGTTGATTCGGAAACTGACAGGCTATGATGTCGGGCGGGAGGCTCTCCGTAAACTTGCGGTCATTGTGGCCTACGCAATGATTCTGAATGTGTTTTTCCTGCTGATGGAAATCTTCACCGCATTTTACAGCCGTATACCGGAACATATGGAGCACTTCCAGTACCTGTTTGTCGGACTGGAGGGATACAGCGCGCTGGTTCCGTGGATGTGGACTTCGGTGATCCTTGCAGTGGTTTCCCTTTTGTTGCTGATGACGCCGACGATCAGAAATAATGAAAAATACCTTCCGATAATTTGTGTCATTGTTTTTCTATCACTTTGGATCGACAAAGGCCTCGGTTTGATCGTCGGCGGTTTCATACCGTCGCCGCTGGGCGCCATTACGGAGTACGCGCCGACGCTTTATGAAATTTCCATAACTGTGGGAATCTGGGCGATTGGATTTCTGATGGTCACCGTTTTTTATAAGATTGCCCTCTCTGTGCGGGAAGGATTTACGAAATAATCTCCTTGTCCTGCAGGCGGATTAATCCGGATTTGAAGCACAGGCAAGTTACTTCATACGAGGTAAAAAATGGCCATCATCACTATTTCCAGAGGCTCTGCAACCGGCGGTTCACTGCTTGCAGAGGGCCTGTCAAAAGCCCTGAACTATAAAGTTGTAAGGCGGGAAGATATCCTACAGGGAACCGCCAGATTCGGAATTGAAGCCGCAAAGCTGGAAAAATTTCTTTTCGGCCCCCCGACATATTCAAAAGACTTCAAACACGAGATCCGAAATTACATCGCCTTCTTTCAGGCGGCACTTTTTGAATACATTCAGAAGGACGACGTTATTTATCTCGGCAACGTCGGCCATTTGCTGCTTCGTGACATTGCATGTGTTCTGAGGATCCGTCTGATCGCCCCTACTGAATATAGAATAAAAATGTTGGTCGAGCGTGACCAGATGACGCACGAGCAGGCATCGGCTTATATCGATAAAGTCGATGCACAACGCAGAGCCTGGACCCTGTTTATATATGGAGTCGACTGGCTGAATCCTGCGCTCTATGATCTTACGCTTAATCTGGAAGACATGGATATCGACACTGCGGTGGATGTGGCGGCTACTGCCGCCAGACGTAAGAGGCTTTCGGAGACAGACATTTGTTTCGCGTCTTTCGACAATATGCTGCTGGCTTCAAGGACAAGGGCAGAGCTTGCCTCAGATCCTCGAACAGAACCGGCTGATATCGAGGTGGAGGCGGACGCTGCCTCCGCAACGGTTTTTCTGGAAGGAAAGCTGCATCCTGATCTGTTCGAGGCTGCGGTGGATATAGCCCGGAACATTCCTGAAGTAAAGCGTGTGGATACGAGCCGTCTTGTAGGAATCGAACCGGAAAAACAGTAGCCTCGAACCCGAGGATTATTACATCAGCCCGATTCAAATTTCCCGAAACCGTTCAGCTGTACGCAACAGCCCTTCCGCCCAGTAGGGTGATCCCAATGCGTGAAGATGCAGGTAACACGCTACCACATTCTTGTAAATAAGCCCGTCACGTCCATTCCCTGTCCCCGTCCCTTTCTGAACCATGAAAATGGTATGCAACGTTCCGGCCGGCTCCAGTCTGGAATAGTGGAACTCGTGTCCCCGCAACACCGTTCCGGCTGGCAGAAACGGATTGTCGCAGTCCACAACCACTTCCTCATACCCGTGTCCGGCCGGCTTTCTGTCGAGAACAATATCTGCCGGGAAAATCCCTGTCATCTGGTATTGGCGGCCTTGCCAGTGAAGCGACCGGCAGAGGAAAATCAAGCCTCCGCATTCCGCCCATATGGGCAGCCCCCCGCGTGCAGCCCGGACGACGGCAGTGCGGAACAAAGCGTTTTCAGACAGCGATGAAGCGTGTGTTTCCGGAAAGCCTCCTCCAATATAGAGGCCGTCTAGGCCGGGAAGCTCTCTGTCTTTCAACGGATCGACATCAACCAGAACTGCACCATACCGCTCGATTGCTTCCAGGTTTTCCGGATAGTAGAAAGTGAAGGCGGAACTGCGGAAGATACCGATTCTAAGACTGCAACCCGGTATGTAATCGGTGTGCGGTGTGCTGTTTTCCAAAATCAGGGGCTTTGCATTATCCGCGATCGACCGCAACCGCTTGAGATCCACCGATTCCGCGATGATAGACGCGGCCGAATCGATCGATTTCAGGCTTTGACGGTGCTCTTCCGGTGTTACCAGTCCGAGATGACGGCTGGCCAGTATTTCTTCCGAAACACGACGTATGGCTCCCAGAACCGGTACTCCAGTGTGGTTTTCGATGGAAGTCCGGATTATGGCTTCCTGCCTTGCGGTAGCCACACGGTTCAGGATGACTCCCGCCAATTCGACGTTTTGGTCCAGAGACTGAAGCCCCAGTACAATGGCCGCCGCCGTACGGGTAACTTTAACCGTCGGGAGTACAAGTATAACCGGTGTTTTCAGCAGCTTGGAAAGCTCCGCCGAAGAGTGGGTCCCCGCAGCGTCTTCACCGTCGTACAAGCCGCGGTTTCCCTCGATTAAGTTCATTCCATCCCGGGTAGCATTATGAAGGAAAGACTGCAGGACAACATCGGGGCCCATCATCCAGGTATCTAGGTTGCGGGCAGGTTGACCGGATGCGATGCCGAGCCATGCCGGATCTATATAGTCGGGGCCCTTCTTAAAGGGCACCACCGGGATCCCCTCTCGACGCCAAACTGCGGCAAGCCCCAGAGCGACCAGCGTTTTTCCGCAGTCACCGCCTGTGCCGGCCAGCATGAGGCGAGGTAAATGCACACTTTTCATAAGGCGTATATAGTACCACTGGAACGGGTCTGTTTATGGGAAACGTTGATGAAAATGTCCAAAGGTTTATACGCTTCCCTGTCACTAAGAGCCATATCGTCTCCTGGGCGATCAATTTCTCACAGAAAGATGTCATGCGAGAAGGCTCGAAGGAAAATTTCGATTTCTACTGAAAATATTGATCCTGTTTCTCACGTGAATTCTTAACGAACCCGATACTTCGCGGCCTAAGTAGCAACCTTGTCAAAAACGCCGATAATGGAATGTCGGATCTTTTACAAACGGTTCTGAATCCAAATAGGTGCGCGTGGGTTTGCACGGATCTAAAACGCGTTTTATATTTCTAGAAGCACCTTCCGCGTCGAAGCGTCGGTTTTCAACCGACAGTATCGGGAAATTCCCTCTATTAATTACAGAGGAGTTATTTTGACATGAAACAGATAATCACCACAGCAGTTGCCGTATGTATGGCTCTCATCGCCCAGCCTTCAACGGCGCAGACAGCCTGGAGCATTGACTCCGCCCACTCGGCCGTGCAGTTCCGGGTAAAACACTTAATGATCAGCAGTGTGCGCGGTACTTTCGACGAAATATCCGGTAACATCACGTTCGACGGCAAAGATTATTCGACAGTCACTGCCGAAGCGGTCCTACAGGCAGGTTCCATCAACACCAGGGAACCGGATCGGGACGAACATCTGCGCAGCGCAGATTTTTTTGATACAGAAACCTATCCGACAATCACCTTCAAATCGAAGCGAGTGGAAGATATCCAGGACAACAGGTTCAAGCTGGTTGGAGATCTTACCATGCGTGGAACGACAAAAGAAGTGATCCTCGATGTGGAGGCCAGCCCGGTTGTCAAAGGGATGAGAGGTGAGTCACGCATCGGCGTGCATGCCGTAACCAGTCTGAATCGCCAGGACTACGGCATCCAATGGAATAGGGCGCTTGATGCCGGCGGAGTCGTTGTAGGAAATACCGTCGATATTACTCTGGACCTGGAGCTTGTCCAGAGCCGATAAGTGAGTTCTTTCCTTCCCCGCTTCAGGACCGATTGACTTTCTGACCTACCCGATGCTGGAGGTCGAAGGGGAGCCCGTTACAATGAAAGTCGAGTTCTACTTCAAACGGGATGATTCCCAAAAGCTGTGATTCATTAATGTTGAGGGTGGGAATCGAATTCCCGGACCGGCGGCAATGCCTCCCCGCACCGAAGCCGTTCCAAGTTCGGAAAAGTGGAGTTGTTCTCCCGACATCGGATATCCCAACAGCCTACCTGGTTTTTAAGAACTGCTTATAAATCAATAATTTGTCCTCGCCCAACCTCTGCTTCAAACACTGGGTGTCCAGTATTTCACATTTCAATTCGTACCGCTGCGGGGATTGTGTACAATCACTGAATAAAAAAAGACAAAATCGATAAAAATCTATGGAAACTACTATATTTAGTATACACTGTCTTTGTACACACAATATAGAGTTGTCAGACGTGGGTTTTGAGATTATATTGGTGTATTGAATATCCTTTATCCGCGTATCTGAGGCTAAACGGGTGCCGATGAACACTGACATAATATTCAACGGGGGAAAAAGCGGGGAGAACCAAGCTTACAGGCAGGCCGATACGGTCCTCTCCGGTGATACCCGATCACCGTCGATTTTTCGATTTATAGAAAACAGCAAGTCCACCCTGGATGAAGTCCGAAGAGATTTTTCCCTAGCCCAGTTCCATCCCGAGGATTCGATGTTCCTGCAGAGGGCGGTCAAAAGACTTTCGGGTCTTTGTGCCGATGCGGAAGGATCGGGATTCGATTCTCTGTACAGGGTTGCTTTTGGTCTTCAGGTGTTTCTTGTAAAATCCTTCAGCCAGGACAAAAATGACTGTTTCTGGGAAATCCTGAATCAAGGGCTGGAGATGCTGTATTCTTTACTGAATCGAGGTGAAAAGGATTATCATCAGAGTATGATTGTAGCCGATGTCCTTGAAAGCTTTGAACGGTTGGCCTTCTACTGATTCCACACCGGCCTTATGATGGGTTGTTCAGGATTTGACGCCTTCATACGGTTTTGTACCGTACCTTCGGATTGCTGGAATCTATGCGGGTCGTATTGTCAGCCGTGGCCTGCGGCTCCTCCAAGCCGCCGCTTCAACGCACGAGGATGTCACACCAGATATTCGTTGCGTCATTGGTGGCCGTGTCGGTAAGCCGTAATCTTCGGACTCATCCAACGCGAAGCGTTAACTGAAAGCACCTGAAACAAAGCCTCTTGCCGCCTCCAGGGTTCCCGGTCTCACGCTTTCCATCCACATCCGTTTGCGTCGCCTCGCTGTGAAAACTAGTGAGAAATGGGGGTTAAGGGTTAACATCATCGGAATCCTGATCGCCTCCCGGTGTGTGTTGGCTGAGACGCTTGATTGTGGATGCTGCGGAGGAATCGCGGCCAGCAAAATGGATCCTGCCGCCGTTACGATGATGAAGGAAACCGCTGACAGAGCGATGCAAAAAGCTGCGACGTGATTCATTTTTCACATTCTCATTTCAGTCAACCTCTGATTGTACTGTGATAGGGAGTAAAGAGCGAAATTTGAGTTGAAATTAGGCAGATTTTTCAGGCTCATGGATGTACTGCACTCAATATTCTCCGAATAGGTGGATTCCGCCAACTAATCCATAGAAACAGTCTTTATGGGGTGAGAATAAAGAAACAATGGATGTCCTAAAGGCTTCTGGTAAGAAGTTGTATCGATGCCGTGAGACGTGCAGTCTGCAGTCTCGGCCCCTGAATTGTGGAATCCCATGTCGACGACTTTCGGGATCATTCTAACGGAAAGGAACACAAAATGAACGCACTGTGGTCAAAACTCATCGACACCATCGCTAGGACGGGCATGGTCGACGGGATTATTGCATGGATCCCCAGCTTCCTGTCCGCGGTCATCATCATGACCCTTTTCTGGGCAGTCTGGAGAAGCGCACGGCATGGGGCCGACATTGTCATCCGCCGCACCATGTTGGACCCGACAGCTGCCAACTTCATCCAGACTGTTCTCAAGTATGTGTTGCTCACCATCGGCATCGTCACCGCACTCGGCAAGGTCGGCGTCAATACCGCTTCGATCCTGACCAGCCTTGGCGTTGCTGGCCTCACGATCGGATTTGCTGCCAAGGACGCACTGTCCAACATGATCTCCGGCCTCTTCATCTTCTGGGATCGACCTTTTGTCATCGGCGATCTCGTCGAGGTCGGCAGCCAGTACGGGCGTGTGGAAAGCATCACCATGCGATCGACGCGCGTCGTCACACCTGACGGACGCATGCTGGCCGTGCCCAACAGCACGGTAGTCAACACAACGGTCGCATCCTATACAAACTTCCCGCATCTTCGTCTTGACGTGGCTTTTACGGTCGCGGTCCACGAAAACCTGGCTAAGGTTCGGGAGGTTGCACTCGGTGTATGCGAGGACAACGACATTTTTATGTCGTCCCCCGAACCGCAAGTCGTGGTCACCGCTCTGAACGATTACAATGCGGCACTGGAACTTCGTGTATGGCTCATCGACGAGAAGAATCACATAGCAGCGAGGCATACACTCAGGGAG
>Ga0209536_100014052_pt1 | contig 11514 bp, 9 predicted proteins | sample DeeMarSeWOR28_12_FD_187461 | JGI IMG/M metagenome (GOLD analysis project Ga0209536, IMG submission 187461) | Marine sediment microbial communities from White Oak River estuary, North Carolina - WOR-2-8_12 (SPAdes) (version 2) | ecosystem: Environmental > Aquatic > Marine > Intertidal zone >... | reverse complement strand
AAGCGGATCGGCCTCCCCGGAGCGACCGAAGCTCGCGCTCGGACCGCGCAAGCGCCGCAGGGCGGCCTCGCCGCCCCGACAGGCGCGCGCAGCGAGGGCGCAGCCGTCGCGAAGCCTCAGAGCGGCTCCGTGATCGGCAGGTCCTCCCACATCAGCTGAAGGAACGTCCCGATGAAGAACGACATGAACGTCATCATGAACACCGACGACGGAAAGACGAAGAAGGGATCGACGCCCAGCATCGCCGGCAGCTGGCCGACGAAGGGCGGAAGGCTCTCGCGCACGGCGTCGATGGGCAGCGTCTCTCCACCGGGCACCCAGTTGCGCGCGGCCATGAAGCGGCCGATCAGACCCGTGAAGAGCAGGCCGATGCCGGCGGCCTGGAGGACGCCGAGCAGAAAGATCTGCCGCGCTCGCGCGAAAGCGACATCCGGATCGCCCAGCCGGCGCTGCACCTCGATGTAGAGGTAGAGGAGGGTCGTCGACCCCAGCACCACGACGATGGAGGCCAGTGTCACCCACGACCGGCTCGCCAGGCTCCACACCTCGTCGATGAAGAAGATCGGCAGGTAGCCCACGATGATCCCCGCCAGGATGCGGGGCACCGAGGCGTGGAAGAAGGTGAGGTCTCGCCGCCAGAGGAAGCGATAGAGCAGGAACCAGAGCACGGCGACGTTCACGACCAGCAACTCGAGAGAACAGAGCAGATCGAAGAACTCCGGGGCTGCGTCGTAGCCGAAGGCGGCTGCCACGAAGGGAGCGGCCAGCAGCGCCAGCGCTCCGACGTAGTTGCCGGTGCGATGACGCGAGAGCACCCGATTCCCGTCGTCGCGCCCCCCGGCCAGGTTCTGGGCGTGCTGGATCATCACCGCCGCGTGGTGCACGTCGTACTGCCGCAGGAACCAGTGCTCGAGCTTTACGAGCACCCGCTGGCAGTCCCGGTTCGCCCGCCGGCGAAGGAAGGGGCAGAGATCCCGACCCCGCTCGACGCGGCTCTTCCCCTCGACCGCGATCGCCTCGCAGACCTCGCTTTCGCGGCTCGCGAAGGGCGACTCCTCGCTCTCGAAGACCCGGTTCGACTCGTCGAGGCACACGTCCTCGAGCCAGCGGTAGAAGGCCCGCTCCGCCAGCCGCAGCAGGCAGCGGTTCACGGCGGCGACGTCGTCGCCCTCGAGGGTGTAGAAGAACCCGGTCTCGGAGAGATCGTCCCTGGGGTCCACCGGATCTACGGCCCCGGTCATGTAGTCGGCCAGGTAGGTCGGATCCACCCGGCGCTGCGCGAGCCGCAGAAGCGACGTGTAGACGAGCTTCCGCAGGTGGAAGCCGGCGATGCGCAGACCGCGTCGCTCCTCGCCGCCGGGCTCGCCCGCGAAGCGCAGGGTGGTCTGGGCGATCAGCGCCACGTCCTGATGGACCCGGGCGAGGCCCTCGTCTCCCATCCGGCCCTCGTCCTCGAGCCGGCGGACCAGGCCCTCCAAGTAGCGCGGCACCCCGAGCAGCAGGCGCGAGATCAGGACCTGGGCGTCGCGGCGGCGGGCCTTGGGCGAGAGCAGCTGCGGCTTCTCGGCCAGATCCGAAAGCTGGAGGAAGAGCTCGGCCGGATCGTGTCGGTCCGCGTGGAAGGAGAAGGTCTCCGGGAACAGGCGCTCGAAGCCCTCCCCGCGGTCACACTCGAAGCGGACCTCGCGCGCGTGGAACGCGTAGGTGAAGCGAAAGACGAGCCGCAGCCTTTCGATCCGGAGCACCAGGCGATCGAGTGTGGCGGCGGGCGAAGACACCGAGGCTCAGAGGACGCGCTGGTCGGGCTTCTCGCCGGACTCGTAGTACTCCTCGACGCGCTTGCCGAGGTCGAGGACCCGCTCTGGGACCTCGTCCTCCCGGAGGGGCCAGCGGCTCGAGGCGATGCGCATCCGGTCCTGCAGGAGCTGTGCGTCGGGGAAGCCCGGACCGCCCATCGCATCGTCCACCTCGAGCCAGTTCTCGAGCGCGGTCCGCGTCCGCGAGATGCGTTCCGCCAGCTCGCTCATCCCGGCCGACCGGATGTTCGAGGCGCGCACCTCGTCTCCGAGCGCCGGAAGCTGGTCGCGCGCCTTCTCCAGCTGTGCCCTCACCTGGCCCGACGCCGCGGCGATCTCGCGGAGCAGCTCGTTGAAGCGGCGCTGCAGGGGCTCGTGGGAGACCTCGCGGAACAGGATCACCCGGCCGAAGGGACGGCCCTCGGTGTCGGTGAGCTCGCGATTCGTGACGCGGAAGCGATTCACCTCGGTCTCCACGTCGTAGAAGGCGAGCTCCTCGGCGTCTTCCGCCGCGATGGAGGCGCTCTTGATGGCCGCCAGGTCGCGGTTGGCCATCAGCGCGTCGAATCGCATCCCCCGCGGATCGTCGGTGAGTCGCAGGTACTCGCGGACGGGTCGATTGACCGCCTGGACCACGTCCTCCGCGTCCACTGCGATGGCTCCCGTATCGAGCTCGTCCATCACCGCGCCGAGGAAGAGGTTCGCGCGCTGCAGGTCTGCCAGGAGCCGCTCGTTCTCGACGGTGAGCTTGTGATGCTCGACCGCCTGCTTCATGACCTGCTTGAGCTGCTCGGGCTCCCAGGGCTTCGTGATGTAGGCGTAGACGTGGCCGTCGTTGATCGCCTGGATGATCGCAGACATGTCGGAGAACCCGGTCAGGATCATCCGCACCGTGGAGGGATGGCGCCTCCACACCTCGGCGACGAACTCCACGCCGCTCATATCGGGCATGCGCTGATCGGTAAGGACCGCCGCAAAGGGCGCGTGCTCGTCGAGGATCTCGAGCGCACGGCGAGCGTCGTTCGAGGTGTGAACCTCGTAGTCGTTCTCGAACGTGAAGGTCATCGTCTCGAGGATGGCCTCCTCGTCGTCGACGACCAGGATGCGGGGAAGTGCCGTTGCCATCGCGTTGCCCGCCGCGCGAGCTCACCAACCCAGGATGCGACCCCGGCGGCCGCTCGCCTTTGCGGCCTTCTTCTTGGCGACCTCGGCGGCCTTCCGACCGTTGATCTCCGCGCGGATCTTCTTCCGGTACTCCTCGGTGCGCTGCTTCAGGCGCTCACCACCGACCTTCGTCCAGGGGCGCTGCTCCGTCGGCGCCTTGAATCCGCGGAACTTCCGGTAGCCCCAGAGCTCGTGCTTGAACTCCTCCTCGACGAACTTCACCATGATCGCGTCGTCGAGGAAGCCGAGGGCGGGGATGTGATCCGGGATCAGGTCCTCGGGGTTCGCGAAGTACGCGAGCCCCGCAAGCACCTGATTCCGAACCGGCACGGGCGCCTTGTAGCTCTCGTCCTCGATGATCTCGGTCATGTCCTCGAGCGTCTGGATGGCATCGACCACGAAGCGCGGCGCCCGCTTCGACGCCCGGACGTGCTCCACGAGCTTCCGCGCATCGCGGATGATGGCCTCGGGATCCATCTCGGATGCGCTCTGCTTGGCCCGGCGGTAGAGGCCGCGGAAGTACGCGGCGTCCTGCTCATCGAGCTCGAAGGCGACCTTGAACTTCTTCGGCATGGCTGAGGCTTCTCCGGCGCCGGCGGCGCGATCCCCCGAGGGCGGCGACTGTATCAGTATCGCGCGTAGTCGATCAAGCGATCCACCGAGCGCGACCACTCGCCCTCCCAACGATCGACCACCTCTGCGCCCGGCGAGCGAGCCAGCTCGAGCTGCTCGAAGACCGGATCGAGGAAGCTCGACTCGTCGGGGTCGCGGCGCCCGGCGTGGCCGATCCGCCGCAGGCCATCGCGGGCGATCACCGCCAGCTCGCGGGCCAGCTCCAGCACCGGAACCCCCGCGTGCTCGGCGGCGAGGCCGCGGCGGGCCACGTCGGCCCGGGCGGCCTCCCGGACCTCGAAGGGCACCTCGTCCACCAGCGACCACGCTGCGGCGCGGGCCTGCGCGTCGTAGAGCACTCCCTTCCAGAGCGCCGGCAGCGAGCAGGTGAGGCCGGGGGGAACGGCGTCGGCGCCGCGCACCTCGATGATCCGCTTCACCCGCACGTCCGGGAAGAGGGTGGTGAGATGGCGGTCGAAGTCGTCGAGGGTGGCCCGGCTCCCCTCGAAGCCCTCCTCCATGAAGCGGCGGAAGGTGAGGCCCGGGGTCGCGTGGTACTCCGCCCCCCGCATCACGAAGAACATCGGGACGTCGATGGCCCACTCGACGTAGCGCCGGAACCCGAAGTCCGGCTCGAAGACCATCGGCAGCAGACCGCACCGGTCCGGATCCGTGTGCTGCCAGATGTGCAGCCGCCTCGACGCGTAGCCATTGGCCTTGCCCTCCGAGAGCCCCGAGTTCGCGAAGATCGCGGACACGATGGACGAGATCCCGGTCGAGACGCGCACCTTCTCGACCATGTCCGCCTCGTCCGCGTAGTCGAAGTTGGCCTGGACCGTGGCCGTCGCGAACATCATCTCCAGAGCCAACGCACCCCGGGTCGGCAGGTAGCGCCGCATGATGCGGTAGCGCTCCTTCGGCATCACGGGGATGCGATCCACGCCGTAGATGGGGTTGATGCCGAGGCCGAGCCACACCAGACCGAGCGGGTCCGAGGCCCGCTTCATCAGCTCGAGATGGGTGTGGAACTCGTCGCAGGTCTCGTGGATGGTGCGCAGCGGCGCGCCGGAGAGCTCGAGCTGTCCCCCGGGCTCGAGGGTGATGCTGGCTCCCGCCTTCTCGAGGGCGACCGTGTGCGGTCCCTCCCGGATCGGGCGCCAGTCGTCCAGCTCGGCCACGCGGGTGAGCAGGGCCTCGATCCCGCGGTCCCCCTCGAAGGGAACGACGCTGTGATCTCCCACGCGAAGGCCGATCTTCTCGTGCTCCGTACCGACCCGCCAGCGATCCGCCGGCTTCGCCCCGTCCCGGAGGAAGGCAACCAGCGATTCGACGGAGTCGAGGGGTGTGGCTCCCCCGCTGCCCGGTTCGGAAGGACGGCCGAGGCTCACGCGCGGCGCCCCCGCCGAGAGCGCTCCGTCACGGCGTCGCAGCCTCCTGCAGGAAGCGTTCGAGGAACGCCCCGAGGGCGCGCTGGATCTCCTCGCGGGCGTCGAAGGGGAAGCTCAGACAGGGTCCCTCGGCCTTCCCGACCTTGAACGGGCCCACCAGGGTGATCTCGCCGCGGCTCTTCGCCACCACGATCGCCTTGTAGCGGCCGCGGGTGAGGTCGAACTCCACAGCGCGGAGGTGCTTGTCGTCGAGGTGGATGTCGCCGAGGACGACCCGCAGATGCGGAGCCCCGGCGTCGGAGACCGCGTCGTGGAAGCGCTCGAGGGCGGCGGCGACCTGCCCGCGGATCTGCTCCGCCATCGCACGCGCACGCGCGAGCGCTTCGCCGTGATCGGCCTCGCGCTCGCCCAGCAGCCGACCGAGGGCCGCGAGTCGCGTCCCGAGGTCAGCCTCCGGAAGTGCGGGGGGCTCTGCCATGGCTTCAATCTGACACACTTCGCTCGGCTTCGCCTCGCGTGGGCTTCCCTCGGCTGCGCCTCGCTGCGCGCGCCTTCGCCGCCCTGCGGCGCTTGCGCGGTGCGGGGGACACTTCGATCGCTCCCGGTGGGCCAGCCCGCTTCGAGATGCTCGTCGCGCCGGTCACAGACGTCCTGAACCGGGGGGTCCGTAGAAGCGCGGTGCGGCTACCTGGCGGACGAGACGACGCGGCGGCCGTCGAGCTCGGCGAGGACCACGTCCCGGACCATGCCGAAATTCGGCTCGAGGTGAGCGGGAATCGCGTCCCGCGTGCCCATTCGCAGCTTCAGCGGATCCACGTAGCGGCCGTCCTTCCGGACACGGAAGCAGACGTGAGGACCCGTGGCCAGACCGGTCTGTCCCACGTAGCCGATCACCTGCTTCTGACGCACCCTTTGACCGACCCGGAGGTCCCGGGCGAAGCGGGAGAGGTGGGCGTAGTAGGACACGATGCCGTTCTTGTGACGCACCTTCACCAGGTTGCCGAAGCCCCCCGCTCGCGCGCGGTAGATCACCTCGCCGTCGGCGACCGACCAGACCGGCGCCCCGGACGGGGCCGCGTAGTCGATGCCGTGATGGGGTCGGGTGACCTTGAGAATGGGGTGGCGGCGCGCCTGGCTGAAGCGCGACGTGATCCGCGCATGACGCATCGGCGCCATCAGGAAGTCGCCCTCGACGGAGCTGCCATCCGGCCGGTAGTAGCCGCCGCGGCCTTCACCGGCCTCGAAGTAGATCGCCGTGTGGCGTCCCGAGGCTCCGTCGTAGCGAGCGCCGAGGATGCGACCCGGACGCACGTAGACCTCGCTGCCGTCGGGTCGCGGGCGGTGTAGTCGCTCGTAGACGATCTGGAACGCATCGCCGGGCTTCACCGAGCGCTGGAAGTCGATGTCCCAGGCGAAGATGTCGGCGAAGTCACGCGCCAGCTGGCCGCTCTCTCCGAGCGCCGTGATCGCACCGTAGAGCGTGGTGGAGACCAGTCCGGCGATCATCGCCGGGCGCGGTACCAGCTCGCTCTCGTGCTGCTGCACCACGTAGCCCTCGGGCGCCTGCTCGAGGTGGTAGGCGTTCTCAGGCGAGGTCCAGTAGGAGAAGCGCACCAGGCTGCCGTCGGTGCCCCGCTCGAGCCGGTAGAGATGCCCGGGGCGCGCGTTGCGGAAATCGAAGTGCGGCTTCATCGTCACGGCGATCTGGTGGATCGTGGAGGACGGCACCCCGTGGGTGCCGAGGGCCCGGGACAGCGAGTCTCCCCGCTTGATCATGCCCTCGACCACGTCGAGGGGCGGGGGCTCCGGGATCGGAGGAACGCCGATGACGACCGCCCCGGCGGCGATGGCCGGAGCCGCGGCGACGTCCACCGCTCCGGCGGCTGCATCCCGGGAGGTCACCGGATCGTCGCCCGTATCGGGTGCGGGTGCCGTATTGGCCGCGGAAAACGCGCCCAGAGCCGCCGGGACGACGATGCCTGCGATGAGGCTCGCCGTGACGGAACGTCGAACGGCCCAGACCCCGCGGCGCGGGCGAGACCGCTGTGAACGAGACGTCTGCATGAACCGCTCCTGAGGCTTGGCGTCGGGCGGGGGGAAGGCCCTACGAAAGCGGGAGCGGATCGGTCAGACCGGACGGATCTGCCATCGACTCGGCGAGCGAACGCTCCCAGTGACGGCGGATTCTCGCGAGGTTCGTGAGCGACCCGCCCCGGAGCTCCGAGGCTCGAACTTCGAGCTGGCCGACCACGTTGGGGATCCCGCGGGGACCCTACCGCCGAGGCTTCGTTGTGGACCTTTCTCGCTGGCCTTGGAGGAGTATCCGCTGGCAAGGCCGGGACACTAACGCCCCCGCTCCCGAATTGCACATGATCTGCGGGTCGGCGAGCCCGTCCAGTGTCTTTAGGCAATTCCGCTGTCGATCAAACTCTGCACTGCGCGGTGGAGCGCCTCGAAGAGCGGCTCGATCTCGTCCTCCTCCAGGCAGGAGAAGGCGATGCGCAGGTCGTGATCGCCCGCAGCGATGGTGCCGATGCCGTACTCGTCGAGCAGGTGCAGGCGCACCGTCTCGGCCGGCACCCCCTTCGTATCGACACACATGAAGTAGCCGCTGTTGAAGGGGTAGACGCTCCAGCTCTCGCGAAAGCGCGGCTCGTTCGCGACGGTGTGTACCCGCTGGGCCCGCGCGCGAAGCCGCTCGCTCTTCTCCTTGCGCTCCGCGTCGATGGAGCCCGAAGCCAGCGCCTTGGCGACCAGGGACTGCGAGAGCTGGGGCGCGTTCGAGACGGCTCCGCGGATCGCCCCCCGTGCCTTGGCGTCCAGCACGTCGCACACGACCTCGGCCGACTCGCTTCGACCCGGCCCGAAGGTCACGAAGCCGCAGCGCAGACCCCAGACGAAGAGCTCCTTCGTCGCGCCGTCGAGACGCACGGCCAGCAGGTTCGGGTGCAGGTTGGCCAGCCGTCCGAAGAGCGACTCCGTGGCCGTCGGTCCGTCCAGGTGATAGAAGAGGCCGAAGTAGGCGTCGTCGAGCAGCGCCACGATCCGGGTGCCGCGCGCCGCCTGGGCCTCGAGGGCCGCCACGATCGCATCGACCTCGGCGGCGGTGGGCATGTAGCCCGTGGGATTGTTGGGGAAGTTGAGCAGGACGACGAGCTTCTCCCGCCCCTGCGCATTCTCCTCCAGCGCCCGGGCGAAGGCTGCGGTCGCGAAGCCGCCTCCCTCGTAGAAGGGAAAGGTCGCGATCTCGGCGCCGAGCCGCACCTCGTAGGTGAGCCGGTAGTTGCCCCAGAGCTTGTCGGGTAGCAGGATCCGGTCGCCGGGATCCACGAAGAGATCGCCGACGAGGGACAGACCGTGGGTGATGGCGGAGGTGACGATCGGCTGCCCGAACGCCTTGCCGCGCAGGGAGGGGTTTTCCGCCAGCATCTTCTCGCGCCAGCGCTCCCGCAGCGCGGGCTGTCCCGCCGGCGGCGCGTAGGCGAAGGCCTCCGACGGATCGACGTCCACCAGGTGCGCGGCGATCGACGACAGGAACATCGGCCCCCCGTCCTCGGTCGCGATCCCGATGGTGGCGTTGAAGCGGTGGGCCTTCTGCTTCGCCTCCGCCGTCTGCGAGAGGATGCCCTTCGGAAAGTAGAGCCGTCGGCCCAGCGCCGAGAGCATCGCCAGCACCTCGGGCGCCGCTTCGGCGAGTCGGTCGTTGAGCTCGCGGGCGAGCGGGTTCAGCTTGGCGTTGGCGGTCATGGAGTCCTCGGGAATGCGCGCCGGAAAGCTACAGCCGGCGGTGCAGCACGTCCATGAAGTCCCCGAATCCCGCCGCCCTCCAGAACGCCTGACCGGAGCGATTCGTCGCCGCGACCCGGACCTCCACGCGGTCCGAACCCCGGGAGCGGGCCCAGCCGAGCGCCGCCTCCAGCAGGGCCGCGCCTACCCCGCAACGCCGACGCCCGGGCTCGACGAAGAGATCGGTGATCTCGGCCCGCTGCCGCTCCGCGTGGATCGCCGGGGCGCGATCGATCCGGACGATGCACAGCCCGTCGGGGGACCCGAGCTGGCCGTGGACGAAGCAGGCCACGTCCGGGTCGCGCAGCTGGGCTTCCACGACGCGGCGGGCCTCCGCAGCGGCCCCGGCTCGCAAACCGAAGAGGGGATCGAGGCGCGCGTGGTGCTCCGTGAGGGCCAGCCACAGGCCGACGACGCGGTCGAGATCGCCCCCTTCGGCGCGCCGCACCCCACCGGCGCCGCTCACGACGACGGAGCGCCTCCGGGGTAGTCGTGCCCGACCGTGGGGACGACGCCCGCCGCGCTGCCGTCGTCGAAGCGGATCTCGACGGAGTGGGGCGCCCCGCCGGAATCGACCCGGATCACCGTGAAGTGGAGCAGCGGGACATCGGAGTAGCCGGGCGTCGCGGATCGGCCGAGCTCCTGACCGGCCTCCACCTTCTGCCCCGGCCGCACCGGGATGCCGGGGGCCAGGTGCAGATAGAGGGCGCCGGTGCCGTCTTCGTGGAGGATCCAGACCGCATTCGGATTGCCGCGAAGCTCCTTCCCGCCCTCGGGCGCGAAGCCGTCCACGACCCGCGCGACCTCGCCAGCACGCGCCGCGCGCACCGCACTGCCCGCGGGCATGCCGAACTCGAAGGCCTGATCCGCCCAGCCTTGGTGTCGCGCAAGCTCCAGCAACGGCTCCGGCACGCCGTCGGCACCGAGTGCGTCGACGCCCTCACCGCCGGGGCCGGCCCGCAGCGGACGCGGCGGCGTCGGGTCGAAGGGGAAGCGGTAGCGGGCGGCAGCGTCGGGGGACGCGCCCAGGGGGAGGAAGCTCCAGTAGTCCTCGATCATGCGCTGGCCGAGCCGGCGCTGGATCTCCTGGGCGGAGACCCCGTCCATCGACCACAGCACCGCGTCGCCGGCGAGGCGATCGAGGTCGGCCTGGCCGAGGAAGATGCCGTCGGCGGCGAGGCCCTGCTTCAGGTCCTGGGCCGCCTGGGCGCGGATCTGCGGGCTCGAGGCGATGCTGCGCCGGAAGGCCTGCTCCTGGCGCTCCTGCTGGGAGCTGCCCGGACCCAGGGCCTTCGCCTCGCCGGAGCGCATCATCCGGAACGTCCCGTGGCGGGTGCCGTCGCGCTCGTAGGTGCCCTCGAGCAGGTCGCCACGACGGCGCACGGCGGTCGTCACGTACTCGGTGAGACCCTCCATGCTGTCGGTCGATCCTCCGCCGCTGCCCAGGAAGTCGGCGCGTCGGAACACCGGTCGCTCCGGCGTGCCCTCGATGCTCCAGACCTCCTCGTAGGTCACGACCGACGCCGAGGCCGCCGACCTCCTGCGGCCGGAAGACCAGCCCTTCGCCGCCGATCCCCGCAGCGACTTGTTCTTGGATCCGCGGGAGTTGACCTGGAGGCCGGCCGAGATGTTGGCGCGCTGCATGGCACTGGGCTCCCAGGCGTGGAGAATGCGCGCGTACTGCCCCGAGCTCCGGCGCTCGAAGCGTCCCGAATCGTCGTCGAACACGACGATCGGGTACTCGGTCCAGGTCAGGCGCCGGCCCTTGCGCTCGAAGACCCACACCTTGTCGTCCCATCGCTCCTGATCCGGGTTGCCGGCGTGGTCGTCCACGTAGTGGACCAGCACGTACCAGCTGCCGACCAGGTCGATCTCCTCGGCGGCAGCGCCCCCCGCCGCGACGAAGGCCGCGGCGAGCGCCGCCAGCGCGACGCGCATCAGATCACCCGCTGTGTGTCGGGGAAGCTCCGCCAGACCGGGATGCCACAGAAGTGCGTACCCTCGGTGCAGCGCGGTCGGGCGTGACCACTGCGCACGAAGCAGGGCGGGCCGACGTGTCGCATCAGCGACGGATGGACGGACCGCACCTGCTCGACCTCGTCCATGGACGCCTGCCAGATCTCCCACTGCGCGTTCAGGCAGGTGCGCATCGTCCACTTGTGGAGGAGATCGAGGAGCGTGCCCGACTCCTCGAAGCGGATCGCCAGGGCGTTCGGAAGCACGTAGAGCGCGACCTCCGGGTCCGCACCCAGTGCGAGCAGCCGCGACCGCGCGTCCCACTGCTCCTCCGCCAGCTCCCGGAACAGGGCGTGGCTCTCGGGATCGCTGGCGATCAGCTCGGGCTCCACGACGTCGACGCCGTCCGGGACCGTCCGCGAGAGCAGGGGCCGCGAGCCGGGCACGGTGCGATGGCGCTGATCCTGGGAGTCCGCGGTGTGGGAGAGCTTCTTGCGGAACACGAAGTGGGCGTGTGCCAGAGCACGCATGATCGGCGCGTGGGTGGAGACGTTCAGCCGATCCAGGCGGTAGGGGTTCTTCGCGGGATCGAGGGCCAGCGCCAGCGCCTCTTCGTCGCCGAGGTCGCTTCGGCCGAGTACGTGGCGCACGGCGTCGGCGATCACCTCCGGCGCCCTCGCGCTCCAGTCGACGAGGCGTGCCGTGCGACCGTCGAGGGACTTGTCGAAGACCTCCAGCACGGCCGGGTCACCGAGTCCGGGCGGTGCGAGCCGCTGCTCCACCACCTCGTCCTGCGCGAGCGGCGGCTCGCC
>Ga0209536_100014051_pt1 | contig 11514 bp, 12 predicted proteins | sample DeeMarSeWOR28_12_FD_187461 | JGI IMG/M metagenome (GOLD analysis project Ga0209536, IMG submission 187461) | Marine sediment microbial communities from White Oak River estuary, North Carolina - WOR-2-8_12 (SPAdes) (version 2) | ecosystem: Environmental > Aquatic > Marine > Intertidal zone >... | reverse complement strand
TTGATGTGACAGAATAGATGTCCTCGAAACGCCCCCTGGTTACCAAGCCAATATATGGATCCTCACTGACTGATGTGCCCCAAATCACGCAAATAAGCGTCAATTTTTGCGGTCGTGTGATCTCTATCACATTTCAGGGGGGCTCTGGCGGACCTCCGTGCCAATCGGTCGAGGAGCTTCCCTTCTCCCCCCAAGGAACGTGTGAAGGACGACGGCTGTTAAAAGAATGTATCGCGCGGAGGAAAGCGCTCAGAAAGAGAGTACAAGAATATGCTATTACCTCTTCTCATGATCCTTGGAGTCATTGTTGGCTCCAACCAGCAAGGAGCATCGATGGACAAGCTCGAAAAAGCGACATTTGGCGGTGGATGTTTTTGGTGCGTAGAAGCAGTGTTTGAGAGAGTGGACGGCGTTGCCTCGGCTGTTTCAGGATATGCCGGAGGGACTACCGTGAAACCCACGTATGAGCAAGTGTGCACCGGAAACACCGGGCATGCCGAGGTTGTCGAAATTACGTTCGACCCGAAGAAGGTCACCTATGAAGAGCTCTTGAAAATATTTTGGAGCGCCCATGACCCCACCACCCTGAACCGGCAGGGGGCTGACGTCGGAACACAGTATCGTTCGGTCATCTACACACATTCCGAGGAGCAGCGACTTGTCGCGGAGCGTTCCAAGCGGGAGACCCAAAAAGACTTTGAGGATCCAATCGTCACAGAGATTACACCGGCAGGACCGTTCTACAAGGCCGAGCAATATCATCAGGACTACTTCGACAACAATCCAAACGCCGCGTACTGCACGTTCGTCATTGCTCCCAAGCTGAAGAAGCTCAAATCGTCGAACACGATTGATAGGCCGTAGACTGACACGAGCATGAAGACGCTCCTCCTGATGCGTCATGCCAGATCTGCGGGCATGGCTCCTCACCGCCCGGATTTGGAGAGGCCGCTGACTGAACGCGGCCGGAAGGATGTGCCGATCATGGCTCGCCGCATCTCGGGTAGGGCACTCCGCCCTGACCTGATTGCCTCGAGTCCTGCCCTGAGAGCGCTGACGACAGCGAAGCTCGTTGCCCAGGAGCTGTCATTGAACGGCCAAGCGATCTGTGTGGACGCTGCCTTGTATGAGTCGACTCTCGAAGGCTACCTGGAGTTTCTTACCACGCTTCCTGAAGCAGCACAGATAGTGCTTGTCGTCGGGCACAACCCGACGATTAGCGCTTGTGTGAATCTCCTGGCTTCTTCGCCAGTTCCGGAGTTGCCAGCGGGTGGAGTCGCGGGGGTCATCGCCGAGATCGCCTCATGGTCAGATCTGAGAAGACGCTGCGGTCGGCTGCTGTTTGTTGACGACCCGGAGAGGAGTGGGGAGTGAACCCTCGGAGGCGAAGGGAACGACAGAATGTGTGAGGAGAGGCAGCGCCCAACAGACGCAGGGCCAGCAGTTTGAAGGTGCGCCGCCTCCCGCACACAGAAGCACGATTTCTTGCGGATCTAGGATGAGAGTTGGAACCGGATGGGGATTGAGACGCGGACCTTCACGGGTTTGCCGCGCTGCATCCCTGGCTTGAATTTCGCCCCCAGCACGGCCTTGACCGCCTCTTCGTCACAGCCAGCCCCGATTCCCTTTTGTACTTCTGCACGGACCACTTCCCCCTTTTCATTGACAAACGCCAGCACATACACGCGCCCCTGTACACCCGCACGTTTGGCGATTTCTGGGTATTGAAGCCGTGACATGATGGCCTCCATGCCCCCGATCAGCTGAGGCATCTCCTCGACGGCCACAAAATACTGATCCTCTTCATCGATATCACTTGTCGATGGCGCCGGCGGGGCGACGTCTGCAGTGAAGTCAAGTTCGCTCCCCAAATCAACATCCTCCAGGACTTCATCGCTGCCCGGGGCCTCGATCGGAATCGGCGGCCGTGGTGGAGGTGGAGGACGATTTTCTTGACGGGTGTTTTCGATTTCTTCGAACTCCACAAACTCCTGCTTGGGATCAATCGCCATTCGCCTGGTCTCGATATCTGGAAAGAACCGAAAGGCCGTGATAACCGCGACCAGTGAGACGATGAGGGAGACTTCGAAGACGATTTTTCGGTTTGTCCCGAGCTGAATTTTTTCCCGGCGCTCAAAGGAAGGCGGAAGGCCCTCGGGACGAAGCATCCTTCCGAGGAATGAATACGCGCGACGTTCAACAAACACGGCTGGCCTCTGCGATAGTGGAAAAGATGATCCTGCTAAGTATTACGCAATTTGGCATAAAAAGTTGCTTGGGAATCACCACTTTGGCGGCACGATTCTAGGGATTGGAAAACAGGTCCCTGCAAAAAGGCCTTGGGGTGAGGTTGACATTGCGCCAGAGCTGCCCTGGCTGGGGCGGGGCGGCTGGAGCCGGGTGGCCCTCAGCGCTCGATCGCCAGAGAGTATCGGAAAACACCGTCTCGGTACTGCCGCTGCGTAGAACACATTCGAGCACGGCGTACAAGCAACGGTCCCTTTCTATTCCCCCAGACAGGGACAGCACAAGGCTGTTTTCGCCTTCTTGGAGCTCCGCCGTGACGTCGTACACTGACACCGTCGGATGTCCCACAGTGTGCAACGGAGAAAATCGAGAAACCTCACCTATGAATACGTCGTTAATACGCGGGCGAGCCGGCACGAAGCTCCAGATCACCAGACGGGCTTCAGCAGGAAGACTTTGGAGATTCACCATGCGCAGGTACGAAATAGTGTCTGCGGAGTTGGGCGAAGACTCACCGGGGGCTCGCATCCAGGAACCAGAGAGCAGAGTGTCGGCCGGATCGATGCCCCGTTCGAGGAGTGTGAGCACTTCGGACCAGCACTGTCGCTGGAAGGAGACAGCCGAGATCAGAGATCCCGTCTGCAAACCGAAAGGGGCGGGGCGAGCCGCATCGAAGATGGCGTGCTCAAGGTGCTCGAGCCGGCGGAGAACCTCCTTGACAGATTCGATCCTCGAACGGTAGTCCTGATCCGCGACCGACAGCCGCTCTTCGGCTCGAAGCCGTGCCGAAACAAAATCCAGCAAGCGGATCCTGGCCGTGATGGCTTGAGCCAGCAGCGGCCCGTCCGGCGCGGGTGTGATCCGGGCGCCTGCCAGGAGGGACTCCACCGTGTGGCGGCGGGCCACGGCGTGGATGCAATGATGCGCGAAATCAGGCCGCACCCAAAGTTCGTCCCACGTGGTGCTCAGAAGCGTCTGTTGCAGAAGCGCAAACGTGCTGAGGAACGCTTCGGTAGATGTGTTGTGATCTCTTCCGAAACCAAAAAAAGTGCGGGTGTGGGCGGTGAGATCAGCGGGCAATGCGGACCACGTGTTCTCAGAGATCCATGATGCAAGATAGTCGATCCATTGGAAGGAATACAGTGAAGGGGATTCGAGCAGAACATTCGGAACGTCTTCGCCATTCAGCTCGTTCTCGGCGAGGGTGGCAATGAAGGCGGTCATGTCTGGTCCCGGTGGAAGAAAACCCAAATGCATCGGGGGTGTTGATGTTCCTGGACCCTGAGCGAGGAAGGGCTGCAGGATGACCTCCACTCCGTATTCCTCTGACAAAGCCTGGAGCCGATCAAAGGCTTGACTCCAGGCAGCCTGATCTTCTGTACCCCCGATCGGTGCAACGGCAAGCGTATTGAGCTTCAGTTGGGAGAATCTCGGGATGAGCCCCATGAGATGCTCCAGAAGCGGATCGGGGTGCCCGGTGGCGAGAAGACGAAGGCCCCGCGTGGATCTGGCCGGCCGGTCGATGATGGTTCCCTGGGGGACCTGGAGGCTGCGACCTTCGATCCTGAGAAGCGCCAAGAGGGTCGTCATGCCGTAGAAGCGGCCTCTGTGTGAAGCAGCGACGAGCATGATCCCCTCTGATCGAACATCGAGCAGATATCCTTCGCGCTCCAAGAAATCCCGGCTTTCAACGTTCCGGTTCCGGAGCAGCGTTTGCGTGAACTCGCTGCGGGGGGTGGCCAGATAGAGGCTCGCCTTCGTCACGGTGCGAACACTCCGTTCATGGACTATCGGCAGCGCTTTTCGATCCAGGGCTTCCAGGCGCTCGTTCAACAACCGTACGAGCGCGCGGTCGGCCTCAGTTGTCCCGTCGCCGAGGATGACTCGAGTCTGGGAAGTGATGGCAAACATTCCCGTCCGCTGGGTGACGGAGCGGGGAGTTGGAATGACGGGGAGACTCTGGAATGCGGCGGCTCTTGGGGAGAAGATCCCGAGAGCGACAAGAAAAAGTGTTCGTGGAATCATGGGAAGACTCCGTGGAGGGAGTGGTGAGTGGGGGCGGGACGGGGAAAACGCGACCGCGTCCCGCTTGTGGTGATGGGCGGGGAATACGACGACAGACGGAGCAGAAAGCCGCGCCGATGGAGCGGCCAGAACCGCTCAACCGAGCACTATTGTTGTACGGGTTCCTGCGGTTCGTCCTTCTGGGCGAGATCCTTCTTGATGGTCTGAATGTCGTTGCGGATCTCTTGCGCCTTCCGTTTCAGGGTGGCCATGTGCTTGCGCACGCGCGTCCCAGCGGACTTGTTCTGTTTTTCGTAGAACTTCTCGAAATCCTTCTGGAAGGACTGGACGAGATCGACGAGTTCCTGAAATTTGTTCATAAGGATCCTTTTGGTGAGTAGTGGGTTGAACGTTCTGTCTTCAACAATCACAGCGTGTTCATCAAGCAATTCCTTTTGCCTTGGCCGCCGCGCGCTTCAACCGGTGCATCATCAGATCCAACCGATGGTACAGTCGGCGCTGGGTGCGCGGTTTCCGGTGCGCGAGGGCATAGGATGTCAACAAAGGCATGGCGATCGTGGAGTCGACATAGGCAACGATCGAGTCGGGCAACTTCTCGGGATCGATCTTGCCCCAGCTTACCGCCTCGGAGGGCGTTGCGCCCGAGAGGCCGCCTGTATCAGGGCGGGCGTCGGTGAACTGGATGAAGAAGTCGTGACCCTTCTCGTCGATTTTGAGGACTTCTTGGATCTGCGGCTCGGTCTGCAGGACGAAGTTCTTGGGTGACCCGCCGCCGAAAATGAGCACTCCGCTTCTACCGCCGGTTTGCTTTGCCTCGAGCACAATCGAGGTGGTCTCGTTGACGTCGGCGAGCACATTGAACCGACAGCGGTTCCCGTAGAGCTGGGTTTCGGCGACGTTCATTCCGATCGAGCTGTCCCCCGGGGAGGACGTGTAGACCGGAATCCCCAGGCGGTAGGCCGTTCCCAGGATACTCTTGAAGGGCTGCTTCAGGAGCTTCTCGCGTTCGTAGATATACTTCCCCAGGTGATGGTGAAACTCTGCCGTGCTCATCTCTTTCTGCATCTCGGGGGTGGCGATGACCGTGCGGAAGAATTCGTCTGTATCGAGCAGAACTTCATACTCGAAGAGGATGTCGTAGATGCGAATCACCGCTTCTTTTCGCAATACCCGGTCATCGATAAACGGAGAGCCCCGGTGGAGCGTGTGACCGATGGCAAAATGGGTGTCGTGGTAGAGATTCGCGCCCGTGCTGACCATCCAGTCAACGAATCCGGCTTCCATCAGGGGGACGATACATGAACCCCCAAGCCCGGCCGGTGTCAAGGCACCAGAGAGTGCCATCCCAACGACGACGTTTCGGTTGAGCATCTTGTTGGCAAAAAGCCGGCAGGCCTCAGAGACACGACCGGCGTTATAGGCCTGGAAGTGCTTTTCGATGAGATCGGTGACGGATGCGTTCTTCCGAATCGGCCGGGGATCAATTGGTGACCCTCCTAGAAACCGGCTCTTTTTGGCCATTCCTCAAGCTCTCTTATATCAGTGAAATCAATAAAAATTCGCAACGAAATATAGTGAATTCAGGCACTATATCAAGCAAAAAAACAAGGGTATCAGACTTCAATCTTCGGGCACTGGTCTGAGATCACAAATAGTAGTAATGATTCCTAGAACTTCTCTTTTTCTTGCCAATTTCGACATACTCTCCTTGACTTCTCAAACTAATAGGACTAAATTAGTCCGATATAATCGGCAAAAAAGAACAGAATTTAAGGCATTCGAGGATCGGTGGACTCAACCCCAGTTTTTTCTCTCGATTCAGTGAAGAAAGGAATTACTGTCAGGATCGTTGAGATTCCTGACGGCAAGAGCAGGGCGCAGTTGATCAGGCTCGGGCTTGTGCGCGGGCATCTGGTACGCTGCCTCGAGCGCCTTCCGGGGGGAACGATTGTTGTTCAGAACAACAGGCAGGAAGTGGCGCTCGGCGTCGGCCTCGCGAAGACTATTCTTGTGACCGAGTACCAGATGGGGGATGGGAAGAAGTGAAAGCTTGGGAGGACGACCCCGTGGACGGTTCGAGAAAGCAGTCATCGCCAGAACATATCGAGCACCACACCCATATCGGCGTCCCCATCTCGCACCAGGACACCCAGAAGCTCTCGGTCGCCCTGGTCGGAAATCCCAATGTCGGAAAGTCCCTCTTCTTCAATTTTCTCTCAGGGCTCTACGTCGACGTCTCCAACTACCCCGGCACCACCGTCGAGATTGCGCAAGCCCGGCTGAATACGATCAAGCTGTTTGATACGCCTGGGGTGTACGGGATATCCTCGTTTACGGACGAGGAGGCGGTGACCCGTGATGTCGTGCTCAATACCGACGTCATCCTGAACATCGTTGATGCCACCCATCTGGAGCGTGATCTCTTCCTGACGATGCAGCTCATCGACATGGGCAAAAAGGTGTCGGTGATGCTCAACTTTATGGACGAAGTACGCAAGGCCGGCGTGGAGATCGACACCAAGCTGCTGGCCTCCTACCTGGGAGTGCCCGTCTTCGAAACTGCGGCGGTCACCAAGGAGGGTTTTGACCAGATCTATCCTGCCATCGAGCAGGCCAGACGCGGCGAGCAGGACCGTACGCTGCACGCCTCGCTCCATGAAAAGCTCAAAGTGACCGGCTCAGAGGCTGAAGCCCTTCTCCTCCTGGAAGGGGACGAGGTCATTGCTGCCCGGCACGGCGTCGAGCCGGGAGTGCAGCGGGAAGAACTGTACATCGACCGCCGCAACCGTGTGAACCTCATGATCAGCACGGTGGTGGCCGAGATGAGTCCGCGCTGGCGGCTTTCCGCCTTCATAGGTCGCCTCGCTGTCAATCCGTGGACAGGGGTTCCGATGCTCTTGGGCGTGCTGTACCTCATCTACCTGTTTGTCGGTTCGCTCGTTGCCCAGGACCTGGTGACCTATCTCGAGGCCCACTTTGGGAACGAGCTCTGGGAACCGTGGGTCCGCTCGCTGGCGTCCACCGTGGTGGACCCGGCCTCGCCCCTTGGAACGATCTTGATTGGCGAGTTCGGTGTGCTGACGATGACCGTGACGTATTTGCTCTTTCTGCTGCTCCCGCTCGTCATCGCATTCTATTTTTCCTTGGCCGTGCTCGAGGACAGCGGGTATCTGCCGCGCCTCGCGACGCTTGTGGACCGCTCGTTGAACGCCATCGGGCTCAACGGGAGTGCGATCATTCCGCTAATTCTGGGATTTGGCTGTGTCACGATGGCCACGATCACGACGCGCCTGCTCGGGAGCGAACGCGAAAAACGGATTGCCACCGCGATTCTCCAGTTTGCGATACCCTGCTCCGCCCAGCTTGCGGTCATCGCTGCGATGCTCGCCGGTGCGGGGTTCAGTGCCATGCTGATCTTCAGCGGGACGATCCTGACCGTGTTTGTTATGCTTGGGACGATTTTGCACCGGACGATTCCCGGGAAATCGACTCCACTGCTGATCGACCTGCCCCCCATGCGGATGCCTCGAGTGGAAAACATCATCCGGAAGACAGCGTACCGCAGCTACTTCTTCATGAAGGAGGCAACCCCCTGGTTCTTCGCGGGCGCCCTCGCGGTCGGGGTCCTGCAGGTCACAGGCTTGCTCAAAGCTTGGCAGAACGCCCTCGCTCCGCTGACCGTTGACTGGTTGCAGCTGCCGAGCGAGGCTGCCACGGCCTTCGTGATGGGGATGGTGCGACGTGATTTCGGGGCAGCCGGGCTCTACGATCTTGCGCTCTCAACAAACCAGACTGTGGTGGCGTTGGTGACCATAACGCTGTTCGTCCCGTGTATCGCCTCGCTGATGGTGATGCTGAAGGAACGCGGATGGAGGGAATCGCTTCTGGTCTGGGCCGGAACCTGGATCGGGGCGTTTCTGGTGGGCGGAATCCTTTCCCAGATCATCCTCTAGACCTGAGGATGCTTTTCAATGAATACACCCCACTCCAAACGACCCACAGTGCAATCGCTCGATGAGCAGCTTGCGTCTGAGGCCCGCGTGTGTCCCCTGTGCCACTTCCTTCTGACGAACCCCTTCATAGAGCGTTGTCCCCGGTGTCTAAGCTCAGTCCCTGTCAACGACCCGGGATGCCAAGCCTGCGTCCATCGCCGTTCGTGTCCTGTCTCGGAGCGTTCCCAGTCGACCCGGTAATGGGCAAGACTGCCCATGATGCCGCCCAGATCCCCCTTTAGCAGCGTCAGAAGAAGTTGGCTCATGCCTCTGGCGATTGAATAAAAACGCTGGTACCTTACGACCGTCTGTCTCACCCTGGTGGCTGAGTTGATTGGCCGGGATGCGCGAGCGATCCTCGCTGCCATGGAATACTCCCTTTCTCCACAAAGGACCAAATACATGAGAACTTTGCTGCCCGACGAGCTGAAGGAACAGCCGCTCGTCAAATTGGCGGTCGGCTTCACGCTCGTCGTGATGGTCGGCTTCGTCGTGACCGGCTTCCTCCTCTATTTCCAGCATATGGATCTCTCGCCCGAATCGGTTGAGACGTACTATGCCGGCTCCTCCGACCAGTACCTTCCGGCGCCCGCTGTTGAGTCGATGCTCGGCGTGACGCATGCCCACACGATTGCCCTGGGCGTGACGCTTCTGCTCCTGAGCTTCCTCCTCATTCGTTCCTCGGTGTCGGAGACAACCAAGAAGGCGTTCATCGTGCTCCCCTTCGCATCGGCGATCCTGAACGAGATGGCTCCGTGGCTTGTCCGCTACGATGTGCCTCTCGCGGCCTGGATCAAGATCCTTTCGTTCCTCGCGCTTGAACTGAGCCTCATGGGACTGATCCTGGTGTTGTTCGTAGCCACGTTCCGGGGACCGCGCAGGCAGGTGGAGCAGACGCCTATCCAGAGGCCGCCGTTGCCACCGCGTCAAAGGAGTGGGCCGCAAGGGCAGCAACCGCGAGCTCAGCAGGGGGGACCGCAGTCAGGCCAACAGGGAGGACCGGGTGGAGATGCACGCCGGCGCCGTCGTCGGCCTCGGCGCAGGCGCGGTGGTGGCGGGAAACCGGCAGGACCGGCCCCCTCACCGGGCGGACCTCCGCCGTCTGCCTAGGATTCAGCCGCATGGCTTGAGAGCGCGGCACGGATCGTCCTTACCGCCTCTCGGAGATTCGCATCGGAAGGCATCCACGTCGTTCGGACGGCAAAGCCGAACGCTTCTCGGGATTGTTCGAGGAGACGGCTCCGGATGACGAGAACCAGGACCCCGCGATGGGCACGGAGCGCCCGTGTGAGTGAGGGACTCCAGCCGCCGCCGCTGATCTCCAAGGGGCCGATCTCGTCGATGCATAACACCTGGACGGCATCGGCGAGCGCAGCTTCGACGGCCTTCCGGCCGAAGGCGATGCCCTCCTCATCGAAAACGTACGGACCGGCGGTAATTCCTGTCGGCGTCGCGGCCTTTGTGCACAGGCGTGCGGTGGCGTTCGTACGGATGTCGCAGACATCAAATCCTATTCGTTCATTGCGTTCCCAGAATTCGGGCGCGAGAATCCCCCCGACCGATAGTCCTTCTGCGTGAAGCTCTTGGACAAGTCGACTCAAAAAGGTGGTCTTCCCCGCCCCCTTCTCTCCCGTCACAACGACAATCACGGGTCTGCGGGCCTGCAGATCCTCTCGGAGCTCCAACCATGCAACGCCCGCCGCGATCGTGCGTGTGAGCGCTTGAATGGGTGAGCGGAAGAAGCTCTTCTGATCGCCGAAGGCGCTGATCATGTGCGGGAGCGACTCGAAGGCAACCTCGAGGGCCATGGCAAGCTCGCCAAGTCCCCGCCGAAAGAACCATGTGAGGACAACCGGGTTTCGTAATTCTATCCCGATGGAACTGAACCCCACCACCACCAACGACGCCCTCAGTGACATCTCTGCACCAATAATCAGACCACTCCATCGCCAACCCTCCCCGGCGTGGCGCACCTCTCCTAAGAGCAGACCGGCCAAAATCGAGATCACGGCGAACTCCAGCCAAAGCCGGGGGCGGCTCAGTTTTCTCATCACCCCGGGGTACAGCCTGAGAACGACCACCACATAGAGCACAACGTACGCGAGCGAAGCCCAGAAGGGGAGCGTGCGGATTGCGAGAAACCCGAGCAACATCGCAATGCCGTGCATGAAAAGCAGCACAAGAGAAAACTGCTGTGCGGGGTCCGCGGCAGCTGGCGCGAACGGGGAGGCAGATCCGTTGTGCACGGCTTGTCTTGTTGGGACCTCCAAGACCAGGCGTCCCACGACCATGCCGGTCAGGGCTGCTGCGAGGCCGATCAGAGCGCTGACTCCAGCAAACGCGACCAGGACGTCGACGGGTCCCAATGCCGGGAGCGCGAGTGAGTCCGAAGCGAACTCAACCAGCCGGACATAGAGCAAGGTAATATCGGGTCCGTACGTGACGATCAGGCTGACGATTTTTTGTATCACAGGAAGGAGGGCTGCCGCAGCCCCTCCCACGAGCAGGCCGAGTGCGTTCGTTCCAAGAACCCGAAGAGCGACCTCGACCACCAGGGCTTCCGAAGCGATGCCGATCATAGGCCCAATGATCACGGCGCTCGGTGATATCGACTTCATGAGCGCGCAGATCAGCCCCGCACGCCACAGGAGTCCGCGCACTGGCCAAATGCGCGCCCCTGCGACGAGAATGACAATGCCCAGGGAGGCCAGAATGGTCCCTGTCAGAGGGAACCGCATATTATGGAGAAAGCTCCCCAGGACGATCTCAACTGCCGCCCAGGTGCTTCCGAGCATCGCTGAGCGGAGCCAGAGGGGATCGAGATCGCTTGAAGAGGGCCGTGTCATGAGGGGGGGAACTTTGGGATATTCGGTGGCTGTTGGCACAGGTAGGTCGAAGATAGGCCAAAAAAAAAGAAAAAACACCGATCAGGGAATCTCCGATGAACACCAACGCCGTCACGAAGGATCAGGTCTATGAGGCACTCCGAAAGTGCTTTGATCCTGAGATTCCTGTGGACATCGTCAGCCTTGGACTCGTCTACGGCATCACGATCGTGGATGATTGGGTTGGCGTGAAAATGACCCTGACCACACCGGGGTGCGGAATGGCAGACCAGATCGCTCAAAATGTGAAACAGCGGGTCCGGGAGATTCCGGGGGTGGGGGACTGTGATGTGCGGCTGGTCTGGAACCCGCCGTGGAGTGCGTCCAGGATCTCGCCCGAGGCGCGGGCGAAGCTCGGACTCTGA
>Ga0209536_100014049_pt1 | contig 11515 bp, 6 predicted proteins | sample DeeMarSeWOR28_12_FD_187461 | JGI IMG/M metagenome (GOLD analysis project Ga0209536, IMG submission 187461) | Marine sediment microbial communities from White Oak River estuary, North Carolina - WOR-2-8_12 (SPAdes) (version 2) | ecosystem: Environmental > Aquatic > Marine > Intertidal zone >... | reverse complement strand
GAAGTTTTAGCTCCAAGCTGTTTTATTTTTTCAGCTCTTCGAATAAGATTACCTGAACCGTCTGCCAATTTATTCATTGCTGTTACATAGCTGCTCTTTGCCTGATCCATTCTTTCACCAACACCCTTTAAATCCTCAACAAATCCAACAAACTTATCATATAAAGCACCTGATTGTTTTGCAATCTCAATTACATTTCGATTTTGATTTTCCTGCTTCCAGATATTTGCTATCGTTCGTAAAGTTGCGAGTAATGTTGACGGGCTGACAATGATTATGTTTTTATCATAGGCATCGACATAAAGATTTTCTCCATACTGAATTGAAAGAGAGAATGCGGGTTCAATAGGAATAAACATCAGCACAAAGTCAAGCGTACCGCTTCCAAAAATTGACTGGTAGTTCTTATCACTTAAATCTTTAATATGTCTTTTTACAGAATCAATAAATGCTTTTAACTGAGCATTTCTTTCATCTTCCTCCTCTGCGGAAACAAATCTTTCATAACTAACAAGTGATAGTTTTGAATCAATAATTATTTTCTTTTCTTCTGGAAGGTTTACTATCACATCGGGTCTTTTTCTTTTTCCATCCTCCACAGTGTAACTTTCCTGAATGGAATACTCTTCCCCTTTCCGCAAACCTGATCTTTCCAGAATTTTTTCAAGCTGAATTTCACCCCAATCACCCTGTGTTTTTGTGTCGCCTTTTAATGCTTTTACAAGATTTTGTGCATCAGAGCTCATCTGCTGGTTCATATCTTTTAAAGCCTGAAGTTGTTCTCGTAATGCAGCTGTTCTGCTTATGCTGTCTTTATTTGTTTCTTCAACTCTAGTTTGAAATTCGTTGATACGCTCTTTTAGCGGATTTAATATTTCTGCAAGGTTTGTCTTACTCTGTTCTGAAAATTTAGTGGTCTTCTCATCAAAAATTCTGTTAGCCAGGTTTTCAAATTCTTTTGTGAATTTCTCCTGAAGTTCTTCTAATTCACCTCTTTGTTCTGTAAGCTTTTTCTGAAGGTTCGAATAATCAGACTGAAGCGAAGATAATTTTGAATTTAAATCTAAAACTGTTTGTCTTTCTGATTTTAATTCAACTTCGATTTCACCTTTATCCTGCTCCAGAATTTTACTTCTTTCTTCAACACGGCTTACTTCACCCTTAAATTTAAAAGAAGCAATAAACCATACTGCAACTGCACCGATTATCAATCCAACTATTAAAAATATTATTTCCATTTTAACCCAAGTAAATTTTATACTGGCGATACAATATAAAAAACCGCAGACAGATTTTCTGCTAATAGCTAAAATAATCAGGATTTATTCATTTCAAGAGTTTATATTTGCATCTGTTACTAACCACCTAAATTTATTTATGACTGATTGGCTTCAACATAATATTGGTATTTTACCTGATGTGCAGTATAAGATACTTGCATCGATAGCAATAATATTTATCATTTCTATTCTTCGCTTTATTGTAGTAAAGTTTTTTATTCAAAAGTTTGCGGATATAAATCAGCGTTACCAGTGGCGAAAAATCTCACTTTATATTGCAGTTTTTATAATTGTTCTTTTTCTTTTAAGCACCTGGTTAGGATTTATCGGTTCTGTTGGGACTTTTTTGGGACTGGTTTCTGCGGGAATTGCGATCGCATTAAAGGATCCGCTGGTAAATATTGTTGCATGGTTTTTCATACTTGTTCGGCAGCCATTTAAAGTCGGGGATAGAGTTCAAATCGGAAATTTTTCCGGAGATGTGATTGATATACGCATTTTTCAGTTTTCACTTATCGAAATCGGCAATTGGGTTGATGCTGATCAAAGTACTGGCAGAGTGATACATGTACCCAACGGTATTGTATTTACACAACCTCAGTTTAACTATACAGCAGGATTCGTTCATATCTGGCACGAAATACCTATGCTCATCACTTTTGAAAGCAACTGGAAAAAGGCAAAGAACATTTTAACTGATATCGTAAACAAACACGCAATGCATATCAGCCAGGAAGCAGAGAGACAGATTAAATCGGCGGCAAAAAAATATTTAATCTTTTATACAAAACTCACACCCATTGTCTACACTACAATTAAAGACAGCGGTGTACTGCTAACAATGCGATTTTTATGCGAACCACGGAAGCGGCGAAGTACAGAGGAATTAATTTTAGAAGATGTACTGAATGAATTTGGTAATTGCAGTGATATAGATTTTGCATATCCCACTACTCGATTTTATGACAATCTTGGTGAAGGAAAAGAAGAAACCAAACCGAAGAAGGATTAATCCTCAGTATAATAGGACACTGATAACACGGAGTATACGGATAATCACTGATTTAATCTGCGAAAATCAGTTTAATCAGCGTCATCTGTGTTCCACTTTCTTATTCTAAGCTACCGACTTCCTTTTCAACAGCTTCCAAAATTTCACAGGACTTGACAAGCGCTTTCATTTTGTTGTGATCATCATATAGCGGACGATCAACATCCAAAAATTCTACGTGCTTTCTAATCACTTCTTTTGCTTTGCCAACACCTTTCCCAGTTTTATGTTCACGAAAATCCAGTGCCTGTGCAGCGGCCATAAATTCAATTCCTAAAATTCCGTAGGCATTATCAATTATCTGCGCATTTTTAATAGATGTATTCATTCCCATCGAGACAAAATCTTCCTGATCTGCAGCAGCGGGAATTGATTGAATTGATGCAGGCGTTGAAAGAATGCGTTGTTCAACAATCATCATATCAGCTGTATACTGGCTCAGCATTAATCCGGAAAACATACCAGCGCCTTTAGTTAAGAATGCAGGTAAGCCAACACTTAAAGCAGGATTGTTCAGCCTGTTCATTCTGCGTTCGCTCAAAACAGAGATCATTGTAACGGCAGCACCAACCATATCCATCGGAAGAGAGATAGGTGAACCCTGAAAGTTTGCACCTGTCAAAGTAAGTTTTTCTTCGGGAATAAAAACCGGATTATCTCCCACTCCGTTCAATTCGATTTCCACCTGCTCTTTTGCCCATCTAACTGCATCGTGAGCTGTACCTAAAACCTGCGGTGATGACCGCATTGAGTAAGCATCCTGCACCTTGACTTTTAATTTACCTGTAATTAAATCACTACCGCTTAAAAGTATTTGTAACGCTTTTGCACTTCTGATCGCACCGGGGAATCCTCTTAGCTCGTGCAGCTTTTCGGTGTAGGGTTTCATGTTTGCGAGCAATGCCTCAAGTGACATTGCACAGGCTATTTCAGCCTGCTTAAGCCATTTGTTAATATCGTACAGCTGCAGAGCACTAATTGCCGTTATAAAATTCGATCCGTTGATCACTGACAGACCATCGCGAGCCTCTAATCCGGGGATTTTTATTCCGGCTTTTTCCAAAGCTTCTTTTCCGGGTAATCTTTCACCTTTATAAAATGCTTCCCCTTCACCCATCATCAGCAGAGCTATTTGAGACATCGGAGCTAAATCACCGCACGCGGCAACAGAACCTTTTTCACAAACAACGGGGGTAACTCCCTTGTTCAGCATTTCAACTAGTGTTTGAGTTATTTCAGGTCTGCAGCCTGAGTTTCCATGTGCATGAACATTTATTCTGCCTGCCATGGCGCCTCGTACATATTCAATTGGCATTGGTTCACCGATTCCTGCTGCATGATTGTAAATAAGATATTTCTGAAAATCTTTTACCTGCTCATCACTTAAAACAACTTCTGAAAATTCACCAATACCTGTATTGATGCCGTACATAATTTCTTTTGCTTTAATTTTTTCTTCAAGCATCGAACGGCAGGTTATTATTCTTTGATGTGCTTCTTTAGCGAGTTCTACTTTTTCATTGTGTCGGGCTATCTGAACTATTTTTTCAATGGTTAATCCCGAGCCATCTAAGACGATAGACATCTGTTCCTCCAGGTAAAAAGACAATTAACTTTGATTTCAAAATTAAAGATTAAGAAGGAGAATTCAGAAAGTGAGATGAGATGAAGGATGTAAGTGAGATAAATTAGAACTACAAGGATTTTTCAAAATCTTTTAAAACCTCATTTCCGAAATCTTGCAATAGTCTATTCAGGATTTCAAGTGCACTCTATTCAGGATCAGTATGATCTACTAATACATATTCATTAAACCAGTTGCTGTTACCTCCAATAAAATCATAAATAGTCACAATTCCAAGGTCTTTTACATATTCATACGTTTTATGATACATTGACGGATCAATATCAACTTTTACGGTGTTGTAAAGTTCACCTTTATACAAAAAGGGATCACCATTTGTAAAGTTTAAAAAGCAAGAGCCAGAACCACAATCGAAAATTTGTTTGAAAAACTCATTACCCTTAGGATAAGCATGAAATCCTGGATAGAAAAAATTGTAAACCAGGCCTTCCTTCTCAATATAGCTTCCGCTTGAATATGTGACTTCATCTGTATAAAAACTTGTATCCCGTACAAATTGCCCCCCAATATACCCGAAGTATACGTGCTTCCAAAAAACCGTTTTTTCCAACGATGCTTGATATTCGTTATAATCCTTTTTAAATATCTTATTATTTATTTCAATTCTAATAGTAACACTATCAATATACTCACCACCACTTGCTGGCCAAAACGACTCTGAACCTTCATATTCCCTAACAAAACCAATATCAATTGGGAAATAGTTATCCTGAAAAGAACTAAAATAAAAAGTGTCAATTACATCATTAGAATCAATGATAAAAAGGTAATCGGTCAGATATAGACAATTGTTAAAAGGCACCTCTTTAAAAAACTCAACGCGATATTCCCCTGTGGAAAGAGAATCGAATACAAAATCACCTCTTCCATTTGATGTAGAATATCTTTCCGAAGAATCTTCATATACGAGGGTAATTTCAACATCTTTAACTGGATCACTATAAACAAGAATACCATCACCTTTTATGGTACCATATAAATTTGAATACTTAATCTCAGGTTTTCCGTCTTCTACTTGGATAATGTTTTCAGAACAGGTGGCAATGAGCATTGACATACCAAGGATTGCCAATAATAGGAAAATGATTTTTTTTGACAATATTCTACTTCTCCTATTAAAAAACTTAATAAAAAAATATTATTTGTCACTAAATAGTTTTCTAATCTTCTCAGCATTCTCTTTATTTACTTTAAACTTAAACAAAACCGTATCGTGGTTATATTTAACTGAGGTAACATCTGCTAGCTCGTGAATTTGTGATGCAAGTTTTGTTTGCTCAATGCCAAGAGTAAGTTCTTCCTCAACAAATGTATCTTTAATTATTTTTTCGATCATCCGGATGAGAGAAGAAATGTTTATTCCTTTTTGTGCAGATATTATCACGCTGCCGGGATAATTATTCCGCACATATTCAATTATACTTTTATCTTTTACTAAATCAACTTTATTGAAAACCATTATCTCTTTTTTATGCTCGCTTCCGAATTCTTTTAATGTTTCTTCAACAACTTTAAGATGATCTTCATAATATGGGTGAGATAGATCAATCATATGTAGGATAATATCTGAATCACGTACTTCATTTAACGTGCTTTTAAACGAAGCAACAAGATGCGGGGGAAGTTTTCTGATAAATCCGACAGTATCACTTATCAATATTTTATCCCGAGTGTCAAAGCTGACCGTACGTGTTGTTGAATCAAGAGTAGCAAATAATTTATCCTCAGCAAAAACATCTGCTTTTGTGAGAAGATTAAATAAGGTGGATTTGCCAGCATTGGTATAACCTGCAATAGAAATCCTTACAAAATCTTTTCTACCTTTGCTCTGAGTTTGTCTCTGCGATTCAATCTCCTTTAGTTTTGTTTTAAGATGACTGATTCGCGTCCGAATCATTCTTCTGTCAGTTTCAATCTGTGTTTCACCGGGACCTTTTGTTCCGATTCCGCCATACTGTTTTGAAAGGTGTGTCCATGCCCGGGTTAATCTCGGCAACATATATTCAAGTTGTGCAAGCTCGACCTGAGTTTTCGCTTCGCGGGTTTTTGCACGGGATGCAAATATATCTAATATCAATCCGCTGCGGTCAACAATTTTTCTGTTAAAAAGCTTTTCAAGATTTCTCACCTGAACAGGCGTAAGATCATCATCAAATATTACCAGATTAATATCGTTCAGCTCAATCAACATCGTAAGCTCCTCCGCTTTTCCTTTCCCAATATAATACGCGGGATCAATGCTGCTTTTAGTTTGAATTATTTTGAAAATAGATTCAGCACCAGCTGTATCGGACAGTTCTTCAAGTTCGGATAAATGTTCTTCAACAAGGTCTCTGCTGGTTCGCCTTGTTTGAAGTGCAACAAGCATTGCGCGTTCAGTCTTCTTATTTGATAATTCAATCAATTAGAAATTGTACCTCTTCTAAAATTATTTATACAAAAATAAAAGCATGAATGTATGGTTGCATGTTTGTATACTAAAATTCATGCAGTCATGCACACATACAATCATGCACTGGATTTTAATCCTGTTATTTCCTTCTTCGCATTTCTTGCAATGGCCATCTCAATTAATGCAATGATTAGCGCTGCAATTAGAAAATATCGCCACAACTCGGATCCAAACCGTGCCTGAAGAATTTGTTGCACGGGATTTTCATCTTTATCAATCATTAAGAATGAGCCTTTAAACCTTATTTCATCTAGATAATTTTCAAATTCATTTTCCGAATAGTGCCCAACAACAGATTCAAGTGGATTTGTATTAACACTCACAGTTTTTAACAAATTATCGCCTGACCGGAATTTATAATTTCCAACCTGTCCTGTAAAATCATAGGCTAGAAAGTTCGATGAAGTTAATTTGTTAATATTAAATAAATCTTCTTTACTATCCGGTCTTAAAATTTTTATTTGGGGCAGAGTTACTTTAGAAACATTAATATTTATTTTTTCACCGGAAAACTGTTCCTCAGTTAATGATTTATTAGAATTAAGGTATAAAACAATTTTGTTTAGCAATGGCGCAAAAATGCTTTTGAGAGGAAAATCATTCCACAAAAGATCAGCAGAAGAATTGAAAAGAAAAACTTTTCCGCCGCTCAAATTATATTCACTCAAAAATGAACTGCCATCCGGCATCTTTATAATGCTTTTACCTGTATTTGACACAGTTATTTTATAATAAGAAATTATCTGTGGGGATTCTATTTGTTTTTTTTCTTTTTCGAGGAAGATATTTTCAAACAACGGATGATTAAAATCTATTTCATCAAACTCAGCAGGCTGGCTTTCACCAAAATTAATTATTCCGCCCGCGTTTGGAAGCTCTAGCGAACTGAGAGACGAATTAAATACCTTTGCTGTACCATCTGAAGATGGAAAAATAACAACACCTTTTCCTTCGCTTAGAAAATCCTGCAGCTTATCGCTGATAGCATTAAAACCGCTGCTATTGATAATCACAGCGTCATATGTTTTGAGTTGTATCCCTCCTGCCCCCTTAACATTCTTAATAGAAATGTCAATAAATCCATTTGTTGCAGCTGATTGTAATGCTAAATTTATATACCTGCTTTTTTCATCAGATTCTGATAGTATTAACACATTAATTTTTTCAGGAATATAAATTGATGTGAATCTTTTATTATCCTGCAGAATATCATCCTCTTCAATTTCAACAAAGGCATCAATTGAACCTGAGTTACTTGCAGGTGCATCAAGATATGCTGTTTTGGTTTCTCCGGCATTTAAGTTCAGACTTTGCTGTGCTGATCTTTCATCATCGATAAATAGTGAGACAACAAGATTATTTATAGGAGTGAATGAATAATTTGTCACTTTAGCTTCAAACTTGATCGGTTTGTTTTTTTCGAAGATTTGTGTGTCCAGATTTAAATTTGAAACTCCGGCATTTAATATTTCTTTTCCTGAATAATCAATAACATAAAAACGAACCTTCTCGTTTAGAAGTTCACCAAGATCGGTAATACTTTTCTGTGAAACTAACCTTCCTTTTTGAAAATCTGTTAAAAGATAAACCTCTTTATTGAAATTTTGTGATGCTCCCAATACCTCTGCAGCTTTTACAATCGCATTATTTAATTCATTACTAATAAATGAAATCTGGATATCATCAATCTCGGAAATAAATCTTTCTAAATTTGTAGAAAATTTAATTTCTTCAGGCTGATGTGAAACTAAAATCAATACCGTTTCATCTCCTTCCTGCAATTGATTTACGATATCCGTAATCGTTTGTTTTGCACGGTTGAAATACGAGCCCTGCTGATCAATTACAGACATGCTGAATGTATCGTCCAAAATAAAAACCGCACTGGTTTTTGCCGCAGAACTCGTTCCACCGATTGAAACTCCCTCAAGAGTTGGTCTGGCAAATGCAGTTACAATTAAAATAATAATCAAAACCCTTAGCGCAAGCAAAAGCCATTGCTTTAATTTTATCCTGCGTATTTTATTTTTTTGAAGCTCTTTAAGAAACTGTAGTGTGCTGAATTCAATTTTCTTCAGTTTCCGCAGGTTAAGAAAATGAATAAGAATCGGGATTGAAGCCGCGATCAGACCGAATAGAATTGCAGGGTTTAAAAATGTCATTCAGTGTTTATTTGATTTTAAATAAGTGATATACACGAAAATAGGAATATACGGGGCGTTAAGCTATACTCTATTTTTTACGCAAAACAGTTCAGCTAGCTTTATGAAGAAGTTGTGCCGTCTGTAATTTAGTAGTTGAGATTTCGGTAAACAGGCTATATAATTGCATACGGTTATTTTTTAATATGTAAGATGTTATGGGCGAAATAATAAAAAAACGATTGAAACAGCAAAAGTTTAAGAGTATTGAAGAAGAAGCAATTCTAAATTTATTTATTGCATCTAATTATCTGCGCTCAAAAGTTGACTCACTCTGCGGAAATTTTAATATAACCTTGGCACAATTTAACGTTCTGAGAATTTTGAAGGGTGCGCACCCAACTGGGTACCCTAGAGGAGAAATAATCAGAAGAATGGTAGAGCCTTCTCCGGATGTAACTCGATTAATAGATAGATTAATTAGAGAAGGACTGGTCGAAAGATTTAATTCAGAAGAAGACAGAAGACTTTCGCTTGCACGAATAACAAAAAAAGGGATTAACCTTTTAAAAAAGATCAATCCCGAAGTAGATAAATTTATATCGAATTATTCTTCAACTCTTAACAAAAAAGAAAAAGAAACACTCTCTTTATTGTGCGAACAATTGTACGCAAATGAACTTTTAGATTAGTTAGATTTGATCACTTATTCTTTTCTGCAATCAAATTCAAAGCACTACCAGCTTTAAACCATTTTATCTGTGCTTCATTCATCGTGTGATTTAAAATCACTTCATCCTTACTGCCGTCCTTATGTTTAATTATCATTTTTAGCGGCGTGTTTGGTTTAAGTGCTGTAACCATCAAATCAATCTTATCATCTTCTTTTATTTTATCATAATCATTCGGATCAGCAAATGTAAGTGGCAGCATACCCTGTTTTTTAAGATTAGTTTCGTGAATTCGTGCAAAGCTTTTAACAATTATAGCCTTACCGCCCAAGAATCTTGGTTCCATTGCTGCGTGCTCGCGGGAAGAACCTTCGCCATAGTTTTCATCACCTACTACAACCCAGCCAACACCTTTAGCTTTATACTCGCGTGCAACTTCCTGCACCTGTTTTGTTTCACCGGTAAAAACATTTATAGTCTTACCCGGATCACCTGTATAAAAATTTATTGCCCCGAGAAACATATTGTTTGAGATATGATCCAGGTGCCCTCTGAATCTTAACCAGGGACCAGCCATTGAAATATGATCGGTTGTACATTTTCCTTTTGCTTTTAGCAGAACCGGTAAATCGACAAAATCTTTTCCATCCCATTTTTCAAATGGAGATAAAAGCTGCAAACGCTCACTCTCAGGATTTACTTTTACTTCCACAGAGGCACCATCCTTTGCCGGAGCTATAAATCCACTGCTGCCTTCATCAAATCCTTTTGGTGGAAGTTCCTCTCCGGTTGGCGGATCCAATTTTACTTTTTCTCCCTTCACATTTTCAAGCTCATCTGTAATTGGATTAAAAGATAAGCTGCCTGCAAGTGCAAGTGCAGTTGTAAGCTCTGGTGATGCAACAAACGCCAGTGTTTCAGGATTTCCATCATTTCGTTTTGCAAAGTTTCTGTTGAACGAAGTTACGATTGTATTTTTTTCACCGGTTTTAATATCCATCCTTTTCCACATTCCAATGCATGGACCGCAGGCGTTCGCTAAAATTAATCCTCCGATGTCTGTTAAAGATTTTAACTGCCCGTCACGTTCAATAGTAGCTCTAACCTGCTCGGAACCCGGAGTGACTGTAAACTGTGACTTTGTTTTTAATCCTTTTGCCAGCGCCTGCTCAGCAATACTCGCAGAGCGATCAATATCTTCATAGCTGGAATTTGTGCAGCTTCCGATTAGTGCAACGGAAATTTTATCGGGATAATTTTCCTGTTTAACTGCTTCTTTCATTTTTGAAAGGGGCCATGCTTTATCGGGCGTGAAGGGACCATTCAAATGCGGTTCGAGTTCGCTTAAATTAATTTCAATCACCTGATCGTAATACTTTTGGGGATTATCAAATACTTCGTAATCAGCTATTAAATCATCAGCCAGACCTTCCGCAAGCGCAGCAACATCTGCGCGTTTTGTTATTCTTAAGTAAGAAGACATCTTTTCATCAAAAGGAAAAACAGATGTTGTAGCACCTATCTCCGCACCCATATTGCAAATAGTTCCCTTGCCTGTGCAGGATATTGATGAGGTTCCTTCCCCGAAATATTCTACAATGGCCCCTGTACCCCCTTTAACAGATAAAATTCCTGCAAGCTTTAGAATTACATCCTTTGCAGAAGTCCAACCGTTCATTTTGCCGGTTAACTTTACTCCGATAAGTCTTGGCCATTTTAATTCCCAGGGCATTCCAGCCATAACATCCACAGCATCAGCACCACCAACACCAATTGCAATCATACCTAGACCACCTGCATTAGGGGTATGAGAGTCAGTTCCAATCATCATTCCACCAGGGAAGGCATAATTTTCCAGCACAACCTGATGTATAATCCCTGCACCTGGTTTCCAGAAACCGATTCCATATTTGCGTGATACGCTCTCAAGAAAATCGTAAACTTCCTTATTCTCTTCATTAGCACGAAGTAAGTCATCCTTTGCACCCACCTGAGCCTGGATAAGATGGTCGCAATGAACTGTTGAAGGGACGGCAGTTGTTTTTTTGCCGGCTGACATAAATTGAAGTAATGCCATTTGTGCGGTTGCATCCTGCATTGCGACTCTATCGGGGGCGAGTTCAGCATAATCAACACCGCGTTTAAATTCTTTTTGGGAATTTTCGAACAGATGCATATAAAGGATTTTTTCAGCATAGGTAAGTGGTCTGTTCAGAATCTTTCTAGTCTCAGCAATTTTTACCCTGAAATCATTATATCTTTCTTTTATCATATC
>Ga0209536_100014047_pt1 | contig 11515 bp, 18 predicted proteins | sample DeeMarSeWOR28_12_FD_187461 | JGI IMG/M metagenome (GOLD analysis project Ga0209536, IMG submission 187461) | Marine sediment microbial communities from White Oak River estuary, North Carolina - WOR-2-8_12 (SPAdes) (version 2) | ecosystem: Environmental > Aquatic > Marine > Intertidal zone >... | reverse complement strand
CGTTTTATTTATAAATATATTGCAATCTAAAAAGATTCCATTTTTTAATATTAAACAAAAATAAGTAGAAATATTAAAAATCAAAAGTTATTTGACCATTATCATCAACTACTTTAGGTTCTTCTATTTTATTTTTGATTTCAGTCTTCCCTTCAATCTCATAATTCATAATCAAAAGTTCAGTTCCTTTATTCTGAGTCTTTCCTTTTTTAGCCGCAGCAGCCTTAACAAAATCTTTCTTCTCCCAAACATATTGGTCTTCAGGGAACCATTTATGTAACAAATCAAAGTCATAATAAGATAATGAAAACTTACCTTTAACACCATTAAGAACTTTAGCAAGTCTTTCGTGGTCATCACGGTCAAAATCGTGATTAGAATAATAATTTTCAGTCTTCCAATACGGTGGGTCTAAATAGATATATGTTGTTGGAGAATCAAATTCTTTAATTACATCTTCAAAATCCATATTTTTAACGTGAGTAATAGAAAGGAATTTTTTAACCCATTTCTCATTTTTTAGTTTATCACGGAAAGTCAAATACTTCGATTTGTATTTACCTTTTAAATCGATATAACTAGATGTTTCGGGTTTACTACCACTAAATACTTGAGTTAAAACATAAGCATACTTTGCTGCGGTTTTATAATCAGGAACTTTAACCCTAAACTTATGGTCGAATATTTCTTTCTGATATTGATTAAATAACTCTCTATATTCTGGAGGTGTTGGAAAAACATCTTTTTGTTGACACGGGATAGCTTCAATTTCTTGTAACAATTCTTGTGGATTTTGTAAACATAGAAACAGATTATAATTTAACGGATTGAAATCATTGTATACTATTCGTTTTAGGTTAGGGAACTTTTCTAAGTCCATATTATAGAAACACCAAAACATTCCACCAAAGGTTTCAACATATGTTTCCATATCTTGTGGATAGTAATCAACAATCCACTTTCCAATTTTAGACTTACCGCCAATATAACTTAACATAAAATATTTTTTTTAAAGTATAGTAAATAAAAACTAAAAAGGCAAATATTAGTGTTAATTTTTTTTATTTTTTTTCTTTAGATTAAAACAATACGTTTTTAACAATATGATTTACAAATCTTACGTTTTTTTTTATAATTTATATTAAATATAAGACTTTAGAAAGTCATTAATTAAACAAATAATATTAATAATTATGTCAAAAGAATATAACGTAGAGGCAATAGAAACAAAAAATGAGACCAAAGGATGTAGTTCTTGTAAAAGAGGACTTAATAATACCGCCATATGGACTATGGTATTATCAGTTTATATGTTAGTAACTTCAATTTACGGAACAATTAAACTATTTAAAAGTTTAATTAGTTTATTCCAATAATAGTTTTAATTTATCCTTATCTTCTTTGGTTAATTCTTTATTAACCACATTTATTTTTACATAGAAATCACCAATACCAGTTGACGTAACAAACCCTTTGGATTTTAGTCTGAGGGGTTTATCGGTATTTATATTATCAGGTAAATTAATTTTTAAACTACCATCAGGGTGGTTAATTGTAATAGTCTTGTTTAGTAATATATCCACTGGTGATAATTCAAATTTTAAAACTAAATCATTACCTAATTTTTCATACTTATCTTTAGTCATATTAATCTGAATAAGTAAATCCCCTTGCATTCCATTTATAAAATCACCTTTACCAGAAACTCTTAAAAAGTCTCCACTATCCACACTCTTAGGTATGTTAATTCTAATGGTATTAAACCTATCTAATGAACCCTCACCATTACAGTTATAACACGGGTTCACGACAATACTTCCCCTACCCCTACAAGTAGGACATTGTGACTCTACTATTTGTGTAAAGAATCCTGTCCCAACCTTTTGTTGTATCACTCCGTGACCTGAACAAGTTGTGCAAGTATTTTTATCCCCACCAGTACCGTTACACATTTGACAAGAATGTTTGGATTTATAGGTAACTTCTTTTTCTACACCACGATAAGATTCCTCAGGTGTTAATGTAACTTTTAATACCTTATCTTTTACTTTTGGTTGGGACCTTCTTCTCTTTTGGTTCATCATTTCGTTGAACATATCAAAAGGGTTACCACCTCCACCAAAAGGATTAGGATTATCGTATCTCTTTCGTTTATTTTCGTCGCTTAACGTCTCATACGCTTCAACAATTTCTTTAAACTTATCTTCACCTTCAGGGTTTACATCTGGATGAAATTGTTTACTTAATTGTCTATATGCTTTTTTAATCTCTAGTTGAGTGGCATCTTTATTAACACCTAAAATCTGATAATAATCTTTCATGAATAACTATATAATTGTATTATTTAAGAATAAGAAAAAGAAAAAAATAATCAAAGGTTACAAATCATATAAACGCGCATTTAATAAATTTAAAAGTCTTTATAAACAATCCACCGTATGGTTTGATATGAAATATGAAAATGCTGAAAAGTGTAAGTTTGAAATAGCTTTATTATCAAATAAAGAACCTTACCAAATACCATTGTTTAAAGAAGATGAATTAGGTCGTAATGAAGAAGTTTTTATTTCTTCAGATACTGATTATACAATTATAGAAATTAAACCCTATAAAATAGAGGAAAAAATTTATGACTGGCAAAAAGATGAAAGAATTTCATTTGACGAATTGATAAGAAAGTATTGTATAAAAAAAGAAATGAAGAGTATATCAACACTTAATAATAAATTAGTGATACAAAATAATGATGAATTTTATTTATTTAGCCTAAAAAATATTGATGATTCACACAGATTACTAGAAACAATGGAATCATATTATAGGGAAAACTCCCGTAATGATGCAATATTTGTAAAAGATGTTAACACCACACAAAGAAAATGGATGTATGATATTCTAATAAAAAAAGGGTTTGACAAACAAAAACTATATCGTCAAACCACTACTTTTTCAAAACGAACGTAAATTTTACGTTTGATATGTCAATTATTATTTCTTCTAAGTTTCGATAAACATCACCAAAACTTGAAATTACTTTCTTGTATTCTTTTTCTTCTAATTCTACAATTACTTTAACCTCACCTTTAGCTAAACAGGTATCATCAATAATATTAGTTACTTCCGCCAGTTTTTCTAAATCATCCCTAAAACTCTTTTTACTCTTTCCCATAAAGTATACTTTTTCTCAATCATTGGACTATTCTTTATCTCATCCCTACTAATTGATTTTATATCGTTAATGTATGAGTTTTTAGAGGTTTCAATCTCTTTCAGAGTTTTTTTCTTCTCCGCTTTCAGTAACAATAACTCCTTCTCTATCTCCTGATTCGTTGTCTTGCTCATTTGAATTAATTAAACTACTTATTTCATCAACATCAAACTTCAAACTTTTAAGGTCTTCAAGTTTTTGTTTCTCAAAAATACTCTTTAGCTCTTGAACCTTACTTCTAAATAACATCTCTTTTTCTTCTCTCTCTTTGTTTGTTTTAATAATTTGGTCAATAAGTTCTTCAAGCTGATTAACAGTTTCAGATTCTATCTTACAAACAAAAGATAACATCACATTACCATTTTCATTACCATTTTTTACAACCTCGATGTTTGTATTATTGTTTTTAGGCATTACCCATCGGTCTGAAAATATTAAGTCATAACTTACATAAGTTTTTAACTTTCTAACAGTTTTTAGGTATGGTTCTATCTTTGATAAAAAATTATAATATGTCATTTTAGATAAATTAAAAAGGTTATAATATATGATAATGATAACCCGTAGTAAATCAACTCCCTTTGTCCAATCTCCAATTTACGTGGGGGACTGGACAATAGTGAAGTTATAAAGTTTATTCCAATTCGCATTAATGAAATTAATGTAAATACGAAAGTAAATGTTGCTATATATGTCATCAAACTTTCTAACATATTATTTGTTTTTCTCTTCCAAAATTTCTTTTCTCAAATCTTGAAGAAGACTTTTTAGTTCTTGAGCCGATTTTCTAGCTCTAACACCTGCAGATTTATTACCACCATAAAATTTAGTAGTATCTACTGACAAGCTTTCAACTAATGTTTTGATTGCTTCTAATGTTTCCATTTTAAATATTTCTTTGAAGTTTATTTTTTATAAAAGTTAATTTTATATCGTTCTTTGTAAATAGAAAAGGGAAAAATTAAATATCTAAAGAGCGTTCCAATGTCTTGTATAGGTCAGTAAACATCTCAAGGTCTGACTTTGATATCTGCCTTTTTCTATTAAATAATTGTATGAAGAAATCCTCTAACGCTTCCCTAACACCTTCGTCTTTCTGGTCATAAAAAACTTCGAAATAGAATGATTCAAAATATTCGGAATCGTCAGAACTAAATTCAAAATTAATATTCTCTTTTTTGAAATTATTAATTGTTTTATCCCAACACCAATTAAAATGAGCCAATTTGTCTTCGTGAGTAATACCTATTTTTGTCTCCCGCCAGTTACCGTGACTATCACCTAAATAAGTTGACCTAATCAAGTAATATAAAGAAAAACAAAAATCTTCAAAAAGTTCTGCAAACTCAGGAATAATATTATTTGCTTGATTCCACGTTTCTATATCTTCTAAATCCATAGGTTTAGACAACCAATTAAAAAATTGGTCCATATTATATCTCTTCATATGAAAAGTATAATATGGACCAACAAAATATAAAGTTTTATTTATTACTGTGTCTTGTAGTTATGTGAAAAAAGATTTTTCATTCTTTCAATTTCCTCATTAACTACTTTCTTTTTCTTGTCCTCTTTTTTAGATTCAGAAACTTCAATACCCGCCATATCTTCATCATTGGTTTTGTTTCCAGAATAATCTGTAACAGGTTGAGGTGCTTTATTATAAGACTGTTTTTTAAGTTTAGCTAAGACATTTTTATCTTTTCTATCCTTAACTTCATCACCAGTTTTAGTCTTAACAGCATTTCCCCACTCAGGATTATTACCTGTTATTGAAGAACCAACTAAGTTCAAGTCTAACCACTCTTCATCAGGTTTGATTTGGTCGTAATCTAAGTTCTCTTGACCACCTGAACGAGCAATTTGTTTAATATATTCCTCAACACCTTTAGATGCTTTGTATGCCATTTTTTCATTATCTCCTAATTCACCATTACCCTTAGGAAATGTTTTAGGTTCCATTTCAAAATTTCCAGCAGAACCATCCTTAAGATAATCTTTCATTTTTTTAGTAACTGATTTAATATAATCGTCATTGTCTTTCTTAGATGTTTTCATTGATTTCTTTTCAGAAGAAATACCTTCAATCTTTTGTTCTTTAACGATTCTCTCGATTAACTCAATCATTTCATCTTCAGTTAATTGAAGTGTTTGTTTTTTAGATTCATTCATACTTTTACAAGATTTTTCATCCTCTTCAGACCAATCTTTTAAATCGTATTCCTTATCACCAACTTTAAATTTTTTATCGCCTTTGAGACCTGCATCACATCTAGCTTTAGTAAACTCATTACCTTCTCCTAATTCTCTCTCACTCATTTCTTTACGTTGTTTATCGATATTAGAATATACCCCAACAACTTTACCTTCTTTAGATTCTTCTTTCTTAACCATACGTTCTTCTTTACGTTTTTTGGCCACTTCATAATACTCTTCCATCTCATCAATCTCTTGTGAAACAGATTCTGTAATATTTTTAACTTTTGTATTGATTTCCTCGTTAATTACTTTCTCAACAAGCTTTTCAATAATATTTTCAATGTTTTTCATAACAGTATTTTAATTATAAATATATGGTAAGTATCAATTATTTCTTTAACTTTTCCTTGATGATACTCTTAATAAAGGTTTCATCTAAATTATATTTTATTGACACTTGTTTTATGGCTTCTTTAACTAAGTTATTTTCGAAGAATTCCAATGCATTTATATCTCCCTGATTACAGTATGGGAACTTCTTACACTTATCTTTAATCTTAACAAACTTACCTCCTTTACCTCCGTATTTTGGGAAGTTAGGGTCTTTAACTGAACGTAGTTTTCCGTATACACTCTTTGGTGTGTCTATCTGTAATGGGTCTTTTCTACCTCCTCCAATTGGAGCATCGTAAACACCAACTGACGATGATGTTGTAGCCTCTTTAGATTCAATTTTTTTTAACTTATCGTAATAGTTTAAGTCTTCATAGATATGGTCCATTGCAATTTCAAAAGCAACTAACATCTCATCGGTATGTTCCATTTCGACATTTACACCTTCCTCCATCTTTTCAATGATTGTTTGAACATCTGTATCGTGATATTCAGCCAAATCTTCTAATGACATACCATCAGCTAAACCACCTTTAATCTTCTCGTCTCTTTCCTTAATCTTTCTCTTTTGTGGTTTACCGAATAGAGGTGCCGAATAACCACCTGCTGAACCAGCACCTGTGGCTTCTTTAGCCTCCTCTTTAGACTTCTCTTCCTCTTCAACATCTTTTGCAATCTTTGTAAGTATCTTAGTTAAAACTTCAGGTGTTAAACCATTAGTCTTACTAATTTGAGATGACAACCCTTGTTCATCATCTTCTTGAACTTCTTTTTTTAATTGATTTGAACTAATCATAAAATCAGAAACTGAATCAACATCACCGTGAGCATTATAATTATTCGCCATAGAGGATATCATTTGTTTACCTATTGCACTTTTTAGTTGTTGTGATACCTGTGTCATTAACTAACATTTTTTAAAGTTGGCTCCCAGAAACTTCTTCTAGTCCACATAATTTTATAAAACTCTTTCATTACCTTGGCAACTATCTCACTAACATCTTTTGTGATATTACCTCTCCTTATCTCGTCTCTAATCTTATCAACGATTTTATTTTCGTATTGGTTAATAGTCGTAGAACCTAAGAAATCTTTGATTTCTTTTCTAATCATTACCTCAATATCATTTTTATCTGTTTGTGTTAACGCCATACTAATAAATACTACAAAATTTTATAATATACAATTAAAGTTCAACACTACGTGTTTTCTTTCTCTGAGATAATACTCTAGCCCACTTTGATTTAAACTTCTCATAAAAACTAGTAAGTTTACTAATCAACTCAACTAAATTATCGTCCAATTTAATCATATCACCGTTCACATAAACACCATTATTTTCACCAATAGAGAAATAGAACTCTAAATCAAAATCAATTATTTTACCTGACCAATCAACATTGTTTGGATATATGTTTAGTGTTCCAAAATCAGATAAATCAGAAACTTCATTTACGAAGTCATCCATAGTTTCTTGGAAAGATGTTTTTTCGTCAGTAGATAACTCTAAGTTTTGTTTATCCTTTCCGTGTAATGTTACTAAACCACCTGATACTCGATAGGACTTTTGTTTGTCTTCCTTAGGCGTAGTCTCAATATCAATCTCCTCTTCTGAATCAACATCAATATTATCAGGTCCATCTTCTTGTTCCTTTAATAGTCCTGCTCTTTTTAATTGTTTTTTTTGTTCAGTTAAATCATTTTTCCCCAACATATTTCTAGATGCTTCTAATAGGGACTTTAACTCATCATACTGGTTGCTCATTGTCTATATTTTTTAATAATTCTTCAAAATCAAAAGATGGGTTTAAATCAGTTCGTTCTCGTGAGTAATTACTATATGAGGCTATACCACTAAACTTATCTACTCTATCCACCTTTACATTATGACCTATTGCGGTCTTAGGTATATTAAACTCATCACACAAATTTAGTATGAGTTGTGGTAGAACTTCCATCTGTTTTTCCGTATAAGGTTGCCAGAAAAAATATCCCCTCCACTTTCGTTCATATACCTTATCATTATAAATATTACCAATCCAGTTAATATATCCGTCCTTTAATGGGTTTTTCTTTAACCAACCTAAATTCTCTAAAGAAATAATGATTGTTTGTTTATTTAACGAAGCCGTTTCTAAAAATTTACTATAAGTTTTGGGTGGTATAATTTGAATTATTTCACCCTCTCTTGAAATAACATAATGGGGTAATTTCTTATAATCCCCATTAAGTCTATTTTGTAATCCTGAAATGTAGTCTGTTATTGGTCTACCTGTATGTGTTAGTAATATTTGTTTTTTTCTTTTGTTATTACCTACAGGTTTAAAATCTGTCAATTCTTGTATTGTTACCTCCATCTCTCCTTCTATATATAATTCTTTTTTTATTAGGAGTTGGTGTGACTTGTGGTTTTTCTTTTATCTCTTCTTTAGGTTCTTCTTTGACCTTTTCTTCTGTTTTTTCGTCAACATCCAAATCTATCTTTTCTGATAATATATTAATTTTTTCCGATAAATCATCAGTTATTTGATTTGTTTTTTCAAGTTCATCTTTTTTAGATGTGATTTTACTCAATTCAAGTTCCAAACGACTTATTAGTTCATCAGAAGGTTTAAGTGGTTTAGGTTCGTCCTCAACCATTTCTTTTTCCATCTTTCCAGCCTCCTTTGAAATATCATTAATACTAACATCTTCTTCAACCAACATCCCATTATATTCATCATCCTTATCTTTTGTATTTTCCTTTCTGAGTTGGTCAAATGCAAAGTTAGATGCAATTACCAATGATATTGCCAGTGGGTCAAATACAAATATAATCACCAATAGTAAAATATTGATAATTTGATTCATAGGTTTGTTGGTTAACTCACTTAAATACTTTAAGGGTCCTAACTCACTTGCCAGTTCACTATTACTTGATATTTCAAGTATTTTTACATCTAAACTACTAATAGAATCTGTTACAAATTCTAACTTTTGAGAAATATCATCTCTCCTTATCACCGCATTATCCAACTCTTTCTGTAGTGCAATTCTTGTTGAGGATGACGTTGTGGTGATTATTTCACCTGTCTCACTATCTTTATATTGAATAACATTATTCGATAAACCTTTACGTAAGTCTGTAATACTTTGGTCTAGTTGTGATTTTTCTTCAATATAATATGTTCTACTTTCTTCAAATCTATTTTTCTTTAGTTCTAAAACACCCACTTCACTATCAACAATTTCTGATTTGGTTGCAGTTTCTTGATAGGCTGCAGATAAAAATCCATATATACCCGCAGAAGTGATACCAACAAGAACAAATGCAGATATAGTTAAATAAATTTTTAGTAACTTATTAAGTTTACCCCAATACTGATATAATAAAGAAGCGATAACCAACTTCGCAACTTCTAATGATGTCGCCATTACGATTACCTCAAAAGATGCACCAGCAAATAGTTTACTTAACCCTGATACTGAATAGAATGCAGCAGAAGCACTCACAGACAATGCTGAGAGTGCTATTATTGAAGGAAATATACGTCTACGTAATTCTTTTAAAAATTTCATAATACTATTTTTGGTATCCTATAAATAGTTTATCCTATTATAAATAGTCAAATAGTTCCGCACTTTCGTTTCTTAACTTTCTTAACGCCTTTTCTTTGATTTGACGGACCCTTTCTTTTGTAAGACTAAAGTCACCCCCAATATCTTCTAATGTTCGAGGTGTTCCCGTCAAGCCGTAATAGTCCTCAACTATTGCCCTTTCACGACTATCTAACACCGACATAATATCCAATAATTTATTTTTAAGTAGACCTTCAGTACTAAATGATTCATCAGGTTGAACAGAGTTTTCATTTTCAATCAAATCTAATAAAGTATCACCTTCATCATTTATATAATTGTCCAATCCTGTTGTTTTCGGTAGTTGTACGAATTTATTGTCCAACTCCTTATTTGTTTTTTGAGCCTCTTTCTTCGCCTTATACAAATCTTGAACTACATTAACTGGTAGACGAATAGTTCTAGCGTTTTCATTCAAAGACTGAAGTATTGATTGTTTAATCCACCATACCGCATAGGATATAAATCTTAGTTTCTTTGTCCAATCAAAGTTATTAATAGCCTTCATCAAACCGTAATTACCCTCAGCAATCAAATCAGACATATCTAAACCTTGATTCTGATATTGTTTAGCCACAGTAATAACAAACCTTAGGTTACCCTCAAGCAATTCCTGATGCACCTTTTCTTTCTGCTCTTTCGTACAATTGGGTGAACACATAATCTTTGATAGTTCACGTTCCCTTTCAGGTGACATTACATCAATTTTACGAATATCTTTTAGATACATTTTAATTTCATCTTGGTTTAATGGGTTCATAGTTGTTTTTTCTTTAATTTTCTGCATATTCATTTAATAATTGTTTTTCGTATTTGGTAAGAGACTTCATTCCTTTTTCATTTATCTTCTCCAACAAAAAGTCCAAAGAAGGTTTCACGAATTTTGAGTCGTTATTTAGTTTTAATTTACGAATCAAAGGGTCTTCGTCATCATCTTCATCAAAGATAAGCGAATTTAAATAATTATTATCAATTTCTTCCATAGATTTATCCAAAAAGTAATCCATAATATTATATAACTCGTCTTCACCCTGTTTGTCTGACACATTATCACCATTATCATAGTTTTTATTTTCTGAATTCAAATCAAATAGATTTAACTTCAAATAATTACTCATATGAACTGACATATTGTCAGAATGCTCAATTAAAAAGTATTGTTCAACTAAACCATCTAAAGTTAGAGAAACAAATTCTCTTAATTCATAAAACGGTAAATCTGTCTCAAAATTACATATCAATCCAGCGTCACCATAGTTATACTTTATATATGGTGCAGAACTAATAGGTGATAACTGTAATGGAATGTCTCTCAACACCGGTGAATTTTCATCCAATGTCGAATAAATGAACAATAAATATGCTCTGTTGTTTTCTCTCATTGACACTTTTTTTTTAAATGTAATTATATTTATTAATAAAAACAAATTATTATGAAAAAAATTGTTATTTCTGAATCTAATCTCACAAAGTTAATACAAAAAACCATAGGAAACAAACTTAATGAACAATTTGAGTCTGAATTTAGTGTCGAACCTAATATTGGTAAGACTCCAAGAGAATCAGAGCTTGAAGATGTATTCGGTAAATACGGTGGTGAAATACCTGCTGATGTTATTAGATATATGAGAAAGAACCCAAAGTTAGTCATACAGAGATTGTTTGATATTTACGGAGAAAAATTAATGGATTATATACCATACTCCAAAGATAAGATTAAAGATGTTGAAATTGGTGACACACCAGGATTTGAAGACACCAAAGACTCTTTATCTATTAGAGAACAAAAAGAAGATAATGACGATGAGTTTATTAAATTCCCTGTGGGTGAATTTGACTTTGAATTAACAGACAGTGATATGATGGATATCTACGATTACAAAGGACCAACAAGAAGATTCAGAGGTTCAATATATATTGATGATTTAGTACCAGAAACTGATGATAGAGAATACGACAGAGAAGTCGCTAAAAAGATGATGGAGTTTTATAGAAAACAAATTAAGAACCAAGAAAGTTATGTAGGTGGTGTTGGTTTTAAAAATCGTGGTAATCTAATTGCACCTTTCGACAATATGGACTTTTAATCAAACTAAT
>Ga0209536_100014045_pt1 | contig 11518 bp, 12 predicted proteins | sample DeeMarSeWOR28_12_FD_187461 | JGI IMG/M metagenome (GOLD analysis project Ga0209536, IMG submission 187461) | Marine sediment microbial communities from White Oak River estuary, North Carolina - WOR-2-8_12 (SPAdes) (version 2) | ecosystem: Environmental > Aquatic > Marine > Intertidal zone >... | reverse complement strand
TGGATGGCGTACACGACATTTCATTGGTAGATTATCACTAAAGGAAAAGAGGTAACCATGCTCCCGGAAAACCGCATCCCTACTCACCCTGGGGAAATCTTGCTGTTAGAGTTCCTGAACCCCCTTGAGATTTCTCAGGTTGCTTTTGCAGAACATCTTGGCGTGCCTGTACAGCGCATCAATGAGATTGTGCGCGGCAAACGCGGTGTTTCACCGGAGACAGCTTGGTTGTTTGCCGAGGCGTTGGGAACCACACCTGAATTTTGGCTGAACCTTCAATCAAACTATGATCTGGTTCGTTTCCGTCCAAAGCGGCAGGTAGAGCGGATTTCTGCAACGGTTTGAAAAAGTCCACGATACCAAAAACGCGCCCGTTTTGGACGCGTTTTTGTATGAACCGTTAGAAAAAAACCGAATTCATTTATATCAACAGCGAAAAACTTGTCTGGTAAAATTAGTTATTGAATCCAAATCACCAAACGCCCCCGATTGTTACGCTCTGCGAACCCTAATCCCGTCGGGGCCGCCAAATTGGAAACGGAAGAACCGAGTAAAAAACTCGGTTCTTCCGTTTTTTTAAAGTGGAAAAGGATGCTTTTATTCCGCTCATTTTTCAAACGGAAGTGAGAACACTAAAGTCAATTCTGCCTTCTTAGACTACTCCATCAGTTGTTGGTAGAAAGACTATCTGAATTCACTATCCTGAACAATTTAAAGCTGGGTCAAGTCACTATGGCTTATTTCTTGGGAGGTCTTTTATACACTCCTAGACCTGGCTTGTAGGTCTTGTCATCAAGGAATTGTTTAAAACCTTCTTCGCGCTCTTCCCCTGCGAGGAACCAAAGCTGCTCCTGCTTGGTTATCAGATATTCCTCCGACAAATCCCAGTCAAGATGTTGTACTCTTTTAAAAGCGTCTTTGGCCGCTTTTAAAACTTCGGGGCTCTTCTCTAGGAGAACATCAGCCAACTCGCGGACACGTTCACGGAGCTTTTCTTTGGGCACCGCTTCGTTGACCAGACCCATCTCGGCAGCCTTGCGTCCATCAAATAACTCACCGGTCATGACGTAATAGAGTCCATCACGAGTCCGCATCGTTTCAGCTACAGCCCGGCTTACATTACCGGCCGGGAGGATGCCCCAATTTACTTCAGACAAGCCAAATTGCGCTTCCTCGGCTGCAATGGCAAGATCACAGGACACCACCGGCAGAAAAGCCCCACCAAAGCACCAACCGTTTACCATAGCAATAGTCGGTTTCATAAAGTATCTCAATCGACGCCACTGCCATTCATAGTTGAGTCGGCGGACTTTTAGGTTCACGCTGCGCGGCTGGTCTTTCATATCCCGGAAATACTCTTTAATATCCATACCCGCAGAGAAAGCTGTCCCTTCCCCTGTAAGAACCATCACGCCACATTGTTCGTTGGCCTCGACCTCGTCAAATATTTCCAACATGCGTAGACTCAACGCCGGGCTGAGTGCATTTCGTTTTTCAGGTCGGTTCAAAATGATCCACGCCACCCCCTTTTCGTATTCAAGCCGAACTAGATTCTTGTCCACTTTCGAAGTGTTGAAAGCCATTATCTCATTCTCCTGTTTATTTTTTGCATTATATGTGGAATCTTATCCGCCAGAGACAGGCGGCAGGATCAGGATTTCATCGCCATCTTTCAAGAGTGTATCCCTACCTTCAAGAAATTCAATGGTTTGACCGTTGACCATAACCCGGACATAAGGAAGAACTTCTACACTATTGGGATGAAAAAGGCTGATGGAAAGCTCATCTCCCCACCTTTCTTTCATGTACGCCAGGAAATCATCTACTGTCGATCCAGAGGGAAGCTCGATCTCCGTCAATCTTTGACCGATTACATCTTTAATTTCCAAAATCGTGTGAAGTGTAACTTTCATCTCGCAGAAGCCTATAACTCCAGCGCGTCTGCAACATATTCCAGTCGCAGATCGGTCAGTTTTTCCCGAGTCAGCATGCCCGTTTTCACATCCCAGCCCCGCAAAGCGTAGTACTCATCAAGCATTGTATCCAGGTCTTCTCTGCTGATCAGCTGTCCCTTGGAAGAACCGGCTTTTAGGGGTTCGGTCATCAGCCTCTCGGGCAAGGTGTCATCGGCGCGAGTGAAACCTTCCCGCACATTGAAGGCTTTGGCTAGATTGTTGACCCGCTCACCCGCTTCCAGGACCTCTTCAGGGGTGAAGCTTAAGCCAGTCACCGCCTCCATCAGGTTTGCCGTGTGCTGACAGGCAGTAGCAGGGACAGCCATATCGAGGAGAAAGGCACACATCGGAGCACAATCCAGGGTGGCTGTCCGAACATCTTGGTTCCATATGGTGAGCTTTCCTTTGCCTTCAATGGCGAAACGGTCTACTTCCCAGGGAACAGGGACGCCGAAGACCTCCTGGAAGGCATAGCCCCTGCAGTGATCTGCGCCCGTATACGAGGTGGCAAATCCGAGGCCGTGGCCTTTCAAGGCCCGCACATCGTAGCCGGGAAGCTCGAGCCCCTTGACTTGCATAGCGTACTTCTCCGCTCTTTTCCCTATCTTCTTTGCCGCGGCAAGGCTGCCATCGGCGAGCAGTTCCCCTAAGCCTTCACGATAAGCGATCTTGCGCAGAACCTTTATCATGGCCTCATCGTTGCCAAAACGCAGGTCGATGCCATCCGTCTCCTCGAGCGTAAGAATACCTTTTTCGAAGAGTTCCATTGCGAAAGAAATGGTGACACCTGCTGAGATGGTGTCAAGGCCCAGTTCGTCGGCAAGCCGGTCGGCAGCAATGATAGGATCGACCTCGTCTATCCCGACGCCACTCCCAAAGGAGTAAACCGTTTCGAAGTCGGGCCCCTCGCTGAGGATGCCGGCATACTCAGCTTCCTTGGCGACCTTCAATTGGCTGCAACCAACGGGACAGTCATGACAGTGTTCTCTGCCAATCTTCCGACTGGCCTGTGCATCCCGGCCGATCCCTTCGACAGGAACGAATTCGCCGGTTGCAGACCAGTTCTTTGCTGGAAGGACGCCCATGGCGCCGGTTAGATCAGTGACCATAGGTGTGCCATGATGAGAGAACTCCGAATAGAGAATAGGGCTTTCCTTGAAAGCCTTGAGAAGTTCAGAACGGGCTTTCTTGTATTTCTCCTTTGAAGCAATAGCCACAGAATCGGTTCCGCGGATCGCAATAGCCTTCAAGTTCTTCGATCCCATGACAGCCCCGAGACCTTTGCGGCCGACAGCCCTGCGCTCATTGATGAGACTAGAAATTCTGCTCAGGTGCTCGCCTGCTGGACCGATGCAGCAGACCCGTACGTTCTGGTCGCCTAAATCTTTTTTGATAATCTGCTGGCAATCGGAGGTGAGGGTTCCCCAACAATGACTTGCATCGTGGAAGCGTACATCCTTTCCCTTGATAGCGACATACATTGGTTTTTCAGCTTTGCCCTCTATGATGATTGCATCCCACCCAGCGAACTTCATCTCAGCAGGAAATTCCCCTCCTGACAGAGCCATGCCCACAGCGCCGGTGAGAGGCGACCTTCCGGTCACGGACATCCTGCTGGCGGAAGGGACACCAGCTCCCGTAAAAGGTCCCGGAGCGAAAATGAGTTTGTTGGCGGGTCCAAGGGGATCTGTGCCCGGTTTCACCTCATCGAAGAGGTACTTTATGCCAAAACCTGCTCCACCGATAAAATCTCGTGCCATTTCCTCCGACAAAGGTTCTTCAACGGTTGTCTTGTTGGTGAGATTGATACGGAGTATCTTGCCAGTATAGCCTCCAGAATACATCTTCGGTCTCCTTTCGGGTGATTCTCTAAATTAACGGATCGGTGCTAGGTCAACTTATGGGTGTTTCTGTCATCTTGTGTTTACTTCTTCCAGTATTTCGATCTGATCTCCTTTTTTAGAATTTTTCCCTGAGGGTTTTTGGGTAAATCCACAACGAACTCAACCGATTTGGGTGCCTTGTAATGTGCAATGTTGTTCTTACAGAACGTGATGATATCTTCTGCCGTTGCCTGAACGTTCTCTTTTAGGACAACCAAAGCGTGAACTCGCTCAACCCAATGAGGATCCGGGATACCGATGACTGCAACTTCTTTGATATCAGGATATCGATAAAGGACATTCTCCACTTCAATCGGAAAGACATTTTCTCCACCCGTGATAATCATATCCTTCTTCCTATCCGAGATGTAAATGTACCCATTCTCGTCATAGTAACCCAGATCCCCCGTAAAAAGCCATCCATCCTGTATTGTTTCCTTTGTCTCTTCAGGTTTACGCCAGAACTCAGTCATGATTCGTTTGCTCTGAACAATAATCTCCCCAATCTCCCCCGCTTCGACGTCACAACCAGCATCATCGACGATTCGAATATGAACATCGATACAAGGCTGGCCGCATGATGCTACCACACTCTCTGCCTCGTTGGATTCCAGTGAATAGCGTAGGTTCGCTTTGCTAAGGACCGTTATCTCGGGACCAGATTCGGTTTGTCCAAAACTATGGAAAAATATTGGGCCAAAGATCGAAAGACCTTTTTTTAAGACTTCCGTTGGCATGGGAGAGGCTGCATACCATATTCTCTTGAGGTTGCGAATATCATATTGGTTGATATTTGGGAGATTCAGCAGGGATATAAGTTGGGTCGGGACAATATGAAAGTCCGTTATCTGCTCATCTGCAATCATCTGTAGCGCTACCACCGGGTCAAAGGCAGGCCCAGGCATGATGACACTGCACCCACCCATCAGGAAAAAAGGCCAAGTGTGGCTGTCTCCGCCTATATGGAACATTGGTAAAACATGGAGGTGGCGATCGCCAAATTCCACCCCGATAAATAGGGCCTTCTTATAGGTATTTTCTAATTTTCGTTTATGATCGTAAATTGCACCACGCGGCATACCAGTCGTCCCGCTGGTGTAAAAGATGGTCAGGGGATCCCCTGCCGTTACCCTAGATTCGGGTTCTGTCTTGGCTTGACCCTCTACCATCTCTCTATACGCCTTGAAATATCCTTCCGCATCACCAAATATTAGAAATATCTCTGTCTTGGGGAGCCGTTTGCGGATCGTAGGGATGGTGTCGACAAATTCTGGCCCGATGAAAAGAACCCTTGGTTCCGAATCGTTAATCAGGTGAACTAGCTCTTCAGCTTTTTGGCGGGGATTGTAATGAGCGAGTACAAATCCCCCCTTCATTGCTGCTCCAAAAACCTCGGGGTATTCCAGTCGGTTCCACGAAAGGATTCCTATGATGTTCCCCTTTTGAATCCCTAAGGCATGAAGAGCATGGATGAGACCATTTACCCTCTCATTAAATTGCTTGAAACTTATCCTCTCAGATCCGCACACGAAGGCTTCACGATCCGGATAGAGAATCGCATTTCGATAAACAATGTTGGCAAAGGTCCCTAATGAGTAACGACACAATTCCTGTAGTAAATATTTTTTCGCCATAGCTTCAAACCAAAATCCAGAACCTCATACGGCACATCTTGATGAACATGATATCTTCTACGATAACTAATAGCTTTACACTTTGATAGTTGAAACAAGGATCTCCATATACTCGTGCATCTTGGCTTCCAGATCATAATTCCCGTCATACAGGCTCCAATCAAAGACAACACCACGAGCCATACTAAGCAAGTACCTTACCAATTCCTTTGCATCTGTATCCCCGCGGATTTCATTTTTCTCCTGGCCTTTCCGGATTAAATCCTCCAAAATTTCCAGCATCGGCCGCCCTTTCTCGATGAAAAATTTGATCTTTGGATTGAAGATCTGCTGTGTTGTATCCACCCCGCAGTCAGCGTTGAATTTGGCATAATGGTCAAAAAATTCGATAATCTGCTCAGGGATGTTACTCTTCTTATGTGAGTTAACTACATGGGTGGAAAAGAAATCGTCTGCTCGGTAGAAAATCTCAGCAAGAATATCGTTTTTTGAATCGAAGTAATGATAAAAAGCCCCTACAGAGACCCCAGCCTTTTTGCTAATGTCTTCAATAGTGAAATTCCCAAAACCATTTTCCTCCATAAGCTTGATTGCGGAGGTGTAAATACGGTTCCTGGTCTCCTCGGCCTGTTCTTTCCGCGTTATATTTGTTCGATTTTCCATAATTGATTTATCTAACATATTATTGGCCTGCTTTCACTTGAGATGGGCTATAGGAAACTCTTATCTTTCTTCATGCTATCGATAATAATCTCCGCAGCAATTCTAGCCCCAGTGCCCGGGAATATACCGCATTTTTCAAACCCTTTTTCCTGGGCGAAAGCTTCCATATTCTCTGGGCTGGCTGCGGGATCCATATAGCGTCCAAATACTACATCTTCATGGAGCTTGGGGCAGGTAACCGCGCCAGTTTGTTGTTCGAAGCGCGGCATAAATTCCCGCGCAGCCTGGATTGTTTTTCCGACAGCCTCATAATTTTGTAAGTCTTCACTACCAAAATAGAGCCCCAAAGCGATCAACCCGCCGGTTACACCGCCACACATCCAGCCGGTTCCGCCAAACCCTGGAAATGGAGACAGAGCTTGAACCACTGCCATATTTCCCAACCCAAACTCTTCCATCACAGCCAGCGCAGTACTACGAGCGCAATTACGTGCAAACAAGTTGTACTCTTCCGCCCTCAGTTGTACCCGGTCAAGGATTTGTTGCTGATTGGCTAACAAATCCTGGGGGTCGAGGTCTTTTCTTGGGATTCCATCTTCGAATAGTTTTCTAACCCTGGCTTCAATTCCTGGCAGATCCCAGTATCTCTCAGCCAGTTCTTTCACTCTTGTCTTTAGGAACTTATAGTCTGTCATCAATATTTACCTCCGGTTAAATTTTCAGGATGTAAATTTATTAATCGCCAAGCCTTATATCGGCTGCATATCGAGAGGATAAAAGGCCACCGACAGTTTCTGGATGAAAGCACCAGCAGGGGTATTAGCTATGACACCGTCATCACCAATGGCGAAGAACTTGCCGGTTAATCTCATCTGATCCCAGTTGTAGAAGAACACAGTGGAGACGGGCAGACCAAATTCGCGAAAGGTAAAAATGTATTGGTTATCGTTGAATTTGTAAACGGTAGACATGTCTACGTCACCTTCACCTCGCAATGGCCCGATAATGCCCTGCCAGACATAGCGTTCTGAATTCAGATAGATATGTTCCATAATCTGCTCTGGACCATAATCATAGAGTGCTCGCAAACCAATGAGATCACGCGTTGGCTCCGGTTGGCGTCCTGTAGGCGGTGTGACTGGATCACCGAGCTGGCCAGGCCGGAATTCATGAACCGCCCGGGGCTCTTTGCCAACGTTGCCTTCGCGCATTATCGTGCGGACAGCAAGTACCTGCCGCGTTTGAACGTTTACGATAAAGGTCTGTGACTGCCGAGAATGGTGGGAGAACGTCATGTCGATGAAATAAGTTTGTGGGGCCACTTCCACCACCTCGCACCAGTCCGTACCGCCTTCATCACCACTTCGCCAGATTACTTTGTTTCGATCTGCAAATTCGAGCTCAAAGGAAGTTCCTGAGTCGAGCGTGATCTTCATCGTCTGATTTACTAATGCAACCGTTTGTGGAAGGCGATTAATTGCTAATTTCGACGCATAATCCTCATATGTATAATCCGTTGTACCTTCTGCCTGTGGCATTGAGCTGCTCCTCTCTTGAATAATGGAAAGTATTTTTCTTTCTCACACACCCCACTTCACGCCAGCGTTGGTGAGCGCGGCTCCGGCGACATCGACAATGGCTGCGCCTCCATCGAGCAGAAGAACTGACCCCGTCATGAATGTGGAATCATCGCCGGCGAGGTAGCTGCAAATACCAGTGACTTCACTGGGATCTGCAGTCCGCCTGAGGGGAACCATCGAAGATATGCGTTCAAAAACACCGTCCATGTCTGTCCCAAGTATTTCTTTGAAAGGAGCGAGTGAGTTTTCCAACATCTCTGTCCTTGTGCCGCCCGGACAGACCACATTACAGCGGATCTTATCCGGACCGAAATCCAGCGCGACCTGCTTGGTGAGCATGATGAGAGCCGCCTTCGATGAGCAATAGGCTGGCATGCCAGGCAGGCAGCGCAGTCCGCCCAGCGAAGCAACGTTTATGATAGACCCGCCGCCTCCCTCAATCATGTGTGGGATGGACACCTTCATGAGATACATAGGCCCGGTGATGTTTATTTCGAGAACACTGTGCCAGAGCTCGGGATCCAATTCAACAACGTTGGCACCACCCGAGTCTATGGCAGCGTTGTTCACCAGCACATCGAGTTTGCCAGTAAATTTGAGCGTTGTCTCAACCATTCTCTCCACGTCCTCAAGCCTAGTCACATCGCCAGCGCATGTCAACACGGCCCCTTCCGGCAATGATTGGGCTACCTCGTCGAGCTTTTCCTGGCGACGGCCGGTTATGCATATCCTCGCTCCGTCAGTGACGAACCGTTCAGCAATTGCGGCGCCTATACCAGAACCCGCTCCGGTAATGATGGCTATTTTTCCATCCAGTTTCATATTCATCTCCCAGGCTACAACCCCAGATAGGCTTTTCTTACATGATCACTCTGGAGCAGTTCATCACTATTTCCTTGCAAGCTTAAGCCACCATTCTCCAGAACATAAGCCCGGTCGGCGATCTCCAGAGCGCGATGCACATTCTGCTCGATTAGCAGAATGGTAATGTCCTGCTCTCTCAGGTTTTGGATGATCTGGAACATCTCTGCTACCAATAATGGGGCCAGACCATATGAAGGTTCATCAAATATACATAACTTTGGTTTGGACATTAGCGCCCTTCCAATGGCTAACATTTGATGTTCGCCACCGCTTAATGTCCTTGCCAGTTGATTCTGCCTTTCTTTTAACATGGGGAATAACTGGTAAACCTGTTCAAACGTCTTTGCCCTTTGCTTCCAAGAATGAATAGGATACGAACCCATTTCCAAATTTTCGCGCACGTTCATATCAGGGAAAATCCTACCTCCCTGGGGCACGTGCGAGATACCCAACCCTACAATAGTATGAGATGGCAGAGTGTCGATCCGTTCACCTTGGAAAACGATGCTGCCCAAGTCGGGTCGCAACAGCCCAGAGATCGCATTGACCAGGGTCGTCTTTCCGGCTCCATTCGAGCCAACCAGGGCGACGATCTCGCCCTGGTTGACATCCAAGCAGACATCCCATAAAGCTTGAATTTTCCCATAGCGGACGTCAACATTGCATACTTCAAGCATTATTTACTCTCCTAAATACACCTTGATGACAGTCTCACTCGTGGCGATTTCCTGCGGTGTTCCCTCAGCGATCTTCTCACCGTGATGTAGCACCATGATCCGATCACAGACGCTCATAATTGCTTTCATAACGTGCTCGATCATGAGAATGGTAATGCCCTGAGCACGAATTTTGGAAACCAGCTCCATGGCCTGGGCAATTTCAGTGGGATTCAAACCGGCCATGATTTCATCGAGTAACAAGACTTCTGGTTTGGTGGCTAAAGCCCTGGCAACTTCAACCAATTTCTGGTTAACCAGAGTCAGGTCTCTGGCCGGGATGGATTCCATCCCCGATAACCCCACAAATTTTAGTAATCTGGCAGCCTCCTCAGTAGCCTTCGCCGACGGGACCCGCTCGGGGGTTCCGAAATGCACGCCCAAGGTAACATTGTTAATTACGGGCATGTTGGGGAAAATCTTCACTGACTGGAATGTTCTTGCCAACCCCTGCCTGCAAATATGATGGGGTTTCAGGCCAGTGATATTTTCTCCCTTAAATCTGATCAACCCGGGTTTAGGAATATATGCCGCAGAAATCAAACCAAACAAGGTGGTTTTACCAGCTCCATTAGGGCCGATCAGGCCTAGGACTTCGCCGTGATCGACATGGAAATCAACATTCGAAACTGCGGCCAAACCACCAAAATACTTGGTGACTCCTTTACCTTCAAGAATTGCCATGTTCGCCTCCCGCTGTCCGCACGCGCCACTTTTGGATTAGCCCTACCAACCCATTGGGCAGGTACAACACAGAAACAACCATGACCACCCCGAAAAGTAGCATGTAGTAATAAGGGAATTTGGTGATCAAGATTTCTTCCAGGTAGGCGAAAATGACAGCGCCTAAAACGGGACCAAATAGCGGCCCGATACCGCCGAAAATTGCCATGAGAACCGGCGTAAAAGAGAAGTTCATATTGAAGGCGATATATGGATCAACATACGTCCATCGGGTTGCCATGATTGTTCCAGCAGCTCCGATAAAAAACGCACTGATGGCGAAGGTAAAAACCTTCACCAGGGTGACGTTGATGCCAATATGCTCAGCAGCTTCTTCTTGTTCACCAATACCTTGCAAAGCCAACCCAAATTTTGATCGGCGGATCAAATAAGCTGTCAACAGCGTCAACGCAAGGATAGCCAGCATGAAGAAGTAGACTGTGTTGTAGTCAGCTACCACTACAAATCTACCGCGAGTGCCGGTAAATTTGATCTCGAACCATAAGAGCAGGTTCTTCATCAGTTCCAGCAACCCAAAGGTAAAGATGGCAAAGTAGATACCTTTCAGGCGCAAGGTCAGACTCCCAACCAACACAGCCATACCCGCACTGGCCAGGCCTCCTATGAGGACAACAACAAGTAGTGGCATGATAGTGCCCAGAATGGCGGCAACATAGATACCGACCCCAAAGAATGCCGCTGTAGCCAGGGAAATTTGCCCGGTTGGCCCGGAAAACATGACCCAACTCATAGTCAACACAATATACATGAATATTGACGACAGGAATATCATGGTATATATCGATGAATAGAGAGGTAAGGTAACCAGGATGAGCAATCCAACCAGCAGTATGGTTCCCGGTATCAGGAAGTTTTTCGATGTCAAGGTTTGCTTGTTCATGTGTCTACTTTCCCATCAGGCCAGTCGGCTTCAATAATAGTAATAAAGTGAAAATAACATAATAAGCAACTAATGCCAGGCCTGGGTCGAAAAAGGTTACAATGCTGCCAATCAAACCCAGGGCGAGCCCACCCACGAAGCTGCCGGGGATGCTGCCCATGCCACCTAAGGCAACCACAATGATGGCGATAACGGTATATTCCATGCCCATGACAGTGTGTGCGGGATAACTCATGCTGATCAGCATACCAGCGCAGGCAGCCATGGCAGCGCCAAGGCCGAAACATAAAGCCAGTACAAAGTTGATGTTTACACCCAGCAGGCCAGCGGTAGAAGGATCTTGAGCAGCTGCACGGATAGCTTTTCCCACACGAGTCTGGGTCAGGAAGATGTAAAAAGCAACCCCGATTAGCAGAGAAAACCCGAGGGTGATAAGGCGATTGGCGCCAAATAACGCTCCACCCACATCAACCGGGATAGCTAAATAAGAGTAACCTTTGATATCAGATCCCCAAGCCATCTGTGCCAGATTCTGAATAATGAATAGCACGCCAAACGAAGCCAGCATAGAATTGATCTCGAAGATACCCGGTGAGGCT
>Ga0209536_100014044_pt1 | contig 11519 bp, 6 predicted proteins | sample DeeMarSeWOR28_12_FD_187461 | JGI IMG/M metagenome (GOLD analysis project Ga0209536, IMG submission 187461) | Marine sediment microbial communities from White Oak River estuary, North Carolina - WOR-2-8_12 (SPAdes) (version 2) | ecosystem: Environmental > Aquatic > Marine > Intertidal zone >... | reverse complement strand
TATTGACAACTTAATGACTACCTAATGACCACTTAATGACTACCTAATGACCACTTAATGACTACCTAATGACCACTTAATGACTACCTAATGACCACTTAATGACTACCTAATGACCACTTAATGACCACCTAATGACCACTTAATGACTATTAAATGACCACCTACCAACCACCACCTGATCTTTAAATACTTCATTATCAAAAATCTAGCTTATTATTCCCCCATTCAAAATCACCGTCTCTACCAGGTCGCTGCCATAGGCATAGGGCAGGAACTGGTAATTGGGAATGGGTTTGGTAATAAACACGTTGGCTTTTTTGCCGATGCAGATGCTGCCCAGTTCATCCTGCACACCCATGGCATAAGCGCCATTGATGGTGGCCGCATGTATAACTTCCTCAGGGGTCATCCGCAGGTTAACACAACCGAAGGACATCACCAGTTTCATATTACCGGAAGGGGAAGAACCCGGGTTGAAATCGGATGCCAGGGCCACAGGCAGACCGGCATCGATCATGTCACGCGCCGGTGGATTGATCATGTTCAAGAAAAAGGAAGCACCCGGAAGGAGTGTGGGCATGGTCTCAGATCCAAGAAGGGCATTGATCTCTTCCGGCCCGGTATATTCAAGGTGGTCGACCGACAGGGCATTGTATTTGACACCCACCTGGATACCACCGGAGTAATCGAGCTCGTTGGCATGGATCTTGGGCCGCAATCCATATTTCATGGCCGCCATCAGAATGCGTTCGGTATCTTCCACCGTGAAAAAGCCGCGATCGCAAAACACATCCACATAATCGGCCAGGTCTTCATAGGCCACGGCCGGCAACATCTCATTGATCACCAGGTCGACATATTTCGATGGGTTGTTTTTATATTCCTGAGGTATGGCATGTGCCCCCAGAAAGGTCGATTTGATGGTCAATGGGGTCTCTTCAGCCAGGCGCCTGATCACCCGGAGCATTTTTAGTTCACCATCCAGAGTAAGCCCATAACCACTCTTTATTTCCACTGCTCCTGTCCCCATCTTTATAATCTCCTGTATCCTGGGTAAAGATTGCAGGTATAAATCTTCCTCCGAAGTCTGATTCAACAGTTTGGCTGAATTCAGGATACCCCCACCCCTCCTGGCGATGTCTTCATAGCTGAGCCCTTTGATCTTATCCACATACTCCATTTCCCTGCTGCCGGCATACACCAGGTGGGTGTGGGAATCGCAGTACGCTGGCAACACCAGTTTGCCAGCCGCATCGATGACCGTTCCGGTTAATCTGGAAGGAGATATGGCCGACATCGTACCCAAATCCTTGATCAAGCCATTTTCTATGCATAAAAACGAATCTTCAATGGTCTTTAGATTGGACATATCGGGTCCGGTCACCCATTTCCGGGCTTCCTGCTCAACCAATACAAGTGTTTTGATATTTGTAATTGTAAGCATGTATCAAATTTAATTAGTGCTATTCAAAAGTAGACATTATTCCTTTTCCCCGGAATCTGAAAAAGTGCCGGAAAACAGATTGAACGATTCACCCACCAAAAAAAAAGGGCTGCCGTATGGCAGCCCTTAATTCTTAAACGTTCTTTATTGACTGATCAATTGTTAAAGAGGATTCTGAACCATATTAGGATTGGCATCCATTTCAGCCTGTGGGATCAAAGATGTCCACATGTTATCACCGGCTGGTACAAACATCAGGTTATTATTGATGGATGAACTATGGTTACCACCATTCCTGTCCAGGTCGAGATTCAAACGTTTGAGGTCAAACCAACGGAATCCTTCACCCCAGAGCTCCACACGTCGCTGGATCATGATCTCATCGATCAGTGCCTGGCCGGTATTCGTGGAAAGGGTATATGAAGGATCACGGGCCACAGCCATTGTATAAAGTGCCGCTGCCGCCCCTGCATCATTCCCTCCCTGGCGGGCCAAAGCCTCTGCCTCGATCAGGTACATTTCCGATACCCGCATGTTGGGCACATCCACACGGCTATCAGAGGTGCTCACTGCAATAAATTTCTGATTCGTGTAGGGAAATCTTGCTGCGCTGGATACAATCTCAATGCCGGGGGGTAAATTCAAATGATCGCCTGTTGGATCAAATAGTAATTTACGTACGTCCGTCGGAGCTATCTGGTCATACAGCACTGAAAAAATGGATCTCGGATTTCTTCGTATGGAGGTAGAGCTGAAATTTCTGGAGACATAGGCCCCGTAATTGGCCCACTTATCCGTTTGGTCTTCCGTAATCTGAGATGCCCACATAAATTCAGCATTGCTTTCCGTACCAATCCGGAATCCGAGGAAATAGGTCGCAGAATCCATTAATTCATACCCATCCCGGGCCTGGACAGCATAGGAAGCGGCTGTAGCGTATTCACCCATGGTCAGGGCAACCCGGGCTTTCAAACCACGTCCCACATCCACATTCAGATGTGATTTGTTGGTACGGGGCTTCCCGTCCAGAAGCAAAATAGCTGCATCGATATCCGTGTTTATCTGTGTATATACCGCCTCAACGGTGGCACGCTCCTGACCTTCAGTGGTGCTTTCCAGCATCAGCGGTATGCCCAGTTGGTTATTCCCACCCCCGGGCACATAACGGTCGGCATACATTTGCACCAAATTAAAATGGCACCATGCCCTGTAAAGGAGAGCCTGACCAACAATGATATCTTTTTCTTCCTGTGTACCCGACGTATTGTCACCAACTCCATTGATCAGGATATTGGCATTGGCGATCCAGCCATAGAACATGAGCCAGTTGCCTTCATTGTATGAATCATTGGCACCTCTGTGCAGCCAACGCAAGTGGGTGGTCCAGGTGGCATAATTGAACACATGGTCTTCGCCCATTTCATCAATGTGATAATACCAGGCACCGATTCCACCACGCCCCTGGCTTCCATATCGCACATACAGTGCCCTGTGAATTCCGTTCAGGGCAGCCATGGCTGTGCTTGTAGAGGAGGTCACACCAAAGGCAGATATATTATCTGTTGGATAGATATCTAAAAATTCCTTTTTGCATGCGGAAAAAATAACGGCCGCAGCAAAAATGATAACAAAACTATATACGATCTTTCTCATTTGTATCAAAATTAAAAGTTAACATTCAAGCCGATGGTGAATACCCTGGAAGGTGTATAAACATTTGAGGTCGTACCACTGAAGTTTTGCTGCACATTCATGCCTTTCCGTGCATTGAGCAAAAATAGGTTTTCACCACTTACGTATACCCTGGCCCTGGACATGCCCACTTTGCCGAAAACAGAAGCAGGCACATTATATGCCAGTGTCAGATGCCTTAAATTCAAGAATGACGCGTCGGTTAACCAACGGCTGGATGTTGCATTGAAATTACTGGTCTGGGAGGCATCCATCCGGGGCACATTGGTCACATCGCCGGGTTGCTGCCACCGATCCAGTATATCTGTGCTCATACCAGTACCATACGTTCCTGAACTCATGGCTGATTGGTAGTTATAATCCAATACCAATCCACCCACCTGGTAAGTGAACATGACACTGAGATCGAATCCAAACGCACTCAAACTACTGGAAAAAGATCCGTATAAATCAGGTATGGCTGTTCCTGCATAGTGATACCGGGCATTATTGATATCTGTGGTGAGGGTATCCGATCCGACAATTCTGTTATCAGCATCATCGGGATCTTCAGCACGATACAAAGCCATGCCATCATCCGGATCCACACCATACCATTCCCGCAACCAGTAATCATAAATGGAACGTCCTTCCATCAATTTTTTAGAACCATCGATGATCTCCTCCTGGGGCAACTTGGTAAACTCATTCTTCAGCGTGGTAAAGTTGGCACTGATATTCCAGCGAACCTTTTGTGTTTTAATGGCATCCCATGACAGGCTGATTTCTATCCCCTGGTTAAACATGGTTCCAATATTCTCGGTTTTTGAATCCAGGCCGCTCGAAAGAGGTAAAGGCACATCAAACAGTAAATTGTCTGAGACACGGTGATAAAATTCCACCGTTCCGAATAATTGGTCGAAAAATCCGAATTCCAGGCCGATATCGTAACTGTTATTGGATTCCCATACCAGGGCAGTGGCTTCCAGTTTATCCTGGATGATCCCCATTTCGGACTGGTTATTATACCCCAGTGAATACAATGCCTGGTAGGCATAATAATCAATACCGGCATCATTACCAACCTGACCATAGGAGGCCCTCAATTTGGCCAGATTAATAAAACTAATATTCTGGATAAATGCTTCCTGGTCTAGACGCCAGGCCAGACCCACCGACCAGAAATCGCCCCACCGGTTATCCGGATGGAATTTGGATGAACCATCGGCCCGATACGAACCCGAAATAAAATACTTATTTGCAAAATCATAATTGACACGTCCAAAATAACCTTCTGTGGCATAATTATCCGAATAGGAGTCGGACTGTATGATGGTTACAAAATTAATGAGTTCGGTATTATCATCAGCAATCTGCTGTGTTCTTGCACCTCTTAACCGGCTGTACTTATATTGATATGACTCATGACCTAAAACCACATTTAAATTGTGATTTCCAAATGACCTGACATAAGTTAACAGTTGGTTAAAATTAACAGACGTCCTTTTGTTAAACTGACGATACACCCTGCCGCCCGGAGCGCCATCACCAACCAGCGGATTATTATAGAATACATTATATAAATCCTGTTGATCCCAACTCACATTGGTCGTGAATTTAAAATCCTTCAGGAAGGAAATTTCTGCATAGGTTCTGGCACCCAGCGTGGTGGTTTCATCTTTGTCTTCATCCCAGTCTATTTCAGCCACGATATGCCGACCTGAACTGGCACCACCGGCACGGTGATCATATATGTCATATTGCAAATTACCATTATCATCCAATATGTAAAGACCGGTTGCTTCATCAATCAGGTGAATGGGATAAATGGACCCGATACCACGGGTAAAGCGTATTGGATTCACAAAACTGGTACTTCCGCCGGTCTGGGCAAAATTGGATACCCTTTGTGCACCATTGATATTAAATCCAGTTTTCAGCCATTTTGTGGCCTGAAAATTCACATTGGCCCGTCCTGTAAAACGCCTGAGGTCACTGTCTTTAATAAAACCCTCTTCATACAGGTATCCAACGGATGCATAATAATCGAACTTGTCACCACCACCCTGGTAGCTGATGTCGAAATTCTGACGTTGCCCTGTTCTTGTAACAGCACCGAGCCAATCCCGGTCGTTCGCAAAATCACCCAGAAAATCAGCATCCGGATTAATTCTACCATCGGTACCTACGATCTGATCATCCGGAACATCAAATGGATTATAGCCCAATTCATCTTTAATGTTATCTGACGCATCCTGGCTGGCTGCAGTGACATCCGCCGGATCATCCACACCCGGTACGGCAATGGCATTCCGGTAGGCTTCCCACATGATCGGATAATAATCATGGGCATCAATAAGATCATACTCTGGTTGAGCGCGGCCTATCGTTCCAAAGGATGCATTGACGGAAAGTTTCCCACCACCAGGTCTTCCTTTTTTAGTGGTGATTAAGACCACACCATTAGCCGCCTTATTCCCATAAAGTGCTGTGGATGATGCATCCTTCAGGATGGTCACACTTTCAATGTCGATGGGATTAATGGCGCTTATAGCACCAGAATATTGAACGCCATCCACAATATACAAGGGTGAATTGGATGCACTGTAAGAACCAAAGCCTCTGATCCGTATCGATTGAGAGGATCCGGGTTGGCCATCGGCTGCTGTCACCTGTACACCAGGGGCTGCACCTTCGATTGCGGTCGTCACATTCGTAATTGGACGCATCTCAATTTTATTGGCATTTATTTGGGCTGCAGAACCTGTAAAGGCCCCTTTTTTGGACGTTCCAAAGGCCGTTACAATCACCTCGTCAACATACAGATCGTCGGATTCCATGACCACGTTGATGGAGGACCGGCCACCGATTTCAATCTCCTGTGGCACCATGCCTACAAATTGAAATACCAGTGTCGTGGCATCCGTTGGAACCTCAATTGAATAATTGCCATTGACATCTGTCACCGTACCAATAGTGGTACCTTTAACCACTATAGCAACGCCAGGTAATCCTTGATCCTCCACGGCAGAAGTCACCACCCCCGATACTTGCCTGGTCTGCCCCATCACCTGAAGCATGAAAGCAGGTAACAGAATAAACAGAAATAAAAATAAAATTTTCCTCATTTGGTTAAATTTTAGTTAATAAATTTTTAGGTTCAGGGATGTTGTCAGTAATGCTCAAAAAAGCCTCCCACAGCTTTAATTCACAGGTTATATAGTTGCTTATAAATTGAAAAATAGTCGCCATAAACCATTGCCGGACAATGAATTTACATAACAGACTGACAGTTTTTTATTATGGCTATTAAATATTAAATGTAGAAGAAACAAGGGGTTTTATGTTATTGGTTTTTTATCCAAAATAGACTTTTTTACTATAAATCAAACTGCCAAAATTGATTTTTTGACTTATATAGAATTAATTCAAATAAAAATGGTGGGCAGATTATTTTGTTTGCAGCATATCTTAATCTTGATGTATATCGTGGCCCATTTTAATGATTATTTTGATTTATAAAAGGTTGCGTTAAAACAAAAACTTGCCGTGGAAATGATCTTTTCCCATATTTCTCATAGTAAACGCCTGTGTTGGCAGGCCGGAACAAATCTCCATTATATCCCGTCAAATGATTATCCCATCTTAATGCATTCCGGAGGTCTGCGTTTTGAAAATCCAATTAAATTGTATCTTTAATCGACTAACAAAAACGAACCTATTAATCATATGCCATGAAAAGAGCTTATTTTATTGGCCTGTTCCTTTTGGGCGGGATCTTTGCTTTTGCCCAAAACGATCGTGACACCATTACCGGCGATAAGGTCAAAAAAGGCTGGACATGGGGTGGTGTGCCAGCGGTATCCTACGATTCCGATTTGGGATTCCAGTATGGCGCGGCACTGAATTTTTATTATTTCGGAGATGAGGGCATCCGTTATCCTGAATACGATCACTCCCTGTACCTGGAATGGTCGAGGTTCACCAAGGGCAGTGGCATCAACCGTTTTCAGTACGATGCCATGAACCTGTTCCCGGGCATCCGGTTTACCTTCGAAGTGGCATACCTGACGGAACAGGCCTTGGATTTTTATGGTTTCAACGGCTATGAATCACGCTATGAATCCAGGTATGAGGATGACGAAGATCCGGAGTATATCACCCGGATGTTTTACCGTCATGAACGCAAATTATTAAGGATATTTGCTGATTTTCAGGGCAATATCATAAAAGACCGCCTTCTCTGGTATGGGGGCATTGCATATAACAATTACAAAATGGGCACGGTGGATATCGACCGGCTCAACAAGAACAAACCAGAGGATAAGATCCTGCCGGATACCATCACCTTATATGACATATACGTAGAAAAAGGATTGATTAAGTCGGATGCCGGTGGCGGTAATGCCAATTATCTTTCTGGAGGGCTCGTATGGGATACGCGGGATAACGAGCCCAATCCTATGAAAGGGATCTGGACCGAAGCCATCTTTCGCTGGGCACCGTCGTTTCTTGGAAACGGCGATTATGGGCACCTGAAGTTCGCCCTGACCCACCGGCAGTATTTTACCATCATTCCACGTGACCTTTCTTTTGCCTATCGGTTGAGTTACCAGACCACTGTTTCCGGAACCCCTCCCTTTTATGCCCAGCCCCTCCTGGCCTATACCTTTTACAGGGGCACCCTCGCAGAGGGATTGGGTGGTTCGAAATCACTGAGGGGTGTCATGCGAAACCGGGTGGTCGGGAACTCCGTTTTATTCGCCAACTTTGAGATCCGCTGGAAGGCCATCCACACCACCCTGTTCAAAACGAATAACCTGTATATTGGATTGAATGCGTTCTTTGATACCGGTCGCACTTTGGGTTCGTATGATCTCGACAAGAGCAACCTCGACCCTGAAGACATGGACTTCCTGTTTGATGCTGAAAAAGATAAATTCCATTCATCTCTGGGTGCCGGTGTCCGTTTTGCCCTGAACCAGAACTTTATCATTGCCGCTGATTATGGTATCCCAATTGATAAACGGGATGGCACGAGTGGTTTTTACATTGGTCTGAACTATTTATTTTAAAGGATAAAATCATTGCCCGGATCCGGTTTCAATCCAACAGGAATGTGCAGATTGATCATACCGTATCCTGCTAAACCGTTATTACCATGAAAAAAATTTTCGTTTTTTTGGGGTCCTTGTTAATGATGGGTACCGTCCCTACCCATGCCCAGTTCTATCCTTATAAACAATATACTCTGCTGCCGAAATACGTCATGGATGAGATCATTGGTGAAGCCTCGGGCGAAATGGCCATGAATCACATGATCGAAATGGCCGGTTATAACCGGGGCAGAGAAAAATCAGAATTTGAGTCCACCTTCTATGAAGCAACATATACACTGCAGAAACTGGACGAATATGGGATCCCGGAGGCCCGGATAGAACGGTTCCCGGGCCGGCAATCCTGGGATGGTATACGGGGAGAACTCTGGGAGATCAGCCCCAACAGTAGTAAAATTGCCGACTACGACGATCTGAAGGCCGTTCTGGCTTCGGGAAGCCAAAATGCGGATATAGAAGCGGAGTTGGTTTGGGTGGGAGAAGGCATTGAATCGGATTTCGAAGGACTGGATCTGACAGGAAAAATTGCAGTCACCTCCGGATCCTTATACCTGGCCAACAGATATGCCATGGACAAAGGCGCTGAAGGGCTTATCACGGTCAGCGGTATCCGGGCGCAGAGAGATCCGTTGCAAATTCCCTGGAGTGGTATCCGGGGCAACAATGCCAAATTTGCATTCAATCTGAATGCCCGGGAAGGAACCCTTCTTAAAGAACGTTTATTACGTGGTGAAAAAATAAAAGTGCATGCCGTGGTTGAATCCGCTATGAGGGACTACGACTTGCAGGACATTACAGCGGTGATACCCGGCACGGATCCCGACGCCGGTGAAGTGATCCTGACCGCTCATATTTTTGAAGGGTATACCAAAATGGGCGCCAATGATGATATATCGGGTTGCGCTGCCATACTGGACGTGGCACGAACCCTGAAAACCCTCATTGATGAAAAAAGGATCCCCCGGCCCAAAAGGAGCATCCGCTTCCTGTGGATACCTGAATTTTCCGGGACCGGTCCCTGGGTCAATGCACACCAGGATCTGATGGAAAAAACCCTGTGTAATATCAACCTGGATATGGTGGGTCTTTGGCTGAGCCAGAGTCAATCGCATATGTGTCTCATGCGAACCACTTATGGCAATCCTCATTATATCAATGATGTGATGGAAAATTATTACCGGTATGTCGGGGAGACCAACCGGGAAACCCTTCATAACCGGTCATTCACCAAACGCATTGTGGCCCCCAGCGGGTCCGATGAACCATTTTATTATAAAATTGAAACCCATTACGGAGCATCCGATCATGAAGTATTTAATGACTGGGGGATCCAGGTTCCTGGCATCATGATGATCACCTGGCCCGATTTTTATTACCACACATCGGAAGACCGACCCTATCATTCCGATCCCACCCAGTTGAAACGTACCATCGTCATTGCAGCTTCAGCAGCCTATACCATCGCCGGAGCAGAGGATGCAATGGCCATGAAAGTGGCCGGAGAAACTTTTAGTAATGCCGGCACCAGAATGGGACACCAGGTGGCCCGGGCACTGGATGAACTAAACGAAACGGATTCTGAAAACTTTCTGCCCGTATATAAACAGTCACTTGGATATATTGATGCAGTCGTCATGAATGAAAAGGAAACCCTGGAGAGTGTTTTGGAACTGGCTCCTGAAAATACGGATCTTGAAGCCTTTATTGTAACCCTTCAAAATGCCTTGGACGAAAAAGGATCCATTAACAGAAATGTGGTGCAGGCACATGCCAGCCGGGTAGCGAATAATCTTGAGATGGTCATTCCAGAAGTCATCCAAACAGACCTCGAGATCATGGCATCGCAGGTGGTGCCTCGGGTAACACCCATGGTGAAAGAAAAAGGTTATATGGGCCACATGCAGATCATCAGAAACCTGCCCACGGAAAAAACAGAGGCATACCCCATTGATGGATTGGCCGATAGCCGGGAGTGTGCCAGGCTGATCAATGGTCGGCATACGGCTTTGGACATTAAGAAATTATTGGACACCCAATCAAGAGAAACATCTGATCTCCAGGCCATTCTGAACTATCTGGAAATCCTTGAAATGGCCGGGCTGATAACCAAATAGACCAGTCCAGGCCATATAATTAACAAATGACGCTGTACATGTCAGAATCAAGACATCGTGCGATACCTGGCATATCTGTTCTGAATACCGAGCAGATTGAAACCATCCACGCCTATTCCTTAAAAATTCTTAGTACCACCGGTATACGTATCGACTCTGAAGAGACACTCCGGTTATTTGAGCAAAGAACCGGTCGGGCCTTTCCTGATCAGCGCGTACACATTCCGGAAGAGCTGGTAAACTGGGCCCTGGAAAAAGCACCCGATCAGATTCAGATCTTTAAACGGGACGGGCAACCTGCATTCACGCTGGATGCACATGCAAAACGTCAAACCCGGTTTGGGATCGGTGTCACAAATACCCACTATCAACAAGTCGATACCGATACTGTGGTTCCATTTCTCAGGGAACACACCAGGGTATCCACCCTCCTGGGCGATCACCTCGATGAATATGATGTGATCTCCACCATCGGTATTCCGCAGGATATTGCCCCCCCTCTGGTTGACCTGTATAACGCCATCGACCTGTATTCACATACACAAAAACCCATCATCCTTCTTCTGGTCAATGGAAAACAACCGGATTCGGTTTATGAATTGCTCGGTCAAATGCACGGTGATCTCTCAAAAAAACCGGGTATTATAAGTTATGTGAATCCCATTACGCCATTGATCCTGAACCAGGACACATGTCACAAAATTGAAGCATCCATCCGGGTTGGCTGTCCGGTCATTTATTCAAATTATGGCATGTATGGGGCCTCAACCCCCATGTCAATGGCTGGTACCCTGGCACTCATGAATGCCGAACTACTGGCCGGCCTGGTATACTGCCAGCTTCTGAAAGAGGGCACACCGGTCATATTGGGAAGCCTGCCCGCCAGTTTTGATATGAATACCATGGGAAGTGCCTATTCCCCCGGATCCCTTCTTTTAAACCTGGCCTGTGCAGAGCTCATGTCCCATTATGGAATTCCACACTGTGGTACATCAGGTAGCGGTATTGGCTGGGGACCGGATCTGCCGGCCAGCGCCACGTACACCTCTTGGGTCGTCATGGACAGCCTCCTTTTCGGATTGCATCCATGTAGGTTTAGTGAAAATACTCTTGTTTTGGATAAAGGAGTTGATCCTGTTGTTCTTGGTTTATCTAAACCTGATGACAAGG
>Ga0209536_100014043_pt1 | contig 11519 bp, 6 predicted proteins | sample DeeMarSeWOR28_12_FD_187461 | JGI IMG/M metagenome (GOLD analysis project Ga0209536, IMG submission 187461) | Marine sediment microbial communities from White Oak River estuary, North Carolina - WOR-2-8_12 (SPAdes) (version 2) | ecosystem: Environmental > Aquatic > Marine > Intertidal zone >... | reverse complement strand
TGATGGGAACATTACTTTTTGATAATTTTACAAATGGTTTCAAAATCCATTTTGCACATTATCTTAATAGGGGAGGAAAGAGGATCTTTATAGACTGTCCTAAAATGCAAATCTTTTGGACACTGGCAGATAGTGTCTGATATTTAGATGATCAGCGATTTATTGCCGAACCACCCAAGTACCCACCAGGCGGTCGTGCAATCCGCGGTTGGGATGGATGAAAGCATAAACCGCTCCAATGATCCATAGGCCGAGCACTGCCATTGTACAGAAGAACGCGGCCGTAAGTTCGGCTCTCTTTATCCACAAAGCAACAATCAACATTGGAGCAAACAAAGGAAACCAGACTATCGCCCAGCGCCGCAGCAACGTCACCCTGTTGGCTCGCCGTCCCCTGGCGTTTATCACTACCAATCTGAAAATGGCATGACTGGCCGTAGTGCGAAACAACGTAAGCTCCAGAAGCTGAACCATGGCTATCACGTCTAATACTACCATAGCACAAATCAGGATGAGCCACCCCAGAGAGTCATTCCACTGCTGGATCCTTTCGGCTTGATAATATCCGACAAAAACCGCGATTAGAATATAGCAAGGCAGCATAAAAATCGATCCGGCTCGAATCCCCCTGCTTACCTCAGCAGGTTTGTCCAGCATTACACGCAGGATACCGGTGAGGAAACTGAGTTTTTCGAACTTGCCGTCGGCAAGATTCTGCAGCACTGCTCTGGCATGATGAGGCATACTGGTCGATTCGGCAAAGGTAGCGATAGCGTTCAGAAAACGCTGCTGGCCGGCGAGGTCTCCAACTTCAATGCGTTCACCGCCGGTTTTGACATCGGGCCAGGGTTCGTCGAGCAGGACGGCACGCCCTTGTGAGGTGATCCAGACATGATCGAGGCTTAACTCGGCAGGCAGGGTCTGATCTCCCGTCGCGTCCCATAGTTCTGACGCCACATCGTGCAGCCAATGGCGCAAAGTTGACCAGGGCACACGTTTGCCGCCTCTGAGAAGACTGGAAAACGGCACCCCTTCTGTCGCTTCAAAGGCATCCCAGGTAGCTTCGGCTGTCTTTACCTTCTGCTGCCAGCGTAAACGGCCGGGCCGGGAAAGATTTCTCCGAGCAAGGGAAAGTTCCGATGAATTCCGCCGCAGCAACCAGACCTGACGACGCAGCACCGGATCGGTGGCGGCAATCCACTTTCCAGGAATCATCTCTTTAATGATTTTGTAAGGCCCAAGTGAATCGGCATCCCCGGCGGGAATTTCCGGCTTGGCTGCAAGCTCGATTGAGGGTCGAACAGTACCCATAGGCTTGACTACTACCCGTGTTCCGCTGATAAGGTCCCAAACGGTAGCAAAACCGTTTTCACGCCGTGCGCTCATTGTCAACAGAACTGCAACCCAGGGGCAAATTATGGCTGCACCAATAAATAATAAGACTTGAAAGCTTGTCCAGTCGGCACCGGGGATAAATGCCATCATCAGTGACATTCGGACGACTTCGACACAACCGACGGGAATGAGAATCCGGATCAGCGCCCGTACGAAACCGGGTGGCCGGCCGTTGGTGCGGACTACGCGCAAACCTTTGAGATACTTGCCCAGTCCGGCACCCCAAATCCCCTCAGAGACGGCAAAATAAAGAAAACCGAAGCTGAAGAGCGCAACGTAGTATCTTGCCGAATACAGTGTTCGCTCGGCAAAAGGCCGAATAATTAAGTCCTCAACACCAACAGAGAGCATGAGTATAACATAAGCAGGTAAAAAGGCGATCAAGTAATCTATCCAGCCGGTCGATGCCCGAACCTTTATCGACGCTGGCTCCGGTTCCTTGGAACTGAAAGGCAACAGCGCATTGCGCAGCGTTGTGTAATTGGCGTAGCGTCTGTCCGGTTCTTTGGCCAGGCAGCGTGCAACTACTCGCACGAGGCCGGGCGGTACATCCTGGCGAAATTCGGTCAACGGTTTCGGTTTCTGATTGACGGCGTTGGCAACGATTTGCACCGCATTGTCTCCCTCAAACGGTGCACGATTGGTGAGCAGGGTAAAAAGTGTTGCCCCGACCGAGTAAATATCAGCACGCACGTCCAGGGCATCCCCACGCAACTGTTCGGGCGATGCGTAGGCCGGTGTGCCCAAAATCTTGCTGTGGGCGGTAACAAAGGTGTCGGTCCTGGCCAGGGTGGAGACCGAAAGGCCGAAATCGCCCACCTTCACCGAACCGTCCGGATTAACGAAGCAGTTGGAAGGCTTAATGTCACGGTGCAGCACCCCGCGTGCGTATGCGGCTTCCAGACCTGAGATAATGTCGAGTATAGCATCGACCGCCTCGGCTACAGGCAGCGGACCGTGCTTCTTAAGTTTGTCCTTGAGAGTGCCGGCCCCGGCTATTTCCATCGTGATTACAGGCAGCCCCTTGATTTCCTCGCTGCCGAAAACATAGAGACTATTCGGATGATTGACACCCGCGGCAAGGCGTCCTTCCCGAAGAAACCGCTGCCGCATGTCCGGCGAATCCAGTTGTTGCCCTAACATTTTCAGGGCAACACGACGCCCTGTAGCGAGCTGCTCGGCCTCGTAAACCGCACCCATGCCGCCGCGCCCGAGCAATCCAAGTAAGCGATAGTCACCGAATTCACAGGGAAACTCCGAAGGCCCGAAAAGCGACATTGATTTTCCCGCTGCAACTGAGACAGTCTCAGCACCATCCTTTGTTGGCCCCAGGGCGCCAGACATAAGACAGGCGGGGCAGAGTTTGTCGGGCGAATTAGCGGGAATCACTGCTCCACAGCGCTCGCATTTGTCCTTTTCAGAAATACTCACGAATCAATCTCCAAATTTTGTTTCACTCACTCCTTCCTAAAAGAAACACGGTGGAAGGTTACAATGAATTCACCGCCTCCGCAAAACAGTAACGAGATAGCGCATTTCATCATCAAGGTCCGCTTCATTACTCACCGTCTCGGCGATTGCCGCCTGCAGCAACTTACGGTAACGTTTCCTAAGGCGATGCACGGCAACCTTGACTGCGCCTTCATTCATGCCCAGTCTCGTCACAATTTGCTCTCGTGGCAACTCATCTTCCCCAGTAAGGCTGCCCTTGAGCGCTTCGAACTGCTCGCCCTTGCCTGCTTTTGTCATTTCCTCACGCAGCTCCTGCAGCGCCCCTGCAACGATCTGAAGCGCCCATTCTCTGTCAAACAGAAGCTCCGGATTATCCGCCTGATCGGACGTTCCTGTGTATCTGGCCTCTGGATCAAGTGCATCAAACTCGATGAATTGCACCTGTCCGCCCCGCTTCAGCGTTTGGGCCCGATGCCATTCATTGGCCATGAAATGCTTCATCGCGCCCAGCAGGTAAGAGCGAAATCGGCCCCTCTGGCGATCCGCGGAGGCAAATCCGTTCGTCTCTATAAACCGGGCAAAAAAGGCCTGCGTAAGGTCCTGGGCATCGATCGCTGAATAGCCCCGGTTACGCACGAAGGCATAAAGGGGATACCAATAAGTCTGGCAAAGTTCCTCGAGCGCCATTCGGGCGCGGGTCTGACTCGCCTCGTCGGGTCTGGCCGCCCCCACCAGGCTCCAGTGCGTTGTGGTAAAATGTCGGGGGCCGGAACAATCTTTCATACGCTTATTGTAACCAGATGCTGCCGAATCACAAGCTGAAAAATCATGATGACAATCAAACTCGCTAAACTGAATTTTTAAAGAATAGCTGAATTGCGGATTTACCCCATTAGATAACCTCTGACTCCCTCAATTTTTTTTAATTACTTCCTTTTCACCAGACTGCTGAATGAAAGCAATTATTATCCTTTGAGTTTATTACATTTAGGTGCTCAGGAATTATTCACAAGGTTAATTATTTCTCGAACAATCTCGGCATGACGCTGCTCGGCTTCAGCCATGTTCTTGAATGCCTCTCTCACTTGTTCGTCTCCAAGTTGTTGATCAGAAGAAATCCGTGTATAGAAATCCCTCGCAGACAGTTCGAATCCTTCCATCAATTCAAGCTCTCTGATTATTTTGTTCTTATCCCTGTTCCCGTCACCATTGTATTGGCGAGTTAGTCCATGAATCACTTGCTCGTGTTTCGCCGAATCCTCGATTAGAACAGCCAGACGTTTTTTAATTTCATCGAACATATCCGGTTTTAATTCTACAGGCCAGTCTTCTGGATCTAAGTAATCGCGATACACGCTATTGCTGAATTGTTCTTCCAGACGTAAAGCTGAGGAAAGAAAATGAGCCAACGTTTTAGAATTGCCGTCTCTCGTTTTGCTTTTGTTTTCTACCAACATTATAAATCTCTCCTTTTTGTATTTGTTCTCCGTTTGCGATGCGGCAAGAAAACTCTCAGACTGAGTGTCCAAGCCAGTTTGCCCGTGTCGGGATTTGACCAGTGAGTTGATACCTTAAGAATGTCTGCTCACCGTTAATTAATTTTGCTTTTTCATTTTTGCCCCAATAACCTTCTTTCAAGTCATGCTCTGCCCCCCCGAGAGGCAAGCTGTGAGTATCTTTCTTTGTCAGAGTTTTTGGACAAAAATAGTCCAATTATTCAACAAAAAACTAATTAATAACCTTAATTCCTATAGATATAATATTATATTATAGCCTATTAAATCTTGTTCAAATATATTTTTAATTTTTTTCATATTTTCGTATTTAAACACACCTTCTCAATTTAAAAAGATAGCACCTTCAAAATCACAACGAGCATCAACTGGCCACATACGAAACAAAATACGTATGACGAATAAAGATCGCCGTTTCATGGAGATTTTTCCGGTATACGCCAGACAATTCCACTTTAATTTCGTAGTATCAATATAAAATATCTTAGAATTGAGAAAACATAGAAGTAAATAAAGAAAAAGTCAAAAAGGAAAAAATAGGCGTTAAAATAGTACATTTTCAAGGTACTTATGACAATATGCCGCCCATTTGGGCTTAAAAATAAAACCGATCAAAACCAAATATACTCTCAGCCTTTGAGGACAGCTAACGGGACCATACGGGCGACGGGCTTTGCCCAGCCGCATTCGATGACTATTCGGACGACCTCCTCGATGTCCTTATAGACATCGGGGGCCTCTTCTTTGATTTTACTCCTATCGCCAGCTATCAGTTTGACATCTTTCATGCTGCGTTTGAACTGCTCATCGCTGATCAAAGCGGGTGTGATAATCCTGCCTTTGCGTGATTTTCCGCGTGCGGCGGTTCGGCTCATTACCCTGCCCGCGCCATGGTTGACCGAACTGAGGGATTCGTCGGAATTGCCTGTGCCGACGAGCAGAAAGCTCGCTGTGCCCATTGACCCAGGGGTGATTATTGGCTGGCCTGTTTTTGCGAAAAAGCTCCCAGCCATACGTTGCGGTCCAAAAGCTCTCGTCGCCCCTTTACGGTGTACCCAAAGTTTTTTTCCGCCGTGTGTTTCGAGCTTGGCCATATTGTGTGTGACGTCATAGATGAGCTTCAGCGATGTCGGGCCAAACATCCTGTTGAAACAACGTCTGACAAGGAGAGCCATAATATGTCGGTTGGTAAATCCGAAGTTAGCTGCGGCATGCATCGCGGAAATATAGTCTTTACCGGGGTTGCTGTTAGTGGGCAGATACGAAAGCATTTTGGGCCGGTCGGCGTTCTCAGAACTGACAGCGGCGACATTCATATACTTATCGGCAATTTCATAGCCGAACCGGCGAGAACCAGAATGTATCATTACTACAATCTGGTCTTTGAAAAGTCCAAAGGTTTTTGCCAAATCAACGTCGAAGATTTCCTGGACGTATTGGATTTCAATAAAGTGGTTTCCGCCGCCGAGCGTACCGAGCTGATTGCATCCTTTTTGTATTGCCTCCCTAGGAACAGCACTAGGATCCGACGGCATGTGACCGTTCTCCTCGATTCGCTGGAGGTCATCAGCAAACTGATCCGGATTGAAGACCTCCCACGCCCTGTGGCCGCTCCTTTGAGCGAGCACCGGTATTGCAGCGACTCCCTGATTAATCACAGCCTCGATCCCTGTTTTATCCAGTTGCAGATTTTCTCTGCCTTCGCCGAGCGGGATATCGCGGGCAATATCGGCGGCAATTTTTTCGATGTTTATTTGACTTTTTGAAAACGGCGTATGCAGTAACCTCATGCCGCAATTTATGTCGTAACCCACTGCCGGGGGCATAATTGCATCCTGAAGCCCTAGCACGGCCCCGATAGGCACGCCAAAACCGACGTGGATATCAGCAGTAGCAAGGACTTTTTTCGCCGGTGGCAATGAGGCGGCATCGCATAGTTGACGGACGGCATCAGGCTCAAGCTTGACGGCCTTCGATGCAAAAATGGTGGCGTCGGTCACCATTTTGCCTGTACGTTCCATACGCAGGCGAAGAGGGTCTATGCGAACAAGTTTAGGAGCCGGTTCGGACATATATTTATAGCCTTTATCAAAAATTAACTGTATTTTACCAGTTTTTATAGGAAAGTTAATAACAAACAGATAAACAACAGAAAGATAGACTTTTAATGCCCCTGAATTCGCTTGACAAAAGCCGGTTTTAAAGTTAAAGTGGATAATGTTGAACGCAGATATAAACTGGGAATTGTCTATTTCAAGGCCGGTGATTTTTAGGGTGTTTGCAAAATGAAGATAAAATGTGCGTTTTTTACTATTCTAACAACATTTTTTGTCCTGACAATCAATTCGAATACGGTAGCCGTCGATACGAGAGGTATCGATGCCGTACTTAAAAAGAGTAATATTGATGATCAGGACAAAAAAATCATCGATGATTTTCTTGCCCAGGCGGTAGAGGAATTAGTCAAAACCAAGGATTTTACGTCCATAGCACAAGTTCGCTCTGTCATTTTGAGCAGAAAAGGCACACAGAGCGAATACGCCCGACAATTCTCCGAATCTGCTTATCGGCACATCCAGGCAGGTTTTGAACTTGCTCAAACCTTAAGGCCCCAAGAGCGAATAAACAATGTTATCATCAGCCTAATGATTTTGATTGACGGCCTTGAAGACCTGCGCTTGGCAGATTTAGCAATTGGAAGGTTACAAGATCAGAATATGGTTATTCGATATTGGGCTGTCCATAGCCTTACTAATCCGGCTATTGTACAACAATTAAAATCAGGGACAACATCAAATCCCGAACTTGCCCGGGCGATAATTGAACGACTCAAGGAAATAGTCCCGACCAGTAAACCAGAAATAATCGTTCACATAGCCAGATTCGCAACCAATATAAATATTCCTGATGGTGAGGAGTTGCTGCTGCAAGTAGCCGATGATCGAATTAAAAGATACGCTGACTGGACGGTGACTATTGAATTCTACGATGCAATCATCCTAAAATTACTCGAAAGTAAAATACCTTTACCCTCACAGAGTGCTGGTATAATTACTCAGACAACAACACCTAACAAACCTGCCGTTTCTCGCTGTTTTGCCCAGTTGTATTCTTTCGTAATACAGCGGTATATTAAAGGTGACAATGTTTTAAACGAAACTCAGAAAAATAATCTGGCTTCCGTAATTATCGAGATTGAAGAAAAGTGTATCACCAGACTTCTTGGTCTAAGCAGATCACAAGGAACGCTCAGAAGGGCCATTGAGCGAAACGATCTTGCAGCCCTCTCTGATGAACATAATCAATTACTCGGCGGCGAAACGAGCACCGGACAATTACCATCAAAACTCAGCTTCGATTACAGCACCACAACTGATGGCCCCAAACGCTCGGCACCAATTCCTTTACCAGACAAGCCGCAAAAGATAGAAGCTAATAACCAAAAAGTCTCATAGAACAGCGATTAAGCCCTAATATCCAAGTTGTATGAATTAGAAAGAGCCTATACCGATTCCAATCGTTATAGGCCCTGAAGTAATACAAATTTGCAGTTTCAACCGCTGCATATAATCTATATTACGGTTCTGGTTCCAGCTCCGGTTGATACAACCTTATGTCGTCAATGAACATCTTGCCCGAACCGCCGGGGATTGTCATGTTGCCTTTGGTTCCAAGACCAATTGCAATCCTATCAACGTCGGTCAGGACTATGCCCTGATCAACAAGATCCTGTAGCGGAATAATCCACTCAGTCCAGGTGTCGATTTGCGCCGCAGCCGGATCATCGTGGATTACTACTACAGGTGTGCCAGTGCTGTTTGACACGGCCAAATAAAGCGGTTCATCATCATTGCTGATAATGCCGATATCCTGGTTCGTCCACTGCCCTGTGACATTACCGGTCGTCGTAACATTGTTGAACACGGCCTGACAAGTTAAAGCCGCATCATGGCTTGTTACCGCCAAACCGATATAGACATTCGCAGCCATCTGAATGTTCTCCCAGACACCTATTATCTCCCATGTCGAGCCATTGGCTGAATGAGACCCAGTAAAGTTACCGGCCAGGTCACGCTCGATCTTCACCCAATACGGTGCAACGAGTCCGGTCACGTCCGTGTTACTGCTGGTATTATCAGTTTCGACACGTCGCTGGAAGGAGACACCCTGGGCCGGAGTCACAACCGTCATTGCGTGCTTGGAGCCCGGTTCAAGCGTCTCGCGAATCATCACACCAGCCTTGGCCCAGTTGTTGGTAGGATCGACGCTCTCGACTTTTGCTACAATTGAGCCAACACCACTTAGCATTTTATAAGCAAAGTGGAATTCATCTGCCTCGTTCCATATATCTGTACCTGAGCCGGTCATGGTGTAGGTGCCGGTCGGACCCTCGACAAAGCTGCCGACGGGTGCAGCGTATCCTCTGAACCAAAGCGACAGATTCGCAACGCCTTCTTCGGTCCAGTCACGTGTATCTGTCAACGTCAATTCTGTCTCCGAATAATTGGTGAAGCCTTGCTTATTGTTATTAAATTCCAACGGCATTGACTGGCTGCCGCTGTGTACTATGGTTTCCTCGGTATAAGAAAGAGTGGTTTCGTCGCCTACAGCGGACCCTGTACCGTTCCCGGGGACATAATTGGGCGAACCTGGCACACCAGCGCCAAGTCCATCATGCCAGAAGAACCATATCTGGTTTTCACCGGCATCATAGTCCTCAAAGTCATCAATAACAATGAAGTCACCTGTCGTAAAGCTCCATAGGTTACCGATCCAAGGGCTATCGGGATTGATAGCATTGACTTCATCGATACGCCAGAAATACTGTGTAAACCAGGCGAGCTTGCCCGGATCATAACTCTCATCGCCGAGAGCCTTTGTGCCTTTGTACTCGGGCGAGGATTTGTCGGCATTCTTTACTGTATCGGCATCGGTGCCGAAGTACACTTCATGTGAAGCAGCGAAATCACCTGCGCCCCACCTTAGAAACGGCGTCATTTTAGTGCCGGTCGCTCCATTGGGCGGGCTAGGACTGCTTGCCTTGACCGGCGGAGCTAAGGCAGCTTTCGGAATAACCTGTTTCAGCGTGGACGGACTTGACCAGCGTAGCTGTGCTACTGCACCTCCTCCATTTTCATAATATTCCATAACAAGGCTGTAAGTATTACCGGCCACAAGGTCAATAGTACCACGATTTTCAGTTGTAGCATGATCAGTCCAGTTTTCAATAATAAGCTGTCCATCAATCCACAGACGAACACCATCGTCACTGTTTGTATAGAAAGTATAAGTCTCTGTATATGCCGGGTGTACTTCACCAGTCCATCTGGCCGAGAAATTGTCGTCGCCGACAGATGCATCAGGCCCACCAGGATCACCCCAATTGAAGTTAATATCATTTTCTGTACGGGTCACCATTAAAGTGTCAAAGTTCATGCCTCTATAGTAATCCGCCCGCACACCGCCACCTTCTTTCGCAGTCGTAAAGCTCCAGACATCACCTTTATAAGTGGTAGCGCCATCGGATTCGTCAATTCTCCAGTAGTAAGTATTCTCAAATTCGAGAGGACCGGGTTTGTAGGTTGCCAGTGCTGTAGGTGGAGCACCAGTTGCGTTAGCAACGGTGTCATAATCATCTCCAAAATAGATGAAATGCAATTTTGCACCGAAACCAGGCGTCCAGCTTAAAGTTAGATCTTCCGAGTCGATGTATGGGGATGTGTCGGCTGGGACAGGATTATAGGCTTTCTTAGGAGGAACCGTGAAGCTCCAGACGGGACCTTTCCATGGACTGTTAGGATCCGCATCATTGACCTCGTCGATTCGCCAGTAGTAGGTCGTACCATTAACAAGGCCGTCCGGATAAGGGTATCCGAAAAAGCCGGCAATATAAAACGTCGTGTTCAAGTCAAGGTTGCCACGATATGTATCACCTGTACCGTTATTCACATCGTCGAAATTTTCACCAAAGTACACATCATGCGAGACAGCAAAATCTCCAGCACGCCAGCTCATGCTTACCCATGTCTCAGGGTGGAGCGTACCATCCTCAGGGCTTGGCTTCGTGACATAAGGGTATCCCTCAAGACCTCGCATGACAGCAAGGATTTCGTTCTCGGTAAGCGGGTAGTCGTAAATCTGGACATCGTCAACAATGCCTTCATATCTTTGACTGGTGTCTGTTTGCCAGACACCGATGAGCGTGTCGCCTACTGAGCCAAGATAAGGATTAGCTGATCCCTGTGCAATTTGCTCACCATCGATATAGACCCTTCGATCCTGATTTTCATAGTCATACCAGAACGTGATATGGTACCACGTATTGTCCTGAAGAAGATCGCTCGATGTATCGAGGTCATTGCTGTAGAATCCCATACGAATACCACGAACGGGCGCATCTGTACTGCTTGGCCCTCCCAGTCGAAAATGCATGCTCAGATTAGTCGATCCCGATTCAGCTTGGGAAAAGACGACGGCCGAACCTGACAGTACGGGATTGATCCACATCGTTATGGTAAAACTTTGGTTATTCAACGGAATATACGGCGCCCTGACGTCTGAATCCGAACCGTTAAACCGCAGCGCACCGCCAAGCTGGCCCGCAACCCATTGTGCACCACCTTCGACAACGCCATCATTTCCGTTGCCACTTGAGTCTTTGGCGGTGGTCCCGGAGCCGTCATCTAACTTCCACCAGGCAACAAGGGCGGCACTGGATGTGCTCGTCAAAGTTAGGCCCAACACAAGAGCAAGGCAGACTCCGAAAAATAATTTTCTACACATGATTATACTCCTAACAAGATAGTTTCAATAATCATTCTATGCTACATACCAAAAGGATTGATAATATTGTTCATTTTCCCTGCATTTTTTACAGATCTGCCTGGGAATTTTATTGCTATTTGATGATATTACCTTCCTTCCGACACCCGAATTAGGCAATCAATCGAGAAGTGGAAATATCAAACAGATAATATAAATTCCACTTACTGCGAAACAAAATACCCACAATGTCTTATAATTATATTTATACCAGATTAAGCACCTTATCGTCAAGAAAAATCTCTTAATTACGAGTAAGTTAAAAAAGCCGAGGCCTATACCGAATCGAACCGGTATAGGCCCCGAAGGAATACGAATCTGCAGTTTCAATTGCTA
>Ga0209536_100014042_pt1 | contig 11519 bp, 10 predicted proteins | sample DeeMarSeWOR28_12_FD_187461 | JGI IMG/M metagenome (GOLD analysis project Ga0209536, IMG submission 187461) | Marine sediment microbial communities from White Oak River estuary, North Carolina - WOR-2-8_12 (SPAdes) (version 2) | ecosystem: Environmental > Aquatic > Marine > Intertidal zone >... | reverse complement strand
TTGTGATCGGATTGCAGGAGTGGTATCAAAACCAGGGATTAATGCCGGGAAGTTTTGTTCGGGTACAGCGAGGCGAGAACCCTGGAAGGGTGTTCATATCCGCTGACTCGAGAAGGTCAAGTCGGGAATGGATCCGGACTGTATTGGTTGGTTCGGATGGGCGAACCGTGTATGCCATGTTGAAACAGGTCGTGTCAGCTGATTTTGATGAACGGATGGCGATCGCTGTACCTGATGTGGATGCTTTGAACATTGTTTGGGACCGGATGAAAAAAGAAAGACCACCGTTCGAAAAAGTGGTCGTGGACATCGTCAGGGAATTAACCAAATTAAACCCACAGGGTCATGTACACGCGATCGAGTTATACGCAGCAGTCAATATGGTTCGCCGTTGCCCGCCAGGTCCGATCCTGGCGTTGTTGGCTTCGCGACCCTGGTTTGAACATGTGGGTGATCTGCATTTTAGATTTGATGATGCAGAACAGATTTAAGTAAATCGCGAATTGACTGGTCAACTCGTGGTACGAGTTGGCCAGGAGGTTAGAAGTGACGGAATTAAAGCGCTTCAGCTTAGTAAAACCAGGTCTGCAGACTCGTTTTCACATCGATTTTGACTGGTGGGGTCAAAACGATAGGAACTGGAGAGTCGATCTCTTTAGTTTCCTGTGCCCCGAGCACCAGGAGACCTTCACAGACATTCGCGCTGATATTCAGATCGACTGGGTTGATCCTGAGACCGCTGAAGTTCAGCCGGTTGATGGTTTACAACATGTTCTGATCACGCATTGTGCGAAGCAGCCAAGGTTCATTGACCAACACACATCCCTGGTTGAATCAACTTTTCGTTTGTTTTTATCCAACGGTAATACGCCGTTAACTCCAGTCGAATTATCCGATCATCTAGGTCGCCCTCCTTCAGTGATACTTCAGACATTATCTGGACCGAGAGTATATAAGGGATTGCGTCCCTGCCCGGAGTGTTGAAAGTTATTTTATTTGCCCCCGTAGCTCAATGGACAGAGCAGAGGTCTTCTAAACCTAAGGTTGTGGGTTCGAATCCCGCCGGGGGCGCCTAGGCGGGGGATTAACAAAGAAAACATCGTTTCATTTATGATGAGTAGACAAAAAGCCTTAATGGATTACCAGGAGAAAGAAAATCCCCCGAACGATTATTGCTTGATGAATTTCGGTTAGATGGAGGTCAAAGTGAGTGTTGAAAGAAGAGGAATTATAGATTTTCGTGGAAATGATGTCACAATTATTGGTGAAGATATCCACGTTGGGCAGCAGGTACAGGATTTTTCAGTAATGACTAAGGATTGGTCCTGGATAAACGCGCTTGAGAGTCAAAAAGGGAAAGTACGCATTGTTGGTTCCTTACCATCCCTGAGTACGGATGTCTGCGACAAGGAGACCAGGCGTTTTAACCTTGCCGCGGCCTCCTTGAGTGGTGATATTGCGATAATCATGGTCAGCATGGATTTACCGTTCACCCTGAACCATTGGTGTGCTGGTGCTGGAATTGAGCAGGTGCTGACGTATTCTGATCATTTTTCCGCAGATTTTGGTGAGAAATACGGGGTTTTGATTAAGGAGCTGCGCATCTTTAGGCGAGCAATTTTCGTGATTGATGGAAATGACAAGGCTGTGTATGTGGAGTACATGCCGGCTTTGGGGATTGAACCAGATTATGATGCGGTCCTCCAGGCTGCCCAGAATGCGTTGTTGGTGAAATAATTTGCGGAGTGCTGGAAATGGAAGAACTCGAAATAAAATCAAATCCAATTCATCCTATTTGGTATAACAGCGATGAAAACCAACCAATCGCCCGTGGAAAACGCTGGCGAAATGGTGTGCGATCACCGGTCTGGCGTCCTCCAACAGATGTTTTCGAAACGGATGAAGCGGTGATTGTGAGGGTCGATATCGCTGGCATGAAGGAAGAGGATTTCTCAATATCCTTAACCGGGGATCAGCTTAATATAAAAGGCAATCGACCTGACATTCAGGAGCGCCGGGCTTACCACCAGATGGAGATATTCTTTGGTGATTTCAGCACTGAAATCAAACTTCCTGGCCCAGTATTGGTGGATGAAATCGTAGCAGAATACCAGTCTGGCATCTTACGCCTGTCATTCCCAAAAGAAAAACCAACAAAAATCCAAGTGAGTGAGTAAACGGGAGTATTAATGCCTGCATCTCGTTGGAATCAAAGCATCATGGATTTGTTGAGCTGGTTCGAAGATCTGGAAGATCTTCAAGAAGATTTTTTATTCAGACCGATTACACCGCGGGTATTGGATAAAGATGGTAATGAACAGGGGGAAGCGAACGATGAATCTGAATTATTTGATCAGATACCTTCTGAGCTACCTATTTTACCCTTAAGAGGTGTTGTGGTTTATCCACAAACGGCAGTTCCATTAACGATTGGTCAGCCAAGGTCCATTCGTCTGGTTGATGATGTCATGGCAGGTGAAGATAGGTTAATTGGACTGGTAGCCTCCAAGGATCCTGAGCTTGATACACCTGGTCCGGAGGATTTGTATCCCGTGGGTACGGTGGCTATCGTGCACCGCCTTTTCCGAGCACCCGATGGGACGATTCGCTTACTTGTTCAGGGCATCGCTCGTTTCCACCTCAAGGAATTTGTGCATCTGGAGCCATATCTGAAAGCGAATATCGAATTATATCCCGAGGTCCTGGAAGACGATCTCGAGGTTGAGGCTCTGGCGAGGAATGCCCGCGATCAATTTGAACATATTGCTGAGATGATCCCTTCCATCCCACGGGAACTTGTTGCTTCAGTGGTAGCACTTGAGGATCCATTACAAACGATATATACCATCGCAAATTTCCAGCGAATGGATTTAGCGGATTCTCAGCAACTCCTGGCGCTTGATCCGGTTTTGGAAAAATTGAAGAAGCTGGTTACGATCCTGACCCACGAGGTTGAGGTGCTTGAAATTGGCCAGCGAATTCAAAACGAGGCTCGCTCGGAAATAGATAAAGTCCAGCAGGAATATTTCCTGAGGGAGCAATTGAAAGCTATCCAACGCGAGCTTGGGGAAGCGGATGAACAGACCGTAGAAGTTGAGGAATTCAGGCAGAAGATTGAGAAAGCTGGAATGCCTGAAGAGTCTGAAAAAATGGCACGCAGGGAGTTAGAACGTCTCTCTCGCCTACCAACAGCCGCAGCTGAATATGGGGTAATCCGCACCTACTTGGATTGGTTGGTTTCCCTGCCATGGTCGATCTCAACTCAAGATGATCTGGATATAACACGGGCACGGAAGGTTCTCGATCATGACCACTATGGCTTGGAGGATGTCAAGGAGAGGATCCTTGAATACTTATCTGTCCGAAAGTTAAAACTAGAACGGCAAACAGAATTTGAAGCGATAAAGCAAGAAGATCAAATTCGACGGGTCAGGGAAGGGGTGATCCTCTGTTTTGTTGGACCACCGGGTGTTGGAAAGACCTCATTGGGCCAGTCGATCGCGCGTGCGATTGGCAGGAAATTCATCCGTATCTCGCTGGGTGGCGTGAGAGATGAGGCTGAGATTCGAGGTCATCGCCGGACGTATATTGGTGCAATGCCTGGTCGTATCCTGCAGGCGATCCGCAGGATTGAATCTCGCAACCCGGTCTTCATGCTGGATGAAGTGGACAAATTAGCCTACGATTTTCATGGTGATCCGGCATCAGCCCTCCTGGAGGTTCTTGATCCGGAACAAAACGTTGAATTTCGAGATCACTATTTGGAGGTCGGGTTTGATCTCAGCCAGGTAATGTTTATCACAACTGCCAATCTCCTGGAACCGATCCCAGCGCCATTGCGTGACCGGATGGAGATCATCATGCTGTCTGGTTATACCGAGAGTGAAAAGATTAAAATCGCCAAGGGATACTTGATTCCCCGCCAGCTGCGGGAGAATGGCCTGCGTCCAAACGAAGTTTCATTTACCCGGCCTGCACTGCAAAGCATCATTCGATCTTACACTCGTGAAGCAGGGGTGCGCAACCTGGAGCGCGAGATTGGATCTGTCAATCGCAAGGTTGTCACCCGTATCGCCGAAGGGGATAGGAAGAAAGTTAAAGTGACGCCTAAACTTGTGCGAGAATTCCTGGGCCGACCCCGGTTTTTTGGCAATGAGGAAGTTGCTGAGCGAGTATCCATTCCAGGGGTTGCTACCGGTCTGGCATACACACCGACTGGTGGTGATGTACTGTTCATCGAGGCAACCGGGATGCCTGGAAATAAAGGATTTCAGCTGACCGGGTCTCTGGGTGAAGTAATGCAGGAATCTGCAAGAGCCGCGCTTTCATATGTGCGCTCAAGGGCAGAGCAGCTATCGTTGGAACCAAATTTCTTTGACCATACCGATATACATTTGCACGTACCCAGTGGTGCCCAACCCAAGGATGGACCGTCTGCTGGTGTTACCATGGCCACTGCCTTGGTTTCATTGATTTCTAAGAGACCGGTGCGGTCAGACGTAGGGATGACAGGTGAGATAACCTTGCGCGGCCAGGTGCTCCCGGTAGGTGGAATCAAGGAGAAGGTCCTGGCGGCTCATCGCAGTGGTTTGAAAACGGTTATCCTGCCAAAGAGAAACGAGGCAGACCTGGAAGAGCTGCCAGAGGAAGTTCTGAAAGATGTCGAATTCAAGTTTGTTGATCTGGTCGACCAGGTGATTAAGGTAGCACTCGAACCGGAAGAAAAGAAGCGGCCTACTAATGGAAAGAAGTGATCATTCCAATAGAGAAGCGATTTATGCCAAAAGTAATGGTTGTTGAAGACGATGCAAATATGTTTTCTCTACTGCAGATGCTCCTAGAATTCGAAGGCTATGAGGTAGTGCTGTGGGAAGGTGGCGAGGAAATCCAACAAATTGTGGGCGCAATTTGCCAGGAAAAGCCGGATTTAATCTTATTGGATGTTCACCTGCGTCACTTGAACGGATTTGAGGTGCTGCAGGCTTTGCGAAACGAGTCCGAATTGGGCAGAGTCAAAGTCCTGATCGCTTCTGGCGTTGATATGACAAAACGGAGCCAGGCCGAAGGGGCAGATGGGTTTATCCTTAAACCTTTTATGCCGGATGAGCTCATCAAAGAAATTCAAAACACATTAATTTAGAGGGAATAATAGTGACAAAAAAACAATCACGCCGTTCAATGAATTGGCAGACAATGGACCTGCACTTACACACTCCTGCATCGGTAGATTATCAGGAGCCAGGAGTGACATATTTAGATATTCTGCAAAGAGCAGAAGCACGCGGTTTGGACATCATCGCCTTCACCGACCATAATACAATTGCCGGATACCGCCAGATGATGGAAAGCGTTGAACAGCTGGAATTTCTGGAGAAATCAAATCGTCTAACGCCTGACGAACAGCGCCAATTAGAGGAGTTTCGCAGGCTATTCAAGAAAATCCTCGTTCTGCCTGGATTTGAATTCACGGCAACATTTGGTTTTCATATCCTGGGGATATTCCCAGAAACAAAACCCATCCGGGAAATCGAACATATCCTGCTTGACCTAAATATCCCAGCCGATCAGCTGGATTATGGATCAGATACTGTGGGTGCCACCACGGATGTCATCGGGGCTTACCGGGCCATTGCTGCAGCCGGGGGTTTAGCGATAGCGGCGCACGCGAATTCCACCCATGGGGTGGCGATGCGCGGGTTTACTTTCGGGGGACAGACCCGAATTGCATACACCCAGGATCCAAATCTGGATGCCCTGGAGGTCACTGATCTTGAGAAAAGAGGCAGGCGGACGACGGCTGCTTTCTTTAGTGGTACCAAGCCCGAATACCCGCGACGCATGCATTGTATTCAAGGTTCAGATGCGCATCGCTTGCAGACAGATCACAGCAGGAAGGGAAACCTTGGTGTTGGTGAACGCCCAACGGATGTTTTGATCCCTGAAGTGAGCTTCACTGCATTGAAGGATTTATTTGCTCATAATGACTTTTCACGGACCAGGCCACACAGGCATAAGGCAGAACCGGCATTTGATTTTATCCAATCAGCTCGGGAAGAAGGATCAAATATTGTTCAAGATTTCCACGAAAGCGTTTCAGTACGCGGTGGACGCCTATATGCGGTGATCGCTGATATCAGTGCTTTTGCGAATACCAATGGCGGCACACTCTTTCTTGGCTTGAACGCGGATCCGAAGAAGGCGATCGTCGGAGTACCAAAACCAGACCAGGCGATTGCCCAACTTGAAAAGGAAATCGGGAACCGCATAAGCCCTCCTCTGCATTGCACAATCGATTCGCATGAGACCGGTAGTAAAAATATTTTGCGAGTCCTGGTTCCCAGGGGGGAGGATCCACCATACGTCGTGGATGATTATAAGATTTATGTGCGAGCGGAGTCAGAAACCAGCCAGGCGGTCAGAGATGAGATTGTCGGTCTGGTTCTGCGGGGAAAAAGTGATTTGTACGGCAGGGAAGCCCCATCCCAGGTCGAAGAAGCAGCAGAAATCTCCCGTGAAAGACCAGATTTGGATGAGGCAATGGCTCCTCGCACTGGTGTGGAAGTGGTTGGGGTTGAAGAACGGGACGGGAGCAGCTTTTATACGGTCAGGGATTTAAGGAACGGGAATGTTGTAAAGAACGTGACCCTGAAATCAGCCCGGCGGTTATGGCATTATGCACTTACTCAATTTGCCAGCCTGCCAGAAAACATTCAAACAGCAGAAATTGAATGGTTGGGCGATTATGGTCTGCTCAAAAAGCGTAAACAGGGTAAGCGTCTGAATTACGATCTGGTGGAACGCACTGCGAGCGGAAACAGGTTTTATTTTGGTGTGACTGATGATGGTATCCATGGTCCCTGGAAGCAGCTCGTTGGCCAGGAAGAAGAATGAAGTTTCCAGTGATGATCCATCCATAATTTTTCTTACTCAGAGAATACCGCGCGGTAATCAGTTTTTGGCTCACCAAGGATCGTTTGCCAGATCGCTGCGATAGAATTCCATCGATAATCGGATATATAAATGTTGCGCATAGGTATATTAACTGTCTCCGATCGTTCCTCCAACGCTGAACGACCCGACATTTCAGGACCCGCTTTGCAGGAAGTGGTGAATACGCAGGGATGGACTGTTGAAAAAGCAGACATCCTCCCGGATGATTTTCAGGCTATCAAATCATATCTAATCACGTGGTCAGATTCCAATAGCCTGGATCTGATCCTGACCACCGGGGGAACTGGTTTCAGTCCCAGGGATGTCACTCCAGAAGCAACGGAAGCGGTGATTGATCGTGAAGCACCGGGATTGGCTGAAGCAATGCGAGCAGAAAGCCTGAAAATTACACCGCACGCTATGCTCTCGAGATCTAAGGCAGGCATTCGGGGATCGACACTGATCGTCAACCTGCCAGGAAGCCCACGTGCAGCAGTGGAGAACCTCACTGTGATTTTGCCCGTATTGGAGCACGCAATAGCGCTACTTCAAAACGATCCGGGTGCTGAGGCAGGACATCAGCCAGCAGGGAATTAAGGGATAAGGATCATATTTCGTGGAACACTTGCGCTCTCAGGAATTCCCGGATTTACCACCAGAAGCACCTGAAAAATCTGGTGCCCGGAATTTTGTCAGGGATATACTGGAAGTAGTGCTGATCTCCCTGTTGCTCTATTTAAGTATTAACGCTGTATCCGCCAGGATCCGGGTTGAATCTGTTAGCATGCAGCCATCTCTGTTTGCTGGAAACTTTGTTGTGGTAAACAAATTGGCTTACCGCTTCGGTGAACCAGAGAGAGGGGACATCGTGGTGTTTGAATACCCACCCGATCCAAAGCAAGACCCGTATATAAAGCGCGTGATTGGTCTGCCAGGAGAACAGGTGCAAATCGCGGACGGTACAGTGAGCATCAATGGTAATCAAATCCAGGAACCCTACCTTGTTGCGGAAACCCAACAGGGTGGTGAGTGGAGCGTACCTGAAGGAGCGTTATTCGTTATGGGGGATAATCGCAGAAATTCATCCGATTCCCGTGCCTGGGGAATGGTGCCCATGGAGAATGTAATCGGAAAAGCAGTGCTCGTTTACTGGCCACCAGAGAAATGGGAGCTACTGGATATTACATACGCGGTTGCTGCCGGACAGTAATCAGGTCAAATCACCCGGCGTGCGATTACCATGCGCTGAACTTCGCTGGTACCTTCACCAATCGTCATTAACCTGGTATCCCGGTAAATTCTCTCAACTGGAAACTCGCGGCTGTACCCGTATCCACCTAGCACCTGGATCGCATCACGGCAGACTTTTTCAGCCATCTCGGTCGCATGCAGCTTGGCCATCGAAGCCTCCGTAGTATACGGACTTCCCTGGTCTTTCAACCAGGCTGCATAGTATACGAGCAGCCTGGCGGCTTGAATCTGGGTTGCAGCGTCCGCCAGCATGAACTGGATCGCCTGGTGGTCTTTTAATAGTGCACCAAAGGTTTGGCGTTCATTGGCATAGCGTACTGCCTCTTCAAAGGCTGCCTGTGCGAGACCGACAGATAGGGCACCAATGCTTACCCGCCCCCAATCAAGAACACGGAAGGTTTGCTGGAGTCCCTGGCCTATTTCACCCAATAAGTAGTTTTTCGGTACATGTACATCTTCGTAAGTGACAGCATGCGTGGGACTGCCCTTCAGGCCCATTTTCTTCTCCGGTGGTCCGATGGATAAGCCATGAGCATTAATAGGAACCAGTATCAGGCTCAGGGAATTTGTGCCTCCATTGGGGTCAGTTCTCACCAGCGTGACGATATAATCGGCAATGCTGGCATTCGTGCACCACATCTTCGTCCCGTTTATCACCCACTCTTCGCCCAGAAGCTCTGCCCTGGTAAGGATGCCTCCCTGCAGGTCTGATCCCGCACCAGGCTCAGTCAAGGCAAGCGCTGCCAGCTGACCTTCCCCTGTTGCGACTGGCTTCAGGAAGCGCTGCTTCAGCTCTTCATCTCCAAATAAGGAAACAGGCGCACAGCCCAGTCCATTATGAGCGGAGATGGATAAAGCAGTGCTCCCACATCCCCAGCCGAGCTCTTCGACTGCAATGGCAGCACTGATTGCATCCACATCGGCTCCACCGTACTTCTCGGGAACATTTAATCCCAATAAACCGATTGGTCCCATCTTCCTTGCAGCCTGCCAGTTGAACTGTCCTGTCTCATCTGTCTCCTGTGCCAGTGGCTTTACTTCTTGCGCCACGAAATTGTGAACCATATCTTTCCACATGCTTTGTTCTGCATTGAGTTCAAAATCCATGATAAATCTCCAGGGGATAGCACACGAAATTAGCGAAAGAAAAGGAACAAACACAGTAATGCAATACCTATGCCAACGATGATGGGAATTAAAACGATGGCGATAGTGTATGCGCTGAACCAGGCAATATCCGACTTGCTGAATCCCTCCTCCGAATTGGATCCATTAATTCGCGCACCACATCTGGGGCATTCTTCTGTACCTTCAGCGAGCATGGCATTGCATTTTGGACACCAATCTGGCATAAATTCTCCTTGTTATCCGGCTGGTTTAATTCCACTTAAGGATTCTGGATTGACGAGTGAGGAAGTGTCTCCAGGGTCCAACCCCAGGAAAGCTGCACGCACCATGCGGCGCATCACCTTGGCATTGCGTGTCATTGGCAGGTCAGCGACAAAAATTACCTGGCTGGGTTTCATGGGCTTTCCCATCGAATCAGAGACCTTATCCATTAATTCCTGTCCTAATTCTTCAGTGGGTTCACTCCCCGGGTCAAGGACACAGATTGCAACAACCTGGTTGCCTTTTATCTCATCAGGTACACCGATGGCGGCCGCTTCAATCACTGCTGGATGAGAAACAAGGATAGATTCGATCTCGGCAGGTCCTAATCTTTTCCCGGCGATCTTTATCGTATCATCTGATCGACCCAGCACGAACCACTGCCCATCGTGATCCACCATGCCGAAATCTCCCTGCACCCAGGTATCCTTCCAGCGAGACCAGTAGGTCTCCTCGTACCGTCCTGGATCTTTCCAGAATCCACGCGTCATACCAATCCAGGGGGATTTAATCACCAGTTCTCCTACCTGGTTGCGGACTGAGTTGCCTTGCTCGTCGAGTATATCTGCTGCAATGCCAGGACAGGGGGCGCTGAATGCTGTTGGTTTCACTGGCAACAGGGGGTTTCCCATCAGGATACCACCAGAGATTTCAGTTCCACCGGTGTAATTGATGATCGGGATTTTCCCCTTACCGATTTTTTCGAACAGCCACATCCATGGGTCGGGATTCCATGGCTCTCCAGTGGATGCAATCAGTTTAATCGAGGATAAATCATAATCCTGGGCAGCCTGCTCATCTTTTACCATCATGGAGCGAATCAAAGTTGGGGATACACCCAGCTTGGTGATCCGGTGGCGTTCGACCATCTCCCAAAGGCGATTTGCGTGGGGATGATCCAGCGCGCCATCATAAATCAAGGAAGTAGCCCCCAGGATCATGCTCCCGAAAATCAGCCAGGGACCCATCATCCAACCCATATCCGTGATCCAGTAGATCAGATCCCCCGGGTGGACATCGGTTCCAAAAGCCATATCCTGGGCGGCTTTGACCGGAAAACCAACGTGGGTGTGGACGGCACCTTTTGGGCTCCCGGTTGTTCCGGAAGTATATATGAGCATCAGGATCTGTTCAGCATCTACTTCTTGTGTTTCAGCTTGGTGAGGTTGGGCTTCGACAATGTCGTGCCACCAGTGATCCCTGCCATTTCTGAGAACCACCTGCAAACCGGCATGGTTCAATACGATCATATTCCTGAGACTGGCAATTTCCTCACCAGCCTGGTCGGCAATAGATTTCATATTTACGATTTTCCCCCGCCTTTGGAATCCATCTGCAGTGAACAACACTTTGGCTTTCGCATCCTCGAGCCGGGAGGCGACAGCTCCAGGTCCATATCCCGAAAAGAGGGGTAATATGACCCCACCAATTTTTATTATGCCTAACATGGCTACCACAATTTCCCAGCTCATCGGCATGTAAAGACCAACGGTATCCCCGGGCCTGACACCTAAACTGCGGAGTGCATTAGCTGCCTGGTTGGCTTTCATATAGAGTTGGCCGTATGTGAAACTTTTTAGCTTGCCGGATTCATGCTCAGCAATAAGTGCTATCCTATTCTCTACGGGGGTGTTAATGTACTTATCCAGCAAATTGTGGACAATGTTCATGCTCCCCCCAGGAACCCAGCGTGGCCAGGCAATCCCTCGCGATAAATCGAGCACCTGGTTGTATGGCGTGTAAAACTGAATATCTAGGTATTTGAGCACTGCTTCGGTGAACCAGGACACATCCTGGGTTGAGCGTTCCAGCAGGTGATTGAAATCTCGCAGGTCATTTTGCTGGATGAAACGTGTCAGGTGAGCCTGATCGATGTAATCAGCAGATGGTCGCCAAACGAACCCAGATTGAGAAGCGAATTTATTACTAGCCATGCAAGCGTTGGATTG
>Ga0209536_100014041_pt1 | contig 11519 bp, 11 predicted proteins | sample DeeMarSeWOR28_12_FD_187461 | JGI IMG/M metagenome (GOLD analysis project Ga0209536, IMG submission 187461) | Marine sediment microbial communities from White Oak River estuary, North Carolina - WOR-2-8_12 (SPAdes) (version 2) | ecosystem: Environmental > Aquatic > Marine > Intertidal zone >... | reverse complement strand
AAAAAGTAAACGAAGAAAGAGAGAGAGCAGCTGAAGCAGAGGAAGCTTTTTATAAGAGAATGATGAAGGGGGCGAGCGGAGCCGGCCGGTTTGGAGTTAATGCTGCGGCCAAAGTTGGCGGGGCTGCTAAGAAAGCAGCCAGCTTGAAAGATGAACTGCCCAATATCTTCTTGTTTTTGATTTTGATTGTTTTAGGCGGACTGGATGTTTTGGCTAAAAATATTTTAGGTTATATTCCAGCAGCTGTCACAATTCTGATTTCCTTTGTTTTAGGAATTATTTTTTATTGGATAGTAAGGAGAGTAAAAATCTACAAAATTTTAGTGGTGGTGGCCTTTATAATTGATGCTTTTGTAGTAGAACTGCCTTTGGCAGCATTTCCTGATGTGGGAATCAGAGAATTTTTGATTGGAATCAGAGTCTTTGTCTGGTTAATTGTAGCAATAATTTTGTTTGTAATGGAATTTCTCCAGTATTTAGAGGAAGGCAAAACTCCTCCGCTAATAGCTGATTTGATTATTCTATTGCTGATTGGTTTGGCAATTTTCTTTACTTATCCACAACTAATGAATGTTTATGAAAATCAAAAAACTTCTCATGCAGAATATTTTGGTTTGGCCCAAGAACAGGTGGCAAAAGTGGGTGAAGTTTTTAAAGCACAGGTGCCGGCCTGGAAAAGTGCTTATTATGGGATAGCTTGTACATTGAGCGAGCCGATGGCAAGAGAACAATGTGTCAAACAAAAAGAAGCAGAAGCTAAATGCGCGCCCTATCAAAAAGCAGGACAATTAGCTGAGTTTGAAGATTGCAAAAATGTGGAGTTGGGCATTAAAACAGAGGCTACTGGAGCAATTGACCCAGCACAAAAAGAACCATTAAAATTAACATGGGAGGCAAGTCAAACACTTAAACAAACTGAAATGAGGATTAGTGGAACACCAACTTTTAATGCTATATTAAAAATAGAAAATCCAAGGGCAGCAGATTTAAATTTAGAAGTGGAATGTTTGTTCACAGATACAACAAACAAAAGAAATTTCAGCGGATTGATTTCTCCGAGAGATAAATTAACAGTTAAAGATAAAATTAAAGAAGAGAGTTTGATCTGCACACCAACTGAACTTTTACAAAACAATACCAGATATCTGATTATTTTTAAAGTAAGGTTATTGGATTTCACGACAGAGTCAAAACTGCAAATGCTGTTTTTTGGAAGGGCTGAAACTGAACTTGAGAAAAAAGAAATTCAAAACACTAAATCAGGCTATCCTTTGGCAACTGGCAATTCCAGAGCAGCCAATGATTTGGCCAGACTGAATTTTAATTTCTTTGAAGGCAAGCAAGGTTATATTGCTGGTGCAGAAACAATACAGCTGAACACAAAAATTGAAAATATTGGCAAAGGCCAAATAATTGGGGTTAAAAGGGCTGAAATTGATTTGGTTCCCAATGGTCTGACCAGTGATGATTTATTGATCAGCCAGCCCTGCGGTTTGATTGGTGATGCAAATACTTTGTCCTTTCCCCCACAATTAATTTTATATCAACAAAGCCAAAAAGAAATTTTTGGAGAAGTATGTGTTTTAAGATTAAGTGATTATTTGAAAGGATTGGGGCAGCCCGATAAAGAATCCTTTAAAGCAGCTGAATTTAAAGGTTATTTAACTTATTCGTATGAGGTAAGGGGTGAATTTTCAGTACCCAAAATAGTACAAATCTAAAATGAAAAAAATATTATTGGTTTTAGTGTTGGTGGTTTTTTTAGTAGGATGCGGACTGATGGGGGGAATGGATACTGGCAGATCACCAACTGCTGTGGATTTTAGAAAAGGGTATAGTGGTTTGGAGATAGAGAGTTTGGACGGCTTGCCACCAAAAGAGATGTATGAAGGTGGAAGTTTTAAGATTGGGCTAAGGATGAAAAATAATGGAGCCTACGATATTAAAAGAGGAGAGCTGGAAATTGCTGGTTTTGATGAGAGTTATGTAGTTTTATCACAAAAAAGAAAGGTTTTGGAGCCAATTTTAGGCAAAAGTATTACTAATCCAGATGGAGGATTTTATATTGAGGAATTTGACGGCCAGGTTTTGAGAAGTTTAGGCGGGGCCAAAGAATATCCAGCAACTTATTTTGTGATTGGAAAATATGACTATCGAGCTGAGGCACAGACAGATGTTTGTGTCAACACTAATCTGTATTCGGATTTAAAACTAAGCGAGGACAGCTGCAAGCCAGAACAGAGCATCAGTTTATCTGGACAAGGAGCACCAGTGGCAATTACTAAAATTGAAGAGATTACAGTGCCTGAAAGTGCAGGGGCCAAGATTGTTTTTAAATTGTATATTGAGAATAAAGGCAAAGGGACCTTGACCAGCCCCCTTTATCTTGAAGAGGCTAAATTAGGCAACCGAAGATTAACATGTGAACCCAGGTTTTTGGAATTGCGCGAACCAGGAGAAAAGGTTTTTGTCTGCACAGCTTATGAAGCAGGGGCGGCTAATTACAAAACTCCTTTTTATGCAGCAATTTATTACACTTATCAAATCAAAGAGAAAAAAAGTTTTAAAATCAAGAGTTTGCAGGTTTAGAAAGATTTAAACGAGAGAAAATGCCTTGCATTTTCTAAGCTTAAATCTCTTGGAAATTATGATTTCCAAAAGATTTAAATAAAAATAATCATTAATTTGAGTAAAATGAAAAAGTGGTGGATAGCAGGATTATTAGTTCTTCTATTTATTGTAGGCTGCCAAGGTTTTGTGAGGGGGGGCGAAAGGCCAGAAGAAACAGCAGGCTTGGCAAGTTATGTCCGTTCAGGGACACAGGGCCTGCAATTAGGTTTTGTAAGCGGTCTGCCGCCCAATTCTATTTATGATATTGATGATTTGGTGATTGTAACTGAAATAAAAAATACTGGAGCCTATGATTTGATTTCGGGCAGAGGAGATAATTGTTTTCTGGAAGTCAGCGGCCCGGATTGGAATATCGTTAGAGGATTATTAAAAAGGCAGGCGTGCGGTGATATTGACGGCAAGAGTGTTTTTAATACTGAGGGCGGCTTTAACCAGATTGAGTTCAAATCAACAAGCATGTATCTTCCAACAGGAGTTGATAAATATTCTCCAAACTTAGTTTTGAGTGCCTGCTACAATTATCAAACTGTGGCTAGTCCGCAAGTCTGTATTGACCCTGCCTTTTACCAACTGACATCTGAACAAAAAGCCTGCCAAGTCAGAGATGTTGCTTTGGGCGGCGGTCAGGGAGCGCCAGTTTCAATTGACAGAGTAGGTGTAGATATGCTGGGGCAAAAGGCAATTTTTGAAATTGATATCAGCAATGCCGGCGGCGGTCGAGTAGTTTCTCCCCAGACCAGTTTGAATTTATGTCCAGGCGGCTTGTATTATGATGATTTTGATGAAATAGGTTTTACAGTTTCTTTATCAGGCCAATTTCCAGAAAAGTGCACACCACAAGATGGAGTGGCCAGAATAACAAATGGGAAAGGCAAAATATTCTGCACTTTTAGCATTGGCAATACAGCAGCTTATGAAACACCGCTGCAAATCAAATTAAATTATAATTATCTGCAATCAATTTCCAAAAAAATTGATATTATTAGAACTCCGAGATAAGTTTAGAGGTGTGAAAAATGAAAAAAATAATTTTGGGTTTAACATTAATAATGGTTTTATTTTTAGCTGGCTGCAATGGAGAAGATGAAGGAGCACCAGTAGCTTCTGTTTTTCAAGGCGGTTCTCAAGGAATAGTGGCTAATTTTGAACCTTTTGGAATCTCAGAGGCAGGAACTTATGAGATTTATGATACAGAAAGTTTTCCAATTGAAATTGTGGTCAAGAATAAAGGGGAAGAAGACATTGCTCCAGGTGATTTATTGATAAGATTAAAAGGAATTAATTTAGCTGATTTTGAAAATATTCCCAGCGATACCAAAGGCAATGAAAGAATGATTGAAAAAATCTCTGAATTTAACCAAGCTGGAGGAGAAGAGATTATTGATTTCACACCAACAACAGAAGCCAAATACAAACATAAAATAACCGGATATTACCAGCCAGATATTTTTGCCACAATTGAATACAAATATAAGACTAGGGCAATTGTACCTAAAGTCTGTTTTAAAGAAGATTTGACTGACCCAAGTGTTTGTGAAGTCAAGGAAAACAAAGAGATTTTTGTTTCTGCAGCACCAGTTATAGTGAGGTCAATCAAAGAAGACATGGCGGGCAGAGGAGTAATTGTGCTAACTTTTGAAATTGAAAATGCAGGCGGCGGCAAAGTAACCAAGCTAGGTGAAGAATTTGATTCAAGATATGGACAATTAGGATTTAATATGAAGACAGACCCAGGCATGTGGGAGTGCAGAAGTGCAGGCCGCGAGAATGAAGCAAGATTAATTGATCGCAGAGCCACAGTGACCTGCAGATTGAGGACACCATTAGAAGCCGGGACCTTGTATACTAAACAAATAGAATTAGAATTGAGTTATGTTTATCAAACAGTGATTCAAGAAAGTATTAAAATCAAAGAGAGTTTGAGTTAAACTGGAGATAAGCCAGGAAGGCTTCGAGTTGAAGAAATTCATCTGAGCCTTCCACCATTCTAAATTCAATCTCTCCGCACTTATCAATAAAATTAACTTTAAGACGGTCAGGAATATCAAGATTCCAGATTTCTCTTTGAATTTGTTTGATGATGTCAAGGCCAGAGAGGCCGTGCTGAAGCATGGTGTCAATGAGTTTGTTCCTGGATTTGATAAAATCCTGTTGAAGAGCAAATTCCAGAACTTCTTTAATTTCCTTTGGGCGGGCTGCTGAGGCCAAGGAATAGATCAGGTCTTTGGTGATATTCTGATCAATAACAGCAGAGCTTTGGAGAATGTTTTCTAATTTACGGCAGTCTCCGCCAGAAATTTCGTATAAGACTTCCTGAGCATCAGCATCAATTTTAAGATTTTCTGACTGGGAGATTTTTTTAATAAGACTGAAAATATCTTCTTTTTTCAATGGTTTGAAATGGAAAACAGCACAGCGAGACTGGATGGGGTCAATAATTTTTGAACTATAGTTACAGGCCAGTATGAAACGGCAGGTTTTGGTGAAATTTTCCATGGTTCTTCTCAAAGCCTGCTGAGCTTCTCTGGTAAGGGCATCAGATTCATCCAAATAAATAATTTTGAAAGGGACATCACCAATAGCCCGAGTTCTGGCAAAGTCCTTGACTTTATTCCTGATGATATCGATGCCGCGTTCATCAGAGGCATTTAATTCGAGAAAATTCTGCCGCCAGGTATCTTTGAAAAACTGCTTGGCAATGACTAAAGCCAAGGAAGTTTTACCAATGCCGGCTGGGCCTGAAAAAAGAAGATGAGGCATATTCTGTTGTTGGATGAAGGCCTGGACACGTTTAACTATTTCATTCTGGCCGTAAATATCTGAGAAATTTTCAGGCCGATACTTTTCAGTCCACATTGCAGAGGTCATGCTAATTCAGAACCGCTAGTTGTATAAATAGTTTATTGTTAAACAATATCTTCTTCAGAAACAACCATAAAGTCGCCAGTAGCAATAACTGCAGAGAAAGGTATGAGGATATTACCTTCCTTGTCCTTTTCTAGTTCAAGCTTTTCAGTATAAGCAGTTGGGTTTTTTAGGACTAAATGGATTAATTCTCCAGAACGAACTTCAAAGATAATGTCACCGACTTCACCAAAACGTTTACCAGTTTTACTAACTACGGTTTTACCAACCAAATCTTTTGAAAATTTTTTTTCTTTATCTTCAGCCATGTTAAACCCCTCTGATTTTCTAGAGATAATTAAATCAGGGCTGATATATAAAGTTTTCGAATAAGAAAAAAGAAAAGCTTTATTAAGGCGATTTTTTTATTTATCAATATGGCAAAGAAAGTCAAAGCAAAAAGTAAAGAGAAGAAAAAGCTAGTTAAGGGAGTGTTGGAACGGGAGAGGATTATTACTGAGGACAGTGATGCGGCCCGGGATTTTTATAATCAAAGCAGGTTTGGGGTAATGCTAGAAGGAGGCAAGGTGCAGCTCTCTTTGCTGGAAGGTCTTTATTTAATGGAAGCTGGGAAGCTTTCAGTGAAATCAATTAACGGCCGGAAATTAAGTTATGAAGGGTTTTTGAAAAAGGCAAAAGAAGCTGAACCTAATTTCTGGGTGAGATATTGTGTTTTTAAGGATATTCGTAACCGCGGATATATTATTAAGACAGCTCTTAAATTTGGAGCTGATTTCAGGATTTATGATAGGGGGGTTAAGCCAGGCGAAGACCATGCAAGATGGGTGGTTTATCCGGTGCATGAAGGCGAGCATTTAACCTGGTATGAGTTTGCAGCCAAAAACAGAGTGGCACATTCAACCAAGAAAAGATTACTGATTGGGATTGTAGATGATGAAGGTGATGTGACTTATTATGAGATCAGATGGATGAGACCATAAACTATTTATACCTGCTTTCTTGTTAAATTTTTATGTCGAGGGAAGAGCGGATACTGGAATTTATGCGCAGAGAAGGGCCGTTATTGCCTAATAAAGTGGCTCGATTTCTAGGAACTGACTTGATTATTGCCGGGGCACATCTGTCTGAATTATCAGCTAAGAAAAAGGTTTTGGTAACAAGTTTGAAGGTAGGTGGGGGCAGCCCAGTTTATTATCTGCCAGAGCACGAAGAAAAATTACAACAGTATTATGAGGATTTGAATGGCAAGGACAAAGTAACTTTTGATTTGCTGAAGAAAAATAAAATTTTAAGAGACAGAGATTTAGATGCCTTAACTAGAGTTTCTTTAAGAAATATCAAAGATTTTGCTAAACCCCTGCAGGTGAATATTGGCGGAGAAAGAGAAATTTTCTGGAAATGGTATTTGTTAAAGAATGATGATGTATCAGGATTGATCAAAGAAATGCTGAAACCTAAGGAGGAGCCTGAACCTAAAGTTGAAGAGACAAAAATTGAGCCGGTAAAGGAAGAAATAAAACCAGAGCCAATTAAAGAAGAAGTTAAAGAGGAGAAACCAGCAGCAAAAGAGAAAATTGAAAAAGAAATTCCAAAACCCGAGGTTAAGAAAGAAGAAATAAAACCAGTTGAGAAACAAGTTGTTTTGGAGAAAAAAGAAGTCAAACCAAAAGTTTCGGAGATTAAGAGTGATTTCTATAAAAAAGTCAAAAATTATTTAGATTTGAAGAATATTAAGATTTTAGAATCAGATGTTCCTAGAAAAACTGAAATTAATTTGATCTTAAAAGTGCCGACAGCAGTAGGGGAAATTTTTTATTATGCCAAGGCTAAGGCCAAAAAGAAATGCAGTGACAAAGATGTTTCATCTGCTTTTTTAGAAGGCCAGATGAAGAAACTGCCGGTTTTGTTCTTGTATTCTGGTGAGATAACTAAGAAGACAGAGGAAATGCTGCAGCAGGATATATTTAAAAACTTAATTCTTTTACACCTGGATTAATGGGAACCAAATTAAAAGATTTAGTGGATTTCAAGGAAATCAAGATAGAGGATTTGAAAGGAAAGGTCTTGGCAGTTGATGCACACAATATTCTTTATCAGTTTTTGACAACAATCAGGCAGCGAGATGGCAGTTTATTGACAGATTCAAAAGGCAGGGTAACTTCTCATTTAAATGGGTTGTTTTACCGGACAACCAGGTTAATGCATCAGGGTTTGAAACTGGTTTTTATTTATGACGGCAAGCCGCCAGAGATTAAAGGCAAAGAGTTGGAGAAGAGGAAAACGAGAAAAATTGAAGCTAAAGCACAATTCGAAGCAGCTAAAGAGAAGGGTGAGGAAGCAGAGATGAAGAAATATGCAGCACGGACAACCAGGTTAACTCCAGAAATGATTGATGAAAGCAAGAAATTATTGAAATTGTTAGGAATTCCAGTGGTGCAGGCACCTTCTGAAGGTGAGGCACAAGCAAGCCAGATGGTAAAAGACGGAAAGGCCTGGGCAGTGGTTTCACAGGATTTTGATAATTTATTATTTGGCTGTCCGAGAATGATCAAAAATTTGTCTGTAGAAGGCCGGCGGAAGAAAATTGGTTCTTTGGGATGGCAGGTAGTGAAGCCAGAATTAGTTTCATTGAGTGAAACCCTGAATAAATTAGGAATTGACCAGGAGCAGTTGATTGTTTTAGGAATTTTAGTGGGCACAGATTTTAATATTGGTGGAATTCCTGGAATTGGGCCGAAGAAGGCATTGAAGTTAGTGAAAGAAGTCAAGGATTTTGATGAAATTTTTGAACAGGTAAAATGGGAAAATTATTTTGAGTTAGAATGGAGGGAGATTTTTTATGTGATTAAGAAGATGCCGGTGCGAAAGGATTATGAATTAAAGTGGAAAGAAGTTGATGTAGCTAAATTGCGGAAGTTTTTGGTTGAGGACTATGAATTTTCAGCTGAACGGGTGGACAATCAAATTAAAAAATGGTTAAAAGAAGAAGACAAGAAAAAACAAAAAGGTTTGGGAGAATGGGTTTAGTTATTAAAGTTAAGTTTAAGGATGCTGAAAAGGTTCTTAAGTATTTGAAGGAAAAGGATCTGTTAGACACTAATTTTAAAATTGAGAAAGAAAAAGGTTTTCTTTTAATCCCGGTGGTCAAAGAACTGAAGAAGTATAAAACAATTGAGAGAAAATTAGAGAAATTAAAAAAAGGGAAAACTATAGTTAATCTGCTTCAGGGAAAATTAAGTTCTGAAGAGTTAAATCTTTTGCCGCGGACTTTTGAAGAAGTAGGAGATATTTTGGTCTTGGAATTGGACAGAGGCCTGGAAGGAAAGAAAAAAATTATTGGAAAGGCTTTTTTGAAAAAATACAAGCAAGTGAAGACGGTTTTAAAGAAAAAAATTGAACATTCAGGGGAGTTTCGTTTGCGGAAATTAGAATGGCTGGCTGGTGTTCGGAAAAAAGAAACTTTGTATAAAGAAAATGGAGTAGTGTTAAAAGTTAATCTAGAAAAAGTTTATTTCAGTTCAAAATCATCTGGGGAAAGGTTAAGAATTGCTCAAATGGTTAAGCCTGGTGAAGAGGTTTTGGTGATGTTCAGCGGTTTGGCGCCATTTCCATTAGTAATCGCCAAGAACAGTTCTGTGAAAGAAGTTGTTGGTGTGGAATTAAATCCTGCCGGGCATAAATTGGGTTTGGAAAATGTTAAGTTGAACAAATTATGGGGCAGGGTGAAGCTGTATCAAGGGGATGTGCGGAAAGTTGTGCCTGAATTGGGCCGGAAATTTGACAGGGTGGTGATGCCGCTGCCAAAGACTGGCGCCCGTTTTTTAGATGTGGCTTTGAAAGCTGTTAAAGACAAAGGATATGTTCACCTGTATGGTTTTTTAGGTGAGGAAAATTTTGTTTCAGATAAGAAGAAAGTTCTGGAGATTTGCAAGAAATTAGGAAAAAGATGCAGAGTGGTTAATTTTAGGAAATGCGGGGCTTTTGCACCAGGTGTTTTTAGAGTGGTTTATGATTTGAAAATTGAGTAAGATTTATAAAGGTCCGGGAATAATAATTTTTAAGTGCAACACGCGATGATTATGTGAACACCCGTGGCAAGTGCCAGACGGATGTAACTGATGAGCGTGCACAAATTTTTCTGAGAAAAATAATTTAACCAAAAAAACTCAAATTTTCGTCTTCTTCTTCGCTTTTGCGCCTGACTTTTTCAATGGCCTGAAGCAAGTCGTCTTTTTTAATGGCAGAACGGTTTTCTCGGATGGCAAAGTAACCAGCTTCAGTGGCCACAGCCTGGATTTCAGCTCCTGAGAATTCTTCCATTTTTTCATTGATCTTTTTCAAATCAATATTTTTAGCAATCTTCATATTTTTAGTGTGGATTTTAAAAATATCTAAGCGTCCTTTTTCATCTGGGACATCAACATGAATTAATCTGTCCAAACGGCCAGGTCTGAGAATAGCTGGATCTAAAATATCTTTACGGTTAGTGGCACCGATGATTTTGACATTGGCTAAAGGTTTGAAACCATCAAGTTCAGCCAGTAATTGCATAAAAGTGCGATTGACTTCGCGCTCACCAGAAGTGCCGATTTCCATTCTTTTGCCAGCCAAAGCATCAAGTTCGTCAATAAAAACAATGGCTGGAGCTTTCTCACGGGCCAATTCAAAAATATCCTTGACTAATTTAGCGCCTTCACCAATAAATTTCTGGACTAATTCAGAGCCAACCACTTCAATAAAAGTCGCTTGAGTAGAATTAGCCACGGCTTTGGCTAAAAGAGTTTTGCCAGTGCCAGGCGGGCCATGAAGCAGGATGCCTTTAGGCGGCTGGATACCAATTTTTTTAAAAAGCTGCGGTTTGAGCAAAGGAAGTTCAATAACTTCTTTGACTTCAAGAATAGCATCTTGAAGGCCACCAATTTGAGACCAGGTTTGTTTTGGTTTTTCCATGATGACAAACTGTTCAACTGAGAATTTTTTAGTGATGGGTGCTTTTCTGATGATATTGAGATTTTTTTGTTCAACTAAAACCTGGTCGCCTGATTTCAAAGGCTCACAGTCTGAAGCAATGTGGCAAAGGAATTTATTGCCATTAGGAATATGAATAACAGCCTGATTTTTATCAATAACAGAAGCAACATCGCAGACCATTAAAGAGGGCGTTTTGAGATGTTTGAGTTCTTCTTCTAAGCGAGAGATATACTCCTTAAGAGTCTGATTTTCCTCTTCTAACTGGTTGTTTTGGGTAGTGTATGAGAAGAGTACTTTATCCAGTTTGTCTTTAGTTGCCATCCCGGTTTATTTTGAGTTGTTTATTTATATATTTTTGGGAAAATAAAGAGTTTTTTAGGAGATTTAGTCAAAACCTTGATTTTTTTGCCCAAATAAACAGTATCTTCGATTCTGATGCCAAAGTGGTTTTTTTTATAAATACCGGGTTCGATAGTGATAATATCACCTAGCTTAGCAATATGTTTAGAATGAGGAGAAATTTTAGGTTTTTGGTGGATTTTGAGGCCAACACCATGACCGAGAGAATGTTTAAAATATTGGGTTTTGGGGCCAAGTAATTTTCGAGCATAAGCATCTAAATCTTTGTATTTTTGATTAAGTTTTATTTTTTTAAGACATTTTTGTTGAGTTTTAAGAACCAAATTGTAAAGCTTTAATTCTGATTTTTTAGGTTTACCAATAAAAATAGTTCGGGTCATACCAGAACAGTAGCCTTGATATTTGACACCAAAATCAATAATAGTGAAACCTTTGATTTGGTGTTTTTTGGGATAATGATGAATGTGGTGATAATTACGTTCAGAAGCTACAACCGATCACAATACGATTCAAGGTGGGCTCGACGCGCAGTCTTACCAGAATGGAAAGCCCCAACATAAAGAGCATCTGGAGATTATCTTGGGAGTCTAAATAACCTGAGTTCGGAGTTTCAAGAGGCACCTTCACTTTGATGGTAAAATGTGTCAAACCCACAATTCACCAAGGGAAGGTGTCCGGCATGAGTCTACTCG
>Ga0209536_100014040_pt1 | contig 11520 bp, 8 predicted proteins | sample DeeMarSeWOR28_12_FD_187461 | JGI IMG/M metagenome (GOLD analysis project Ga0209536, IMG submission 187461) | Marine sediment microbial communities from White Oak River estuary, North Carolina - WOR-2-8_12 (SPAdes) (version 2) | ecosystem: Environmental > Aquatic > Marine > Intertidal zone >... | reverse complement strand
CTCCGGGCGTATGATTATTGAGTTGGTCCGGGATTCCCCCGTAGACGAGATCGCACGGCGACTGTCGATGGTCTTCGGCATAGCCAATTTTGCCGTAGCGTGGGAAGTGGCGGCGGAGATTGAGGAAATTCAGGCGTGTCTGGAAATGTTAATCGCACAGGGAGAGTTTGAATCCTTCAAGATGGAAGCACGCCGCGGCACAAAGGATTATCCGCTTAATTCCCAGCAACTGAACGAACTGCTCGGTTCTTTTGTCCAGGAACGTACAAAAGCAACGGTCCGCCTATCGAATCCCGACAGAATATTTTTTGTAGAAATTGTCGAAAATCGCGCCTTTCTTTACCTGAATAAAGTTCCCGGAGCCGGCGGATTGCCTTCACGAACCGGTGGGAAAGTTTTAAGTCTTTTGTCCGGCGGTATTGATTCTCCTGTAGCAGCCTTCCGGTTGATGCGTCGCGGATGCCGTGTCCTGTATATCCATTTTCACAGTTATCCCCACACCAGCGCCGAGTCCCAGGATAAGGTCCGTCAAATTCTTCGAATTCTTTCGCGATTCCAACTGCAATCCAAGCTGTATATGGTTCCTTTCGCGGACGTCCAAAAAGAAATTGTGGCCTATGCCCCGCCCCCCTTGCGCGTCGTTCTTTACAGGCGCTTTATGCTCCGAATCGCACAATCGATCGCCCAGCGGGAAAAAGCGCACGCGCTTGTCACCGGCGACAGTCTGGGGCAGGTAGCCAGCCAGACGCTGGAAAATATCCGGACCATATCGAATGTTACTTCTCTGCCGATTTTCAGGCCGTTGATCGGAGATGACAAGGAAGAAATCATTCGAATTGCCAGGCAATTAGGTACTTACGAGATCAGCATACAGGAGGATCAGGACTGCTGCTCGCTTTTTGTACCGCGTCATCCCGAAACCATGGCCAGACCTCATCAGGCGGAAGAAGCTGAAGCCGGCCTGGATATACCAGGTCTGGTCCAATCCTGTTTAAAATCGGCGGAGCCCGAATCTGTCTCGTCCGATTTTTCACCCGTTCACATCCATGAATAAGAGAAGACTGCTGAGAAAATACAGACAATTTCTGAAAATATGCCGCATCCTCGTTTATCCGGTGACGGCCGTAGTTGTGATGATTCTATTGATGATACAGATCAGGCCTGATGAACCGAAAGAATCAATGCCTGCCCCAATCAGGCTTCTTATTGCAGATTTCGCCAGTGATGCTGAAAATTCCGATCTGGCAACTCTTCTTAAACCGGTTTTTTATACAACACTGCAACAATCAGGCAGACTGGCGGTCTACCCGGAAAGGAAAATCAGAAGGTTTATAAAACAGAACTATGACGATCCACCGGAAAGGGTTACCCGTTCCGTGGCGGGGCAGATCTGTCAGAATGAAGACATTCCGGTGGTCCTGATGCCGGGCATAGAACAGCTGAACGGCTCCGTGATTTTAAGTGCGAGAATCCTGGATATAAATAACGGCGCGGAATCTTTCGTAGACACTTTCAGGGTATACGACAAAAACCAACTGGCTTCAGCTGTAGAAGAACTGTCCAGAAGAATCCGCCGGAGCCTGGGAGAAAGAATGGAACCGGCGGAAATAGAGGGAAACATATTTTCACGCGATACAACGTTGAGAACCCTGGAGCTTTTTTCACAATCGCTATCGTTTGACGCATACAGAAACCGCCAGGATATAATAGACAGCCTGGAGGAAATCCTGGAAGAAAATCCTGATATGGCTGTCGCACAGTTGTATCTGGGCATGCACTATCTACAGATTCAGCAGCACGCCAAAGCGCTTCCACATATCGCAAGAGCGAAAGACCTCTCCAGCGTACTGCCGTTAAAGTATCGATCTCTGATCGATGGAATTTACGATATCCTGTTGCGCAGATATAAGAAAGCAAACGACCACTTTCTTTCTTATACAAAAGCCTTTCCCTCTGACTGGCAGGCTCATTTCCTGTCGGCACAATGCGAGACAGCTCTTGGAAATTACTCCCTGGCTATTGAAAAATATCGAAAAGCCATGGAACTGGACGACACGCAGATAGATCCATACCTCGGCCTTTGCATGGCGTTGCTTTACGGCCGGAATCCCGTGGAAGCGAAAACGGTTCTGGACAGGGCTTCCTCCCTTGCAGCGCAGAATCCGGATACTGCGATTGTTCTGGGATTACTGGAATTGGTCAACAATAATCCCCGCTATGCGATCCAGGCATTCGAAGAGGCCGGACAATTCCCTTCCTACAGATCTCTGGGAACATTTCTTCAAGCCCAAGCTAAAATATATGGAGGAAGATTCGAAGACGCCCTGAAGATTTTGTCCGAAGGGATTGTTGAGGACCAACAAACCCTGGATATGGCCGCTGAATCCGCCAAAAGGCTGGCCAGGGCGCAGATTTACATCACAACGGGCAATATACCCGCCGCCGTCGCTGAATCGGACAAAATTATGGGTGTTTCAAATGATCCTGTTTTTATGGCTCAACTGGGTTCCATCCTGGCGTCTACCGAGCAGATGAGTTCTGCAAAGAAGATGCTCGATCAGGTTCGGGCGTTGGATTCCGATCCGTTCATTCAGGGAATCGCTTATTGTCTGCAGGGAGAAATTCTAGCCGCGGAGGGCCGACGGGAGGAGGCGAAACAATCGTTGCTGCTGTCAAAAGAATATATAAATGCACCGTCGATACATCTGGCGCGTATTTTCATGGGTTCAGGTCAATGGGATTCTGCGACGGCAGAATTCGACTATATACGTGAACAGAAGGCAACCATGCTTTTCCCTTTTCACAAGCCCTGGTTTATGGGAGCCTGGGTACAGGCACTCTATGACGCGGGTCAGTGCAGCGTGGAATCGGGTAATTCCACAGAAGCAAAACAATACTTCAGACAATATCTATGGGTATTGGAAAGAGCCGACTCCGGCCTTGATTCACTGAGGGAGGCTGAGATCGGTTTAACCGGAAAATCCCTGAGAAGGCTAAATTAAAATGATGGAAAACAGAATTGAATTAATCCAGGGCGATATTACTCTTCTGACGGCGACCGTCATTGTAAACGCCGCCAACAGCAGCCTTTTGGGAGGGGGAGGCGTGGACGGCGCCATCCATCGTGCTGCCGGTCCGGAGCTTCTCAATGAATGTCGAAAGCTGGGTGGATGCCGAACCGGAGAAGCTAAGGTCACCGGAGGATACAATTTGCCGGCCCAATGGATTCTCCATACGGTTGGGCCGGTCTGGAGAGGAGGAAATCACGAAGAAGAGCGTCTGTTGTCCGATTGTTATCGAAACTGCCTGAAACTTGCGAATGAGCTGCATGCTGAATCCATAGCTTTTCCTTCAATCAGTACAGGGGCCTATCGCTTCCCTGTCGAAAAAGCTTCGAACATCGCCTTACGGGAGATAAAACAATTTCTCAAACAGAACGCCCTTCCTAAAAAAGTAATCCTTGTTTGTTTCGACACCCCTACCTACCGGCAATATCTCAAACTGCTTCAAAAGTCATAGGACCTCCGGCAGAGCCGGAGGCTTGATTTTGTGAGCCGCTCAATGTGGTACGAACAGCATTATCGGGGTCGGGATCGGTATCGGGATCGCAGTCGGTTTCGATATCGACCCCGATAGCAATACCGATTCCGATTCCGAATGTGCATGTCTTTTAAACGACGATAAAAACCTGAAAGGACAAAATCCTGGACACCCATTGTATGAGACCTCTGACGGTTATTATTTCTTCGACCTTCAGACGTTTGACGTTTTTGATCCTGTAACCTGGAACTTACGAACTTGTGAACAGAACCTGGAACTTGGAACCTGCGAACCTGGAACATTTTTTAGACCTTAGACGGTTTTTTATTCCCATTGTATGTCGTTCGTGGTTGCAAGCCCGCTTCTACTGCATCCGTGCAACAAAGCGGTGACGGACCGCTATAAATCATTCCAATATCTAGAGTCATAGGTCCTCCGCAGAGCCGGAGGCTTGATTTTGTGAGCCGCTCAATGTGGTACGAACAGCATTATCGGGATCGCAGTCGGTTTCGATATCGACCCCGATAGCGATACCGATTCCGATACCGATTCAAGGCTTCACAATCCCCCCGGAAATTTCTGCATGGAATACAAAATTAACGGCATATTTATAATAGGCAGAATTATTTAAATTGATTCTTGACAAAGTCGATCGTTTTAATAGAGTATTAAAAAGTTTTAATCAACCGGATGAAAGGGATTGGTGATAAATGAGCGAAGCAAAAAGCAGATATCGATTTTCAACTCTTGCGCTGCACGCAGGACAGGAACCGGATCCGACAACAAACGCGCGCGCTGTGCCGATTTATTCTACAACCAGTTATGTCTTCAACAACACGGAACATGCAGCCAACCTCTTCGCATTGAAAGAATTTGGCAATATCTATTCACGGTTGATGAATCCGACGAACGATGTTCTTGAAAAACGTCTTGCAGCTCTCGATGGTGGAATCGGGGGTCTGGTTTTTGCCAGCGGGCAGGCGGCCATCACGGCCGCAATCCTGACCATCACGCACTCAGGCCAAAACTTCATATCGTCCACCAGTCTGTATGGCGGCACATGGACCCTTTTCTCCCAGACCTTCAAAAAACTCGGTGTCGAAGTGCGCTTCTTTGATCCGGATACTCCGGAACAGATTGATGCTCTGGCGGATGACAATACACGCGCTGTTTATATGGAATCTGTCGGCAATCCGAAAAATGACGTCCCTGATTTCAAAAAGATTGCCGAGATATCCCACAGACTGGGCCTTCCGGTTATTTTAGACAACACGGTATTGACCCCGGCACTTCTCCGCCCCATTGAACATGGAATTGATATTGTGGTGTATTCCACCACGAAATTCATCGGCGGACACGGCCTGCACATAGGGGGAGCCATCGTTGACAGCGGCAACTTTCCCTGGGCTGAAAATTCACAAAAATGGCCGGAGTTTGCGGCACCGGATGAGGCCTATCACGGCATGATTTTTACCGAAGCACTCGAGCCCCTGGGCAATTTATCCTATATCGTTCACATCCGCACACACTGGCTGAGGGATACAGGAGGGTGTCAAAGTCCTTTCGCCTCCTTTTTAACGCTCCTCGGGCTCGAGACTCTTGAACTCCGCATGCAACGTCACACACAAAATGCACTGGCGCTGGCAAAATGGCTGGAAAAACATCCGGCAGTGGAATGGGTAAACTATCCGGGTCTCGAGAGTCATAAGCACTATGATATGGCTCAACGTTATCTAAAAAACGGCGCCGGAGCTATTCTGGGATTCGGTATTCGTGGGGGACGGAAAGCCGGGATTAAATTCATCAACAGCGTTAAACTGGCCAGCCACCTCGCCAATATCGGAGATGCCAAGACTCTGGTTATTCATCCGGCCTCGACAACACACTCTCAATTGACGGCTGAAGAGCAGCTGGAAACCGGAGTATCAGAGGAGTACATCCGTGTTTCGGTAGGGATTGAAGATATTGCCGACATTCAGGAGGATTTCGATCAGGCATTAAAAAGCAGTGGGCGGTAAATGGTGCTGGCAAAAGACCTTTGGATAATCAACCGGGTGGAGCCGTTCTGGATTCGGTATCGGGATCGGGCATCGGATGTTAAAAACCGACTGCGATACCGATTGCGATACCGATACCGATTCCGATAGCGACTAACGCAAGGCACTTGCCTTAAGTTAGCGCTTATGGGCGTGAGTCGGGGAAGCAGTTGATAGACCCAAAGAAATGTCGGATTGGAAAAAGGATGCACGATGAAAACGGATGTTTTTGAAAGCAGCGACAGCTTACGTTCCACAGAGCCGCTGAAATATATTAAAACCGTTGATTTTCCCGGACCCATCGATCTCGAACTTGGGGGGAGGCTTCCGCAAATAACGGTTGCCTATGAAACCTATGGCAGTTTGAATGCGGCTGGAGATAATGCCGTACTGATCTGTCATGCGTTGAGCGGGGATTCCCATGTCGCCGCCCATGACGCAGAGGACAGTCCCGGCTGGTGGGACATCGTTGTAGGCCCGGGGAAAGCGATCGACACAGACAGCTTTTTTGTCATATGTCCCAATGTTCTAGGTGGGTGTCGTGGAACCACCGGACCTAACAGCCTGAATCCTGAAACCGGCCGGCGCTATGGCGACAGCTTCCCTACTATTACGACCGTAGATATTGTGGAAACGCAACGAAAACTGATTGACTTTCTCGGCATATCGCGTCTGCTCGCGGTGGTGGGCGGTTCCATGGGAGGCCAGCAGGTCTTGACATGGGCCACCTGTTACGCGGACAGGGTTGCAGGAGCCGTGGCTATCGCTACTTCAGCCAGATTGACGACGCAGGCCCTGGCTTTCGATATTGTCGGACGCAACGCAATACGGCGCGATGGAAACTTCGAAGGCGGCGATTATATCGACAGCGGCACTGTGCCGGCAGTGGGACTCGCCCTGGCCCGAATGCTTGGCCATATCACGTATTTGTCTCCCGAAGCCATGCGTGAAAAATTCGAAGCCGACCGGCTTCAGCCGCGGGAACTGGATACGGAATTCGAGAAAACATTCAGCGTCGGATCCTATCTGGCCTACCAGGGCGGGAAATTCGTAGAACGGTTCGATGCCAACAGCTATATAAAGCTGTCCATGGCTATGGATCTCTTCAACCTGGGAAACACTGAAGAAGAGCTTGCTTCGAATTTGAGCCGCTCCGCATGCCGGTGGCTGATTCTGAGTTTTACCAGCGACTGGCTTTTTCCTCCTCAACAATCCCAGGAGTTAACCAACACGCTGTTGGCTTCGGGAAAATCTATCAGCTACTGTAATGTTGTCAGCAGCTGTGGTCATGATGCATTTCTTCTCAAGGACGATCTGCCGGTCTATGGCGAGCTTATCCGCGCATTCCTGGACAATACGCACAACGGCCAGCCCAAATGTATCGAAGAGGACGATTTTTATATCCATTCCCCCACGAACCTGGTGAGCGATATTCGCCGGCCCCGACTGGACAATGAGCAGATCGTACGACTCATAGAACCCGCTTCAAGCGTGCTGGATCTTGGGTGCGGCCGGGGAGGCTTGCTGGTGAAACTGCTCGCAAACGGGCATACAAACCTCATGGGACTGGAGCTCAATGAAGAGAGCGTCCTGAACTGTATCCAGAGAGGTTTGAATGTGGTGCAGGCGGATCTGAACTCAGGACTCTATCCTTTTTCAGACAAGCAGTTCGATTATATCGTCCTCTCGCATACACTGCAGGCGGTCCGGGATGTCGAGCGTCTTATCCTGGAAATGCTTCGAGTCGGCCGGAAATCAATCGTAAGTTTTCCTAACTTTGCCTACCACAAACTGCGCAGAATGCTTTACGAGGAGGGAAGATCTCCACGTTCTTCCCAGCTGCTCCGTTACGAATGGTACAACTCGCCGAATATTCGTTTCTTTTCCATTGCAGACTTTGACAATTTCTGCCGAAAACGGGACATTCGTATTCACCAATGCATAGCTCTGGACACGGAAGAAGGACGCCTCATTACAGAAGATCTCAATCTGCTGGCGGATATGGCCATATTCGTCATCAGCCGGTGACCGCTGAAGCATCGCTGCAATCTTCAATATTCAATCTTTAATCTTTAATCAGTTATTTCGGGTATACTATCCGTTCTCACAGAATAGCTATGGGACACCTTAACCTCAGAAGTTACCTCGACAGCCTTAAACGGGAAGGAGACCTTCACGTTATCGATGAAGTTATCAACCCTCATCTCGAATTAGCTGAGATTCAACGCAGGGTTGTCGCCGAACAGGGGCCGGCGCTTTTATTCACCCGCGTTCAGGGCACGCAATTCCCGGTCGTTACAAACCTGTTCGGCACCCGACACCGGATTGAACTGGCCTTTGGAGAAGAACCATCCCGTTTCATCAGGCGCATTGTCGAAGCGGCTCAATGCCTGATGGCTCCTTCATTTTCAAAGATCTGGAATTTCCGGGACATTGCAAAGCACGGCTTCAAACTCGGGACCAGGGCACGCCGGTCCGGTCCGGTCCTGGAACGGTTGGTGGATCCTGCCAGGCTGAAAATTCTTCCCCAGATACAAAGCTGGCCCAGGGATGGCGGGGCTTTTTTAACCCTTCCGCAGGTTTATACGGAACATCCCGTATCGGGCAGGTCGAATGTGGGCATGTATCGCATTCAGATATACGACGATGCAACTGCCGGCATGCATTTCCAGATTCACCGCGGGATAGGCTTTCACTATCATGAAGCGGAAAAAAAAGAAGAACCTCTTTTAGCCAATGTTTTTCTGGGGGGGCCCCCTGCCCTGACCCTTTCGGCAATTGCACCGCTTCCTGAAAACATACCCGAAGTTGTCCTTGCCTCATTATTGCAGGGGGAAAGGCTGCCGCTCATCAGGGATCCTGATATAAGCGCGCTTCCGATAGTGTCCGAAGCGGAATTCGCGATTATCGGACGGATCCCTCCCGCCGTTCGGCGGGATGAAGGCCCTTTTGGAGACCATTACGGCTATTATTCCTTATCGCATCCATTTCCCGTTTTTGAGGCGGAAAGGATATATCACCGTCGCAACGCCATTTTCCCGGCTACAGTCGTTGGAAGGCCGAGGCAGGAGGACCACTATATCTGCGAATACCTGCAGGAACTGTTTTCGCCCATCTACCCTCTTGTTATGAATGGCGTGCGATCGGTATGGGCATATGACGATGCCGGAGTGCATCCCCTGGCGGCTGCCGTTGTCCGGGAGCGCTACCCGAAAGAGGCTTTTATGGCGGGCTTGAGGATTCTTGGAGAGGGACAACTGTCTCTGACAAAGTTCTTGTTAATAACAGACACGCCTTTGCCTCTGCACCGGTTCCGTCCATTACTGCAGCACATCCTGGAACGTGCTGATTTCAGTACGGATCTTTTTGTTTTTTCGCCTGTTTCACAGGATACGCTCGATTATACAAGCGGGAGGATGAATGAGGGGAGCAAGGCCATCCTGATGGGCCTGGGGGACCGCCGCTATAAGCTTCAGGACGCCCCTGTCGCCGAATTCCGTAATGAAGCCTTTCGTGCACAGAAAGTGTTCATTCCGGGACTGCTTGTGGTCGAGGGCCCGCAATGGCAGGAAAACAGCACCGCCGCAGACCAACTACTGGAAGAGAAAGCCGTTCAGCCCTTTCGTATCGTCATCCTGGTTGACGATGCAAACGATTGCGTCCGGGATGAAGAATCCTTTCTATGGACAGTCTTTACAAGATTCGAACCCGCATCCGACATCCATGCAAAACAATTTCGTCTGGAACGGTTTCACCCCCAGCTGTCGGTACCGATTGTCATCGACTGCAGGCTGAAACCGTGGTACCCCCCGCTGGTGGAGCCCCTGAGAGAAACCGTAGAGCGGGTGGATGCGTTGTGGCCGAAACTTTTCCATTGATGATTCAACCCTTCACGGTAAAAACCGGAATGCCCGACCACAGGAAGAAGCTCCAACCTGCGGCCGGAATTCTTCATGCGTTCTTCCCCCTCAGGCCAGATTCCGATCCGCGAAATCCCAATTCAAAAGGGAATCCACGAAGGCTTTAATGTAATCGGAACGCCGGTTCTGATAATCGAGATAGTACGCGTGTTCCCACACATCGATAGTGATCAAAGGTTTCATTCCCTTTGCTATCGGTGTGTCCGCATTCGAAGTCTGCACTACCTTTAATGCCTCTCCGTCCTGAACCAGCCAGGCCCATCCGCTTCCGAACTGTGTCGACGCAGCATTGGAAAAAGCTTCAACAAATTTACCGTAATCGCCGAACGATTGCCGGATTCCCCGGGCAATCCGGCCCTGAGGTTCCCCGCCGCCGCCCGGTTTCATGCTGTTCCAGTAAAAGGTATGGTTGTATACCTGGGCCGCATTGTTGAACAGAGCGGTTTTATCGGATCGTCCAGCTGTCTTTTGAATTATTTCCTCGAGCGGAGCGCTCTCGAATTCCGTTCCGGAAACCATGGAGAGTGTTTTATTCACATAACCCTGGTGATGTTTCCCGTAATGAAACGAGATTATTTTCTCGGAAATATAAGGCTCCAAGGCATTTTCAGCGTACGGCAGTGGAGGCAACCGGATATCCGGGGATGCCCCTGCGGAAGCAAAAGCGGTCTTGTTTTCCACAAATCCCATCGATATTGCCGCTGCAGCAACGCCAATTCTCGCCACAAACTCCCTACGATCAATTTTCGACAACCGATCCCTAGACATAGGAATAGTCCTCCTTTCGATGCGTAAATTCCTACGAGACGACTCGACTTGAACCAGTATAAACCGACAGACTGTGAGACAAAAGAAATGAAAATTTTTCTTCCCCCTAATTAGTTTCTGTCGCGAAACTGCCTATGCTACGATTCTTTCGATCTATTGACGCTTTTTTGGGAGTGCGGCAGCTTGCTGCCGCCTTCTTTAATTAGTTCATTTAAAAATATTAAAGGCGCAAGCAAGCTTGCGCACTCCAAGGATTCTCGAAGTTAAGAAATATGATAGCATGAATTTTGCGACAGAAACTAATTATGGGCGGTGATCGTCAGATAGAGGTTAAAATAGAGGCGCCCGGGAAATTCAGAGGAGGACTATGCCTTGAATATAAATCTTTCAATACGCTTTTTTCTGACAATATCGATTCTGTTGCTCTGTATCCTATCAGCCTCGGCCTGCAATTCTGCCGAAGAACGGGAATCGGTCCCTGAAAGCCGCCTGACCCTGATGGAAAACCGCTTGAAACAGCTCGAGGCAAGGGAAGACATAAACCGTCTCTTAATGGATTATGGACGATTCCTGGATCGGCGTGATTTCGAATCTTTTTCAAAGCTATTTGCAGAAGAGAACGGCGAATGGATCGGCGGTATGGGTCGTGCCAAAAGCCGCTCCGCTATCCGGGAATTGATGGAGGAGAAAATCGGCAGCAACGCCGGGGAATCCTCAGCATCCAATTTTCACCTTTTTATGAATGAAAGAATCGATGTGGATGGGGATAGTGCGCGGGCAATATCCAAATGGATATTTATGATTCGGGGCGAAGAAGACCGGCCGCATCCGTTTCTTCTGGGTCACTACGAAGATCTTCTCGTGCGGGAAAAGGGTGACTGGAAATTTCTCAAACGCGTTGTGTACTCCGATATACCCAAGGATGATCCCGAACCCTGAATGCGCCGCAGTATGAAACTGGCTCAAATATTCAACAAGGTTTTTGTTGAATATTTGAGCTGTGAGAAATGCAGTCTAGTGTGCCGACTCAGAAATAGCTTCACACTAAAATTCAGGTTTTATTTTAATTTGGGAGTTCCGAGATACTACCAGTTTTTCTACTTTTATAAAGGGATTTCAATGGAACGACAACGTCCTTGGAGTGCGGGAGCTCTTGTCCGGCGTAGCTGAAAGCGAAGCCGGATGCTTGCGCTTTACATCATAAGCGGTTATTGAGCAGCCACTTAAAGGCGGCGCGCAAGCTTCGCTTGCGGGCC
>Ga0209536_100014039_pt1 | contig 11520 bp, 8 predicted proteins | sample DeeMarSeWOR28_12_FD_187461 | JGI IMG/M metagenome (GOLD analysis project Ga0209536, IMG submission 187461) | Marine sediment microbial communities from White Oak River estuary, North Carolina - WOR-2-8_12 (SPAdes) (version 2) | ecosystem: Environmental > Aquatic > Marine > Intertidal zone >... | reverse complement strand
CACAGGCCTCCCACCAGTCACCTTAGAAAAGACTTCATGATCCTTACATCACATGGCTAGGGTAGTTGTATGCAAACAATATTATGCTCTCAATAATAACTAGGAGACAGAGGTCATGAAGCAACCTGTTCCTCATATGGCAAAGCCCATCAGTCGGAGAAAGTTCTTGTCTCTTACTGGTGGGCTGAGCCTCGGCGTGGCTGCGGTTGGAATTCCCCTGCCGGCTGAAGCGGTGAAATTTGACCGTACACTGTACAAAGTCTCCAAGAGCCGTTTGGGCATGGGCACCTTTATCAATATGATCGCATTCCATCCGTCCAAGGGAGAGGCGGAAGACGCCATGGGGAGAGCCTTTGAAGAGATCGATCGGCTAAGCGGTCTCATGACTCGCTTTCAAACCACCTCTCATATCGGCCATCTGAACGTTGCCGGGTCCCTCAGCGAACCACCTCCCGAAGTGATGGATGTGTTGAGATCTTCGCTCCACTACCATGACATCAGCCAGGGAGTCTTCGACGTCACAGTGAAGCCCGTCGTCGATCTTTATGATCAGAGTTTCAGAACCATCAATGCTCCACCATCGCCCGAAGCACTCGAGGAGGCGATGGAGAGGGTAGGGAGCCAACACCTCAAGCTGACAAAGAACTCCGTTTCTTTTGCGCGTAGCGGCATGGAAGTGACTCTCGACGGTATTGCCAAGGGGTATATCATCGATCGGGCTATGGATTTCCTGCGAAGGGGAGGTATCCAGCACGGTTTAATCAACGCTGGAGGCGATATCGTCGTCCATGGCGGCAAAGGGGAGGGTAAACCCTGGAGGATCGGCATTCAGGATCCCTGGAACCGCAATCGTCGGGTAGACGGTGTTGCCCTCGGCTCTGGCGCCATTGCCACCTCGGGTAACTATGAGGTTTTCTTTGATCGGGAGAAAATGTTTCACCATCTCATCATGCCTCGCACAGGCAGCCCGGCTCATGACATAGCCAGCGTCTCCGTTCGGGCAACCCATGGTATGGAGGCTGACGCTCTGGCAACCACACTATATGTGATGGGACCTGATGCTGGGTTGCAGTTTATCGAGCAGACCCGGGGTATTGAGGGATTTATCATCAACAGCCGTAAAAGGAAGTTCTCTTCCTCAGGCTGGAAAAGAAGCCGAGATCAACGCATTTAGGAGTTGCTCATGGACTACAAAACCGTACTCACCACTTGCGCCTACTGTGGTTGTGGCTGTGGACTCTATTTGGAGGTATTGGACGGTCAGGCCATCTCCACCATACCCTCCAAGACCAACCCGATAAACGAGGGTAAACTGTGTGTCAAGGGTTGGAACATCCATGAGTTCATCCAGCACCCGAAGCGCCTCACCCAGCCGCTCATTCGCAAGAATGGCGGACTCACCGAAGTCTCATGGGATGAGGCTCTGGACTATACCGCCGCCAAGCTCAAGGAGATCAAGGAGGCTCACGGCGCCGACTCCATTGCCTTTTTGGCCTCCGCCAAAGTGACCAACGAGGAGAATTACCTGATTATGAAATTCGCCCGAGCCGCGGTGGGGACCAACAACGTGGACCACTGCGCCCGGCTCTGACACTCCTCCACGGTGGTAGGTCTTGCCGCCGCCTTTGGCAGTGGAGCCATGACCAACTCCATTGCTGAGATTGAAGAGGCCGACTGCATCTTTGTCATCGGCTCCAACACCACCTCCTCGCACCCTCTGGTGGCCACCCGGATCTACAGGGCCAAGGCCAAAGGGGCCAAACTGGTGGTGGCGGACCCTCGCAAGATTCAACTGGCGCTCAAGGCTGATCTTTACGTGCGCCAGAGACTGGGCACCGATGTGGCCCTTTTGAATGGCATGATGCACGTGATCTTGAAAAACAACTGGCACGATCTGAAGTTCGTTGAGGAGCGCTGCGAGGGTTTTGACGAGTTCAAGCAGGTCATTGACAACTACCCCCCGGAGAAGGTGGCCCAGATTACCGGGATTGCGGCCGACGACATTGCTCAGGCTGCAGAGTATTACGCCAGGGCCGAAGCGGCCTCAATCGTCTATTGCATGGGCATTACCCAACACACCACCGGGGTGGACAACGTCAAATCCCTGGCCAACTTGGCCATGCTCACCGGCAACATGGGCAAAGAGTCCACCGGAGTGAACCCGCTGCGGGGTCAGAACAATGTTCAGGGCGCCTGCGACATGGGAGGTCTTCCCAACGTGTATTCGGGATACCAGGCGGTGAACGTCATCGACAACCAGACCAAGTTCGAGCAAGCCTGGGGCGCCAAACTATCGGACAAGATTGGGCTAACCATTCCTTTCGTGCTCTCCGGCCTTGCCGAGGGTTCGGTGAAAGCACTCTATGCGGTGGGGGAGAACCCCATGGTGAGCGACCCTGACGTGGGCCACGTGGAAAAGGCTTTGCAGAACGCCGAACTCCTGGTGGTCCAAGACATTTTTCTCACTCCTACCGCGGAGCTGGCTCACGTGGTGCTTCCGGGGACCTCATTTGCGGAGAAGGACGGCACCTTCACCAATACGGAAAGGAGGGTGCAGCTGGTTAGAAAAGCCATTGAGCCCGTGGGGGAATCAAAGGCCGACTGGGAGATCATCCAGGAACTCTCCACTCGCTTCGGCTATCCCATGAACTATGAGAGTGCGGAAGCGATCATGCAGGAAATATCCAGCCTCACACCATCTTACGGGGGCATCACCTACGAACGTCTGCAAGGCGACGGTCTGGCCTGGCCCTGTCCAAACAAGGATCATCCCGGCACCCAGTTCTTGCACAAAGACAAGTTCGCCCGCGGCCTGGGGCTCTTTCACGCCATTGAATACCAGCCTCCTGCCGAGGTGGTGGATGAGGAGTATCCCTTCTGGCTCAGCACCGGCCGGGTGCATGTCCACTACCACACGGGGACCATGACCCGGGTGTCTCCCTCGCTCCATGCGGAGATGCCGGAAGGCACGCTGGAGATACACCCTGAGGATGCGAAGCGCCTCGGGGCGCGCCAGGGTGATAAGGTTAAGGTGGCATCCCGTCGCGGCGAGATCACGGCAAAAGTGATTTTGACCGATCGGGTGGATGAGGGCGTGGTGTTCATGCCGTTCCACTTTGCGGAAACCTGCGCCAATGTGCTCACCAACCCGGCCCACGATCCTACGGCCAAGATCCCGGAATACAAGGTGTGTGCCGTGAAGGTGGTGAAGGCGGCCTAGGAGGCATGATGCGGGCAACTGTTGATCCAAACCGATGTGACATCGCGGGCGTTTGTGTCCAGATATGCCCTGAGGTGTTTCGTTTTCATGAGGGCAGCAAGAAGGCCTACGTGACCCGCAGCGAGATCCCCAAGAACCTGGAGCAAAAATGTCTGGAAGCAGCGAAAAAGTGCCCCAATAAGGCGATCATTATAATGTCTGATTGAGCGCGCTGGTCATTTATCTAGCCGACTGGAGGGAGGCGCCCTTGTCTCTTCTTTGTTTATGCTTACCCATGGTGCAGAAAGCTCGGTGAACGGGCGAATCATCAAAGGAGTCTCCTATGGGCAAATACAGCAGAAGAATTTTGTTGGCCGTGGATGGTTCAGATCAGGCTTTTGAGGCGGTTCGCTACATTAGCCAATTGTTTACACCGGAGCGTATGGAAGTGGTTCTTTTCCACGCGCTGAGCAAAGTACCCGAGGGTTTCTGGGACATAGAGAAAAACCCGGCATTCAAGCACAGGCTGAGCAGTGTAGCAGCCTGGGCCATACAGGAAGAGACGGCAATCCAGGAATTTATGGAGAGAGCGCGTCAGGTGTTCCTGGACCGAGGCGTCCCGGCGGATGCGTTGATTGTCAAAATTGACGAGAGGAAATCGGACATAGCGCGAGACATCATCTCCGAGTCGCGACGCGGCTACGACGCGGTGGTTGTCGGACGGTTGGGAAAGAGTCATCTAAAAGATCTTGTGTGGGGAAGCGTTGCCGATAAGCTCATCTGGCGGTTGACTGACGTACCCGTCTGTGTGGTAGGAGGAACGCCGCCAGTCGGAAAAATACTTCTGGCGATAGATGGTTCGGAAGAGGCCATGAAGGCCGTAGATTACGTGGGAACCATAATGGACATCCCGGAGTGTGAGGTCACCGTCCTTCATGTCATAAGAGGTTTTGAATCTCGGAGTGCAGACGCCAGGGAGGAATTCCAGAAGGTCCAAGAAGCTGCGAAGACCCTCTTGGAAAAGGCCGTTGATCGTTTGGAGAAGGCCGGCCTCCATCGAGATCGAATCTCCACCAAGATCCGTTCCGGAGAGGTCAGCCGAGCCAGCGCCATCGTCGACGAGGCCAGAAAGGGCGGCTTTGGCACTATTGTCGTGGGACGAAGAGGCCTTTCACGTTGGGAAGAATTCTTTATGGGCCGCGTGAGTAAGAAAGTCCTGCAACTAGCCAAGGAGAGAGCCGTCTGGGTGGTAGGCTAGGCTGATGGAAGTCCTGATACACGTGGCTAGCCCCTGCTCCGCCAATCGCTCATTCGGGTTAAGTTGATGGCAAGTGGATAATAAAAGCTGCCCCTGGGCCTCTTTTAGCGCCTTCTCCGCCCTCTAGTATCTTCATCGTTTCGGCGGAGAGCGGACTCTCAACCTCGATGTGCCCTCCGTGATCCTTGATAATCCCGAAGGTTACTGATAATCCAAGCCCCGTACCTTCCCCCACCCCTTTGGTCGTAAAAAAGGGGTCAAAAATCTTGTTTATTATTTCCGGGGGAATACCTCTGCCCGAATCAATCAAAGAAACAACTATTTCTCCTGCATCCATGTCGTGGCGGGTACTAATGCCAATGGCGCCATCAGTACCGATCGCATCATGCGCATTGTTGAGCAGGTTAATATACACCTGTTTTAGTTTTTCACGATCACCAGAGATAGTCGGGAGATGAGATGCGAAATCTTTTGTGATGTAGATTCGGTCCATGTTTAGAGAATGTTCCATCACCGCCAGCACCTCCTCGACGATTTGATTGATACCAACGGCGCCGACAATGGTCTCGCTTCCTCTCGAATATAGGAGAAGATCGGCAACAATTCTGCCGCATATCTTGGCCTGTTCCTCGATGAGTTTGAGATCTGCAAGCGGTTCACTTCCCTCCGGGAATTCGTCTGCCAGAAGCTGCGCATGGGTCAGAATAACCTGAAGGGGGGTGTTGATCTCATGGGCTACCCCCGCTGCCAATTGTCCCACCGTAGCCATTTTTTGTGATTCTATTAAGCCTTCAGTGACTCTTCGGAGTTCTGTCACATTCTTGGCAATCCCCTCGCATCCAGCGAATTCCCCCAATTCATCCAAGATCGAATTGGCAGTGATGAGCATACTTAGAATTCCGCCGTCTTTTTTCTTGAACTCCATCTCACAATCTTTGATGAAGCCCTGATTTTCCAGGGTCTGACGATAGATGTAAGCCTCATCCGGATTCCGGAACACATCTTCAAGGGTCAAGCGTGGGAAATCTTCCCGGGAGTCGTAGCCCAACAGCTCCAAACCGCTGGGATTGATTTCGGTGACCTCTCCGTCCTTATTGCATATGTAGACCATGTCCTTCGAGTCCTCGAAAAGCCGACTGTACTTCTTCTCTGAGTTGACAAGTTCTTCTGTGCGCAACTGAACCATCATCTCCAAATTGGCATTCAGCTCGTTGATCTCCTGGTAGCGAGCCTCCAACTCCTTATGAGATCTTTCTAGTTTTTGGCTCATCAATTTCATCTCGGTGATGTCAGAAAAAATGCCGCTGACGTAGGCAAGTTTGCCGTTTTCATCCAGAATAATTTGGCTTCTCTCACGAATCCAGAAAATATCGCCCAATTTAGTTTTTATTCTGTATTCTCGCAGGTAGACCTTTTCTTCCTCCAGCGCTTTCTTAAATAGGTCTTTTATTGGCTGGATATCTCCTTCAACCACAATATCATACCAATTCAATCTTCTTGAATTGAAGTCCTCCTTGGGATAGCCGGTCAGCTTCTCGATCTTGTCATCCAAGAAGTCGACGGACCAATCTTCATACCCTTTAAAGACAATAGATGGAATCGTACTGAGCAGCAGTCGATAGTTTGCCTCAGATCGCGCTAAAGACTCCTCCATCCGCTTGCGATCCGTAATATCTTTGAAGTTCTCCACCACACCCAGGATCTCACCCCGTTCATTTCTGAAAGGGGTTGCTGTCAGAATGCACTGGATGGGGGTGCCGTCCATCCGTTGTCTTTCGGTCTCGATTTCTATCCGGTTCTCACCTTGCAAGATTCGTTTAACAGGACATTTGGGTGTGTGACAGACGGACCCGGATAGAACTTCGTAACACTTTTTTTGTAGGTCTTCGTCTTTCACGCCAAACATGTTCACAAAGGTATCATTGACCTTGAGCATATTGAATTCTCTGTCCACCACCCGCATTCCGTCCGCTGCGGTAAGAAAGATTTGCTCCATCTCCGCCTTGGTTCTGGTGATCTCGTCTTTGGCCTGCTTTCTTTCAGTTGCGTCAAAGAAGATACCACTCAAATGTTGAATCGTACCAGACGAATCACACACTATGGTGCCTCTGTCCTGAAGCCACCTTGTCTGGCCATTTCTGATTCTTATTCTGTACTCTCTGAGATAGGATCTATTTTTCTCCAATGCCATCTTCGTGGCGCTCTTGACAGCTTCAAGGTCATCTTCAATGACCAGATCAGACCATTTCAGCCTTCGAGAATTAAAAACTTCCTTTGGATACCCGGTCAGCATTTCAATCTTATCGTCAAAAAAATCAACGTCCCAATTATGGTACCCTTTGTAGACCACACCAGGGATATTATTGAGTAACAGCTCACAGTCGGCAAATGATTCCTTCAATGCCTGTTCTATCAACTTGGCCCTGAACTCTTCCGACTTGAGCCTTAGAATTTCATCTTCTAGCGCCTTGATCTTTCTTTGTAATTCATCGTAATTTGCGTGCTTCATGACAACCCTACCTCTTGCAGTGTATGTCCTGCAAAAGAGTATGTGCGGCAAAACTCTAATTGCGTCCCAACGTTGGGATTTGAGTTTTGAGCCCAAGGACTCCGTGCCATCATTGCGCAAGACGGGTATTGAGAAGGACTTGCTGGAATGCTGGAATTTAAGTGAAATGCATTTTGTTAATCGATGGAATGACTAACGATTTCGAGTACTCAGCGAGAGTCCACAGGGAGCTAATGCTGAACATAATGTGTGAATCGAGGAACCGGATACCGAAACCATCATCCAGGGCTGAACGCTGAATCCTTCCGACAATCAGCTTGCCTGACTCAAAACATCGTCCACCTTTCTTTCAAGTTCGCTTCGGTCGATGGGTTTCATGCAGTAGGCATGTGCCCCAAGTCGCATGGCTTCCTCGACGCTTGCGTGCGTGGGGTAGCCTGTGAGCATGATAGTCTTAATGGAGGGTTGAACCTCTTTGAGTCTGCCCAAGACCTCGACCCCATCCATTTTTTTCAGTTTTATGTCCAGTATGGCGAGGTCAACCGGATGGTTCTTCACGTGGTCGATGGCGGCCAGTTCATCCGTGTAACCCAGGATCTCATACCCACTTTTTTCCAGTACCTTACGGATGGCGTCTACAGCCTCCTTTACATCGTCTAGCACCAGAATTTGAGCCATGGTGTACCTCCTCACATTTGGCCTGAGCCAGGACGGCTCGCCGGACCGTCTTGTTCGGCTGGCTCGACTTTCACTAAGAAAACTTCTTTCTCCCTTCCACCGATACGAGCCAACCCTTGCAACCGTTATGCTTGGAAATGTATGTTTACAACTCAACTATAAATCATTCTTTCAATAATTTTCATCTTATATTATAGTAATAGTTAAATACAAGAGCTGAAGTTCATTTTGGATTTGCAGCGCGTCTCGTGTGTCAACCGTTCTTCATCCAAGCGTTCGTATTTTACGCCTAATGCTTTTTCGCCTCCTGCTCTATTTGCTTTTCTAGCTCTTCTCATCTCGATTTCAGCTTCTCGTCCGGTCCTGCAATAGTGGAGAAGCAGACACACGTGTCAATGAAGTAATCTCTTACTTAACTTGGGGCAAAGGGATAGGCAACGGGTCAGGATCCCAGGCAAAATCTTCTCCGAGGAGCAAGCAAAATGAGTCGTGATCAAACCGTCTTCCAAGGAAAAAGCAAGAATCAGCTAATGGTGGTTGGAGGAGGTATCGCAGGAATCGAAGCGGCTTTGACTGCTGCAGATATGGGCTTGCGGGTTTATCTGGTTGAAAAAAAGTCCGCCATTGGCGGAGTCATGGCCCAACTGGACAAGACCTTTCCCACCAATGAGTGTTCCATGTGAATCATCTCTCCTAAACTGGTGGAGGTCGGCCGCCATCCAAACATTGAATTGTTGACACTCACAGAGGTGCAAGAAGTTCTCGGCGAAGCGGGTGACCTAAGGGTGACAGTCACCCAAAAACCTCGTTTTGTCGACGTGGATAAATGCACGGGCTGTGGCGATTGCGTCTCGGTCTGCCCCGTGGTGCGCAAGAACGAATTTGACATGGGTCTGGGTGAGCGGCGCGCCATATACCGGAGCTACGCCCAAGCGGTGCCCGGCGGTTTTGCCATTGAAAAACATGGCACTTCTCCGTGCAAAGTTGTCTGCCCAGCCCATATTTCGGTCCAGGGTTACGTGGCGCTGGTGGCTGAGGGCAAGTACCAAGAAGCTTTGAAGCTCATCAAACAAGAAAATCCCCTTCCGGCTATCTGTGGACGGGTGTGCCATCATCCGTGCGAAACAGCCTGTATGAGAGGCGAAGTGGATGAACCCGTGGCCATTGACGCCATCAAGCGCTTTGTGGCGGATCTGGGTCTCAACTCCGAGACTCGGTACCTCCCTGAAATCAAAGAGAAGCGTGATGAGAAGGTGGCCATAATTGGGTCCGGACCGGCGGGTTTGACTTGCGCCTATTATTTGGCCATCGAAGGATACCCGGTTACGGTCTTTGAAAAGCTGCCCGTGCTTGGCGGTATGCTGACCGTGGGAATTCCTTCTTACCGGCTGCCCCGCAACATCATCGAGGCCGAGATCCAGATGATCCGCGACCTGGGGGTCGACTTCAAAACCCGCGTCGACATTGGAAAAGACATTACCATAGGCGAGCTTCGAGAGCGGGGCTACAAAGCTTTCTTCGTTGCCATAGGAGCCCACGAGTGCAAAGTGCTCGGGGTGGAGGGAGAAGATCTCGAAGGGGTCTATCCGGGCGTGGATTACCTGCGCGAGGTTAACCTGGGGAAACGCATCTCACCGGGAGATCGGGTGGCTGTAGTAGGCGGGGGGAACGTGGCCATGGATGCGGTGCGAACAGCTTTGCGGTTTGGATCTTCAAAACCTTTTATTGTCTATCGCCGAAGTTTGGAGGAAATGCCTGCCAGTCAGGAAGAAATTGAGGAATGCCAGGACGAGGGCATAGAGATCCATTTCCTGACCCACCCGACTCGGATCATTGGCGACAACGGCCGGGTGAAAGCCCTTGAATGCGTGAAAATGAGGTTGGGGGAGCCTGATGAGAGCGGCCGCCGTCGGCCTGAACCTATTCCCGGCTCTGAATTTAGCATCGAATTGGATGCGGTGATCCCAGCCATCGGACAGGAGTCCGACTGGGCCTGCCTTACGGAGGAGTGTGTCTGCACTCTCAGTGATTGGAACACCATGCAAGTGGACCCTTTGACCCTGCAAAGCAACGACCCGGACATTTTTGCCGGTGGGGATGCAGTGCACGGTCCACGGACGGTAATCCAAGCAATCGCCCACGGCAAACAGGCGGCCATTTCCATCGACCGTTTCATACGTGGTGCGGACCTCCGTCAAGGTAGAGACAAGGAATGGAAGGCCATCGAGTCGGTGGATACCGAGGGCTACGACCTCTTGCCGCGAGAGCGGATGCCAAGGCTTGCCGCCGAGGAGAGAACCGGCAATTTCAGCGAAGTACAACTGGGATTAACGGAAGAGCAGGTCAGACGAGAAGCTCAAAGGTGCCTCAGTTGCGGTGTCTGTTCGGAGTGCTATCAATGCGTTGAGGCGTGCCTTGCCGGCGCGGTCATGCATGAGGATCAGAGCCTCGAGCGAACCATCGAGGTGGGGGCAATTATTCTCGCCCCGGGTTTCGAGACCTTTGACCCCTCGTTACTCGACACCTACGCATATACTGAATTTCCGGACGTGATGACCTCCATTGAGTTCGAGAGGTTGCTGTCGGCCTCTGGCCCAACTCGAGGGCATTTACAGCGGTCCTCCGACGCCAGGGAACCCAAGTCCATTGCGTTTCTCCAATGTGTGGGATCTCGGGACGTCAACCACTGCAACCGTAGTTACTGTTCCTCGGTCTGCTGCACCTATGCCATCAAGCAAGCCGTGGTCGCCAAGGAACATGTCCAAGGCGGCCTGGACACCGCTATCTTTTTCATGGATATGCGGACCCATGGCAAGGAATTCGAAAGATATTACAACCGGGCCCGTGAGGAACATGGCGTACGTTTCATTCGGTCTCGAGTACACAGTGTTCAGTCTGACGGGGATAAAGGGAGTCTCATCTTAGAATACGTCCTCGAGGACGGCACGGTGAGAGGCGAGACTTTCGACATGGTGGTTCTATCCGTGGGGATAGAGACGTCGGATTCAACTCTCCACCTTGCCAAGAGAATAGGAGTGGAGGTCGACAAACACCGGTTTTGCGAGCACTCCTCATTTGAGCCTGTCTCCACCAGCAGGGCGGGCATTTTTGTCTGCGGGGTCTTTCAGGGGCCCAAAGACATTCCCCAATCAGTGGTAGAAGCCAATGCGGCTGTGGGTGCAGCGGCAAAGCTCCTCGAACCTATTGTGACTGAAGCGGTGGACGTGCTCGAGCCGACCAAAGACCTCCGACCCACCGAATTATTGGAAACCCCTCGAGTTGGTGTATTTGTATGCAACTGTGGCATCAACATTGGTGGGGTGGTGCGCGTCCCTGAGGTAGTCGATTACGCCAGCAGCCTTCCTCACGTGGTCCATTCCCAGGAAAACCTTTTCTCCTGCTCACAAGACGCCCAAGAAAAACTCAAAGAGGTAATCCAAGAGCAGCGATTGAACCGGCTGGTAGTGGCGGCATGTTCGCCTCGCACTCACGAGGCTTTATTTCGAGACACGCTGCAATCGGCCGGAGTCAATAAGTACCTCTTCGAAATGGCCAATATCCGAGATCAGGATTCGTGGGTACATCAAAGCGACGCCAAAGCCGCCACTCAGAAGGCGAAAGACCTGGTTCGCATGGCCGTGGCCAAAGCGACTCTCCTGGAAGCCCTTGACGAGCAGTACCATCCCATCACCCCGTCAGCTTTGGTGGTGGGGGGCGGGTTGGCCGGAATGCAAGCCGCTGTAACTATGGCCGATAACGGCTACCCGGTCCATCTGGTGGAGAGAACAGACAGGCTGGGTGGACAGGCGAACCACATCCACTGGACCTGGAGAGGAGACCACGTTCAACCCTTTAGAATGAATCTGGAAAAGGAGG
>Ga0209536_100014037_pt1 | contig 11522 bp, 7 predicted proteins | sample DeeMarSeWOR28_12_FD_187461 | JGI IMG/M metagenome (GOLD analysis project Ga0209536, IMG submission 187461) | Marine sediment microbial communities from White Oak River estuary, North Carolina - WOR-2-8_12 (SPAdes) (version 2) | ecosystem: Environmental > Aquatic > Marine > Intertidal zone >... | reverse complement strand
TTCTTATCCTGGAGGTTCCTTATATGGCTGGCACTATCTGCCCAGGCTGCCCCGGCATACTGGGCTTCCTTTTTAAAACCTACCCGCTGGTAGAAGAATGTGCGCATCGCCTGTCTTAACACTTCGTTGTATACATTATGTGAAATCACGAATTCATAGGATCTCTTATTGTAAACTTCGTCGAGGATATAGTATGTGCCTGTTTCGTTGACTACAGAGAAATCGAAATGCCAGGCCTTGTCGCCCGATGATACATCGGTCAATCCAAGGTTCCAAACTGTTCTGGCAGCCCTGTACACCTTTTCACCGGTCGTGGCATTTACCACTGAATAATATTTTCCCGGAGTGAATGATTGGGTTGCATCAAACCCGGTCTGCGGATCTTTTATGACTGCTATTTTCCTTGAGCCGGGTAAATAACCGAACTGGTCAATGATGATAAATTCAGATGGTTCCTGAGCGGTTACTGAAAGTGAAAGAAATAATGCAACGGTATAGGAAAGTAATTTCTGATACATGAGAAGAGATATTAATCTATATTACATCTATGGTTTTTTTTGAATACAAGTCATTGAAGATACAAATATTTCATCTACGATAGTATCCTTTGTGACACTTTGAGGCTACCTGGTAGGCTTTTTTGTATTTTTATTTTGACTTTGAATGTTTCGACTTTGGTTATTTAGATTTTTATCCTCCTTTTTAGTAAATTACGAATGAATCAAATTCAAAACAATGGAAAAATCAATTAAGCCTGACAGGAAGTATTTAAAAAAGGGAATCTGGATCCTTTTGACGGTAACAGGGGTGTTTGTCATTGCGGCCCTTATCCTTCACCTGATCCTTTACCTGACGGGTGAGCCTGCGAAAGCTTTTCAAATTATCTGGATAGTTACAGGCTCAGCCATTGCTGCCATGTGGATAATCAGCTATCCTATTCTGTACTACTGGTACAAGAACCTGGAGTATACCATATTTGATGACCGTGTCTCCATTCACAAAGGAATCCTGACCAAGACTGTACAAAATATACCTTTCCGGGCCATTACTGATTTTGCTCTAGTGAGGACACTGTATGACCGGATGCTGGGGATAGGATCGATAAAAATCCAAACTGCCGGGAAATCGGCACATTCACCATCACCTTATGAAGGAAGCTTAAATGGATTGTTGGATTATGAAACGCTCCATAGTGAATTGAGGACAATTATTAAATCGCTGCACCCGGTTGCTGAGCCAGTTACAGCTGCAGAGCCTGCAAGGGCTGCACCCAATACAATCCTGGAAGAGATTTTAAGTGAGTTACAGGAGATAAACAGGAACCTGAAAAAAGAATAAGCACTTTGTGATCCTTTAAGAAATCTCTGTGCAACTTTGTGTTATAACTCTTTATATCTTAATTGTTTATGAAATTTTTAAGCTTTCTTAGTTTAATCATATTAGTATTATCCTGTAAATCTCCGGTTAAAGATCATTCCATCATCACTAAAAATGAAGATCAAACGATAACCTTTAAAATCAATGGGATCTCACTTATTATAGATCCTGCAGATGGTGCAAAAGATATATCACTGAATGCTTTTGGACTGGAATTACTCTCTTGGAAAAACGTAAGAGAAGAGTATTATGGTAATTCGCTCTGGTTAAGCCCACAAAATGTTTACTGGCCCCAGCCTGATGTCCTAGATTATGGGAAATACTCAATATCGGAAGTGGATGATGGTAAGCTGTTTAAAAGTCAGCCTGATACAACAAATGGATTTCAGTATTTCAAGGAGATCAGGATCGATGAAAAAAGGAAGGCATTTATTCATACATACCGGATAAAGAACATTTCGGATTCGGTTCAGTCCTGTGCAGCATGGGAAGTAACACGGCATCCAAAGAAAGGTATATCCTTTTTCCCTTTAAGTGATCATGGTGTTGACCTGGAGAGAGCTATAGATTCTTCCATCCACACCGTTGAAGCAGAGGGAGTATTATGGCACACCTATGATCCTTCCCAGCTGGGGCATCCCGGGAGACATTGCAAGACATTTGCATTTGGAGCGGAAGGCTGGTTGGCTTTTTTAATGGATAATGTGTTGTTATTAAAGCAATTCCCTAATTATTCACCGGGACAGGTTGCAGAAGGGGAATCGGATGTTGAAATCTATGTCAGCCCGGAAAACGATTATATTGAACTTGAAGAACAGAGTGCCTATACATCTCTTGAACCGGGAGAAATACTGACCTGGACGGTAACCTGGTACATCAGGCAGGTTCCTTCAGATATTCAAATAGAACCCGGCAGTATCGAACTTTTAAAACTGGCAAGACAAATTCTTGATTAAATATACACAAACCAACTGGAAGGATCTTTATATTTTGAATTCTGTGTATTTCTCTGTTTTTGTGGCTTTCATATTGCTTCCTTTTTTGCCACAGAAACACAGAATTTCACAGAATAATATATTATTAAACGTGAAATCAATCTAAAAAAAACTTCAATGATAATATGTTGTTAATTATTCCTAAACTCAATAACCAATACTATGAAAAACAATAGATTACAATTTACGCGCCGGGAATTTATCGGTACCACTGCGATGGCTACCGGGGCGCTGGCCTTTGCCCCGGGTAGCTTGTCGGCATATTTTTTCGGCCCTGATCATTCCGTTGCGAGTGCCGTTTATACCACCACCCTGTCAGTGAAATTCGTTCATACAGGAGTAATCCATGAGGAAGCTTATGAAGGTTCCTGCCGTCATGGAAATCTTGAATACATGACAATGGAGGCAGAAACCAGGGCCATGAAACAGGGGCTCGAGCAACTGACCAGCCAGGTGAATGAATATACCTTTGGGCCCGGAATAAAAATACTGGATCCTCAGGGTATTTACCTTTGGGTTGAAAAGGGAAATCCTGAGATCATGCTGAAGGACCAGGAACTGTTTAAATTGAATGACGATGATCCAAATGCTGACATTTATGTGGTAACCGGAGGATTGCCCCAGTTTACCTGTGTCAGGATTGCTGAGAACTACAATAAACCTGTTCTATTTATGAGTTCAGCCGGTTGGGGCTTGGATGTACCCGGAGGTGTAAGAGCCATTGGATATGAGAGTTTTTATGTACAGGATATGGACCAGCTCAAAGATATACTTATGGTATTTAAGGCTCGTAAAGCTTTTCAGCACACCAGGTTCCTCAATGTTACCAATTTCGATGTGGTACCCAAGGGAGTGATCAGTTCTGTCAGTGACCTCGATTTTATTAAGGAGAAATATGGAATGGATTACCATACGATCAACTATGATGAATTCTTTAAAGAGATGGATCGGCTTGTAGGCGACAGAGACATTATGAAAAAAGCAGAAAAACTGGCTGAGGAATTGATGCAGGGAGCTGGGGGAAGCAATATGTCAAAGGAAGATGTGATCAGTTCTTTCAGTTTTTATCTCACGGTTCTTCATTTCTTTAATAAATATGGTTGCAATGCATTTGGTGTAGAGTGTTTTGAACTGTGCAGCTCGATGAATCCCTGGAACCGAAGGTTTACTCCCTGCATGACGCATTCATTGCTTAAAAATGAAGGCTTTCCATCGGCCTGTGAAAAAGATCTGAATGCACTCATGGCAATGGCCGTGATGATGTATACATCAAACAAACCTGCCTATATGGGCAATCCTGATTTCGACCTGGAAAACAATATCATCAGCCTGCATCATTCGGATTCACCTACGAAAATGTTTGGTTTTGAACAGCCTGCTGATTATTATGAGATCAAAAGTTTCACAGAAGCCGGTTTTGGCGTAACCCTCAGGTATGATTATGATAAGCATAAAGGACAGGAAGTGACCCTGGCAAGGTTTGATCCATCCGCAAAGCAAATATTGGTCATACCAGGCGAAATATCCGGAGGCACCGGGATGGATGGATTTGGTTGTTCCCAGGGTGTAAGCATTGCTGTAGCCAGTAGCAGGGAGTCCATGCGGCATATGCAGCATTTCGGGCACCACCTGTCAATGGTATATGGTAATTGTGTTGAGAAGGTAAGGGATTTGGGGGAATTGATGGATTTTGAAGTGGTGATGTAAATTCTTTGTGGAACTTTGTGTAATTTTTAAGAGCTGTAACACAAAGTTCACAAAGGATGCACAAAGGAACACAAAGAAGTACAGTAGTATAATAATTTGGATCCCCGCCTGCGCGGGGATGATGAATTGAAATAATATCAATAGTAAACATTCCCCCGAGTACTCGGGAGAATCCATAAATTATCACTAATAACAAAGTATGGATCCCCGCTTACGGAGATGTTGAATTGAAATAAAATCAACAGTAAACATTCCCCCGAGTACTCGGGAGAATCCATAAATTATCACTAATAACAAAGTATGGATCCCCGCTTACGGGGATGTTGAATTGAAATAAAATCAACAGTAAACATTCCCGCGAAAGCGGGAATCCATTGCTAAATTTATCAAAATTCTTAATTCTGAATCGAAATTTCAAGTTCATCTGCCATCTGCTTCATCTTTTCCATTAATTCCTCTACTAATTCAGGGTGCTGATCTGCAACATTATACCGTTCCGAGGGATCCCTGTTGAGATTGAATAACTCAGGAGTTAACGGAATGCCCTCTTCAACATCATTCCTAAGGTGCCTGCTCATCCGGAGTTTCCATTCACCTTTGCGGATAGCCTCCACTCTACGGCCACGAAAATAGAAAAATTCAAATTCTGGGAATTCCGATTCACCTGTTAATGCGGAGAGGATATCCCTTCCATCATATTTCCTGTCGTCTGGAATTTTTGATCCTGTGGCATGAGCTATGGTAGGAAACAAATCGACAGTAGAGGCAGGGTGGTGGATAACCTTTCCTCCCTCAATCTTTCCGGGCCAGGAGATGATCCCCGGGACCCTATTACCTCCTTCATAGGTGGTCCCTTTTGCACCGTGAAGCAAACCCGGTGATCCAACATGCCACCATTCATTACCTCCCTGCAGCATCCTGTCGGGAAGATACAGCCACGGACCATTGTCGCTTGTGAAAACAACCATCGTGTTCTGATCAATCCCCAATTCCTGTAATTTGCTGATAATCTGCCCGGCGCTCCAATCGATGGTCTGTATCACATCACCATATAATCCTGCTGTCGACTTTCCTTTGAAATCTTCTGTCGTATTTATAGGAAGGTGGGGCATGGAATAAGCCAGGTAAAGGAAGAATGGATTTTCGTGATTTACATCTATGAATTTAAGAGCTTTTTCGGTATAACGGACAGTAAGGAATTCTTGGAGAACCGTATCTTCAATGGGTTTATCATCCTGCATGAGTTCAAGAGGGGTATCGGTCTGTACCCATGGCCTGATCATATCATTGCTGTAGAGCAATCCAAAATAGTGATCAAATCCCCTTGAGGTGGGCATATATTCGGGCTGATAATCCCCAAGATGCCATTTCCCGATATGCATGGTTTGATATCCTGCATCCTTGAGCACATTGGCCATGGTTATTTCCTCCAGGGGAAGCCCATATTCGGTGTCAGGACCAATGTTCCCGGGCATCCCGCAGCGGGGTGGATATCTTCCGGTCAACAAGGCCGATCGTGATGGTCCGCATACCGGAGTGGGAACATAGAAAGATGTGAACCTGACCCCATTATGGGCCAGGTCATCAAGGTTAGGTGTACGGATGGTGGGATGTCCGTAGCACGACAGATCCCCATACCCTAAATCATCAGCGAAAAGAATAATGACGTTGGGTTGTGTGTTTTGTGTTAAGTTGTCGCTACAGGAGAAAAACAATATTGGAACGAAAACCAATAAGATGAGGAATAATGATTTTTTCATAATTAGATTATAAAATTGGACACAGAATTTCACAAAGATCTCCTTTGTGAAACTTTGTGTAATTTTTATCTTAAAACAGATTCGGAATCTGATACACACAAAAATACCCAAAAAACAAAAATGCCACCACAAGCCCTACTGCAAATATCCAGTGTGGTTTAAGCATTTTGGCCACGTCGGGTTGAAACAATTTTGGCTGTATAAAGTAAATTGCAAATAGTATGAGAATTGATTGAAACGGAGTAAATAAAAGTCCATCTACTACTGCAGAAAATTTGATAAGAACAACTGGTTGGCTTCCAAGGGTAGAGATTATATAAACATTTGTTATAAAGAATAAACCAAGGAATATCCTGAACTGATATTTCCATTGGAGAGCTCTTCCAAAGGCAGGTATACAAATTCTGAAAGCATCCGCCACCAATCGTGGCCAGCCTGCCAGCTGTCCCATACTTGTCGACATTAATGCAGCTGTACCTCCTATCATGAACAGAAGCCCTCCGAGTTTACCCCATTGTGAGGAAAATATAGTGGACAATTGGATGGCAACCTGGTTACCCTCTGGTGCGATTTCACGAGGTCCGAGAATTCCAGCACCGGCAATAAGAAATCCTGAGGTTACAAGGATCCCAATGATCAATGCAACAAATGAATCGGAGTACACCATTTTCAACCAACCTCTCAGTTTTTTTGCGTCGGTCAGATTAAGGCTGCGTAATAACTTCAGATCAGCCGAGCTCCCGTACTTATTTTTTGTGGTAACACCGTATCCGGCTCCTATAACCCAATAGGAATAGAAAACCTGGCTGGCAAATCCTCCTGCACCCCATCCCAGCAAGGGCAGGATCTCCTCCCATGGATTGCTGATGATTTCTTTGTTCATTACCCATTGTGGTAGCTCAGGTTTATGGGGAATTAATCCCCTCAATAACTCGGCTGATGTTGGCCATACATGTACGCATACATAAAATACTCCAAGGATCACAACAAGAACCAGGAAGCTCATTGTAATTTTCAACCACTTGAATTCACCAGTCCCTGCAATGATAACTGCAATCAGAGTGATGATTATACCTCCTGTTATCTTGTTAATGGGAATGATACTGCTAAGAAATATACCACCGGCTGTGGCCACGGAGCCAATCGATACAATCCCGGCAAACAGCATGCCCACCAGCACGATCCAGACAGCCCAGTTTTTTGGTCCCGGGATCCTGGCGAACATATCGATCATGCCCTCTCCTGTACAGACCGTATACCTTGCGCCTGAAAGCCCGATCCAGAATTTCAGGGCAATTCCTACAACAATAGCCCATATTATTGCAGGTCCCAGAAGGGCCCCTGACCTGGTGGCTATGATTACCTCACCCGATCCAATATATTCTGAAGCCCATACAATCGATGGCCCAACCAACATGAGAATGGCAAGTCCTTTAGGGGGTGGTTTGATGTTGGAATGATTCGGCATAATATGTTTTAAAAATAGCGTTATTCTTTAAATAATTAATACTTGAAAAAAATCATTAGAAAATTTGTATATTATTCGGTAATTTAAATCCTTTGTGGCCCTTTGTGATATTATAAGAGCTTTGACACAAAGTATCGCAAAGGATCACTAAGTGTCACAAAGGATTAAATATTAATTACAATCACATGAAAACTTTAAAATTATTTCTCTTTTGCAGTATCATCCTCATTTCATCATGTGCGGAAAAGGAAGTACCACAGGTAATGACTGTTACCGGCTGGATCCCGGCCGAGGAAATGGGAATAACACTGACGCATGAACATATCATGATCGACTGGAGCGGCGCTGACAGCATGGTGTATGGAGCCTGGGACCAGGATTCCATTATTCTTATCGTTCATCCCTATTTACAGGAAATAAAAGATCTCGGCTGTAACACAGTTATTGAATGCACTCCATCCTATATGGGGCGAGATCCGGTTGTATACAGAGAATTATCGGAGAAGACTGGTGTGAATATTATTTTTTCCACAGGATATTATGGGGCAATTAATAACAGGTTTATCCCATCCCATGCATGGGATGAAACGGGCGAACAACTTGCAGCAAGATGGCTGGAAGAATGGGAGGGTGGTGTCCATGGCACTGGCATCCGCCCTGGTATAATTAAGATAGCTGTCTTCTTTGACACTACGCTAACTGAGTTGCATCAAAAGATTGTGAGGGCAGCTGCCCTTACACACCTGGAATCGGGATTAACCATTGTTGCCCATACAGGACCGGGTGAGCGGGCTTATGAGCAACTGGAAATCCTTGAAAAAGAAGGTGTTTCGCCCGAGGCTTTTGTGTGGACCCACGCTTTAATGGGGACAAAGGATGACCATGTTAAAATCGGCAAGATGGGTTCCTGGGTATCTTTCGATAAGATTGACACAGAACAGGAGACAATAGATTTCCTTATTGATGTGTTGATCCATATGAAGGAAAATGATCTCCTGAACAAAGTGTTACTTTCACATGATGCCGGGTGGTATAATGTGGGACAACCAGGCGGGGGTGATTTCAGGCCCTACACACCCTTGTTTACACATCTTGTTCCTGCAATGAAAGATGCAGGATTTACAGAGGAGGAGGTAGAGCAGGTACTGGTGAAGAATCCGGCAGAGGCATATACAGTAAAGGTTAGGAAGATTTAAGAGTTATAACACAAAGTGTCACAAAGAAAGTAGAAAAGGCTGAGGCTAAGGCTAAGGAATGAAAGAGAATTAATAATGGGGATATACAGAGATTTATATAGAGATACAAAGTAAAAAAATTCTTTCTCCCCCTGCTTGTAGGGGGAGATATCCGACGTAAGGAGGACAGAGGGGGTACTGATTGAGATTAAAAATAGCGATTATTCAAAAATCACAAAGAAGCACTAAGAAGAATTAATTGGAGGAGATATTATACATAGGCATTGCACAATCATTTTTCGCCGGACTGATGATTGCAACAAAGCGCAATCCGAAGATTGCAGACAGGATCCTTGCAGCCTGGTTGTTCCTTATCGCAATAGAAATGGGATTTGCCCTGGTCAATGAAAACATCATCAGGCTATATGAATTTGTTTTTATTCCTTTCACATACGGGCCGTTGTTGTTTTTATATGTTAAATTCCTGACCACGGAGGATTGGAAATTCAGGTGGCAATACTGGTTGCATTTTATACCGTTTATTGCTGTATTTATAACTGCATTTGTTTTTGTGGGCAGACCTGTCTTAAAAATGGATAATTTTTTTGCAAATGATCCTTTTCTTTCTTTTCGGCTAATCTATGGCTTGTCATTTTTTATTTCAATTACTACTTATAGCATCCTGTCTTTTATCATGATAAACAAGCACCAGCAAAATGTAAGAAACATTTTTTCCTATAGATCAGCCAGGATCACCTTGAGCTGGCTTAAAGTAGTTTCGATAAGCTTTTATGTAACTTACGTTATGCTTTTCATTGTTGGGAGTTATGTTATTTTTAAACAGGAATTGCCGTATGATCCAACCATTGTCTCTTATTTCGGCCTAACCTTTTTTGCTTTTGCATTCAGTGTTTACGGGATAAAACAGCCGGAAATCTTCCATGAATATTATTTAGAAAAAAAAGCCACCGAATTCATACAGCAGGATGCCACCATTCCTGAGTCAAAGTATGAACGTTCAGGACTCAAACAAAAAGATGCCAGCAAATACCTGGATAAACTATTGCATTACATGGATGATAAGAAACCGTTTCTGGATATTGATCTGACCATTCATGATCTTTCGGCCACACTCAAAATCCCAAGGCATTACCTTACTCAAATAATCAATGAGAAACTAAATAAGAATTTCTACCAGTTTATCAATGAGTACAGAGTTGAAGAAGTAAAGAGGCTGATAGAAGAAGATAAGCGCAAAAAATATACTCTAACCTCCATCGCTTACGATGCCGGATTCAATTCTAAGTCATCCTTCAACAGTGTTTTTAAAGATATTACCGGATTAACTCCTTCCCAGTACAGGACCTTTATTCATATGAAGGGCCAGGAAAAAGAATAAAGAGAAATCTTATGCATTTCACATTATAACGAATAAGGACAAAGAGTATTTATGGTTAAATTATGAGAACCTAATTGTTCGTCGTTGTTTTAAAGCATTTTTCGGTAAAACCCCCAGCGAATATAAAGTTTAACAGTAGGGTTTTGGATCCTCTGTGTAACTTATCTTTAACTCTGTGGAGCTCTGTGCCCTAATCCACACCTTTGACCCATTACACACTCCAAAATTGAAATCCTTCTTTCCCTTCTGACCTTCAACCCCATAACTGTACTATCCGCTAAGATTGGACAAATGCAGTGTACAGGCTACGCGGTTCGGACAATAATTGGTTCGTCCTGAAGTAATTTTAATAAGTACGTTGAATATTTTAAAAAAATCATCCATGAATAGGTGGTGGGTAACAGTGATTGGATTTGCCATGAGTTGTTCAATGAATGCACAGGATTTATTTGAATCGGCCAGTGAAAATGTAAATACAGGCAACTCATGGATAAATATGTTTGAATACGGAGGATACCTCAGGGGAATTTCTTATCTGGGTAATGGTAATGGGGAGATTGATTTTTCAAGTATTTATACAGAAGCAAATTTGCAATTGAAGTTTACCCCGGATCAGAAAGTAAAACTATTTTCTGAAATGCGGCTTAAAGGAGGATATGAGTTTGATGAATACCTTATTAAACCGAGCCTGAGAGAATTTTATACTGATCTTTACCTGGGTAACCTCGACTTAAGAATAGGCCACCAGATTGTGGCATGGGGAAGGGCGGATGCTTTAAATCCTACAGACAACCTGACACCTAAAAATTTCTTTGTCAGGTCACCTGAACCGGATGATATAAAATTGGGGAACTTCCTGTTCAGGGCAAAATATAGAATCGGTGATCATCTCCAGCTTGAAGGGATCTGGGTTCCATTATACAGGTATTCAATATACCGGTTTGATCTTTTTGAGATGCCTGAGTTTGTTCAATTCTTTGTATATGATGATATCCGGCATGCTAATCCAGGCGGTAACCTGGCAATAAAAATTGATTTTTTACTTGCAAAGACAGATGGTTCGGTTTCATGGTTCTCAGGATTTGATCCAATGCCCGGTATCAATATTAACCACTTCAGCCTGAATTCTTCTGGTACCATTTCGCTCTTACTCCAACCGGAAACTTTCAGGCAACACACAATCGGAGGGGATTTCTCTACAACATTTGGCAGTTATGGAATACGGGGTGAAATAGGAATCAGGATCCCGGAATCAGAATACCGGGATGAAATATTTACTCCGGGTAAAGATATCAGATACGTTTTAGGACTGGATCGGTCTATTGGCAATTTTAACCTGATGATCCAGTATTCAGGACAGTGGGTGCCGGGATTTGAACCTATGCCTGACATAATGATTATGAAGGATTTTGATCCTGCATTAATCATGAATCCTGAATTGATAACTTCTCTGCCTGAGATGTTTGAAGAACAGATAAAGGGATTTAACCGGATCATATTTGGTCAGAATCATGAAGTAAGCCATACGGTGATGCTCAGACCTGCAGTCACTTTAATGTATCAGACAATGAATATTGAATTCATAACCATGTATAATTTAAGTACGGAAGAGGTACATCTTTATCCGAAAATATCATATCG
>Ga0209536_100014036_pt1 | contig 11523 bp, 12 predicted proteins | sample DeeMarSeWOR28_12_FD_187461 | JGI IMG/M metagenome (GOLD analysis project Ga0209536, IMG submission 187461) | Marine sediment microbial communities from White Oak River estuary, North Carolina - WOR-2-8_12 (SPAdes) (version 2) | ecosystem: Environmental > Aquatic > Marine > Intertidal zone >... | reverse complement strand
GTCAGGCGCGCGTGCCGCCGGGAAACCTCAACTTCGTTGACGAAAACATCGCTCCCCACCTCTCGACCGACTGAAATCTCGCTATTCTCCAGAGAATAAATCTTCCCGGGAGCTGGACCGGTTTTCATGACGAGCTGGTATGCCATGTCTTCCTCCTGTTGCTCTTCCAGGGTAGTGAGCGTGGAATGGATTAAGTGTAATGGTTTTTATTTTCCATGTCAAATTTTACCCCCGGTAAATTGAGCAGAGATTTCCTTCATTCGATACCCGAAAACATCCCCAAAGGCGGTTATCACTTGCGTTGAGACAGTGTTCATCTCTGGGGAGGAAGCGAGCAGATCGGCAAGGCAGGTTTCCGGATAATCTTCCAATCCACAACCGATAATTCCTTCCCAGTAAGACATATCCGGATCGACGTTAAGAGAGAAGCCATGCCTGGATATCCCGCGCGCATCGACCTTGACCCCAATAGCAGCGATCTTGGCTGGGAAACGATCCTCTTGGGTCAGCAGTCCGGTAGTGGTGTGAGTCTGCACCCAAACACCTGTCAGTCCAGGGTATTGTTGACCTTTCACACCGATTTCCGCCAGTGCAATGATCAGGGTAGACTCGAGTCTGCGCAGATATTCGATGTAATCCACTCGGGGAAGGTGGGCGGTATCGTGGTCTGATTGCACCCGCAGGTTAGCGGTTCCAAGCGGGATCAACGGATAGCCAACCAGTTGACCTGGGCCGTGATAGGTCACATCTCCGCCCCGATCGACCCACTGAATGCTGATCCCTTTGCGCGTGAGCTTGTCTTCATCCCACAACAGGTTCTCGATGCGTCCGCTGCGGCCGAAGGTATATGTGTGCGGGTGCTCCAACAGCAACAAGGTGGGCGGTCTTGTTCCCGCGTCTATCTCGGCGGCTAATCGATTCTGCAGCTGCCAGGCGTCTTCGTATGGTACTAATCCGAGCTGGTGTACGTGACAGATTTCTGTCATAAACCATAGTATAACGGAGTTTCGGCAGAAAATATCGTCTTCGCGATTCCTCATACATGTGGTTAACATTCTTATTACTTTTTTCATATATTGGCAACGTATACTATATTGGAAATGGGATTGTCCCATTTGCCTTTAGCTGATTATTGTTATCTAGATTATTGGTTAATAGGAAAAATTATGAACTTAGATCGTTATACACAGAAATCCCAGGAAGCGATCCTGGAATCCAAAAGCCTGGCGCAAGAACTACACCATCAATCAATCGAGCCAGCCCATCTTCTCATGGCCTTGCTCAAGCAGGAGGATGGTGTCGTCCCTGCGATTGTGAATAAACTTGCAGGAAGTGTGCTGGGGTTGCGGGAAGAAGTTCATCAGGAACTGGAAAACCGCTCAAAGGTTTACGGTGCTGGTGGTGAGATCGGCTTATCACGGGGGGCAGCTGATGTGCTGACCGCAGCCGAGCGTTACGCCAAGGGGATGCAGGATGAATATGTCTCCACGGAACACATCTTGCTCGGTCTCACCGAGAGCAGTGAGGGCAAGCGTTTGCGTCAGTATGGCTTGGACAAGGACGGGATTCTGAAAACGCTGGCAGGTATTCGCGGCACGCAGCGGGTCACTTCGCAAACACCGGAAACGACCTACCAGGCTCTGGAAAAGTACGGACGCGACTTGACCGCCCTTGCCCGGCAGGGAAAAATGGATCCGGTGATCGGTCGTGATGAGGAGATTCGCAGGGTGGTGCAGATTCTTTCACGCCGCACGAAAAACAACCCGGCCTTGATCGGCGATCCAGGCGTGGGGAAGACCGCCATCGCTGAGGGTTTGGCTCAGCGCATCGTCAACGGGGATGTCCCTGAAGGTCTTAAACGCAAGCAGTTGATCCAATTGGATATGGGTGCGCTGGTTGCTGGGGCTAAATATCGCGGCGAATTCGAAGAACGACTCAAAGCGGTTCTCAAAGAGATCACCGACTCAGCTGGTGAGATCATCCTGTTCGTGGATGAGATGCACACCGTTGTTGGAGCCGGTGCTGCAGAGGGTGCGATGGACGCCGGCAACATGCTCAAACCCATGCTGGCGCGCGGCGAACTTCACATGATCGGGGCGACAACCGTCGATGAATACCGCCAGCACGTCGAAAAAGACCCCGCTTTGGAGCGTCGCTTTCAACCAGTATATGTGGGCGAACCCAGCGTAGAAGAGACGATCAGCATTTTGCGCGGTTTGAAAGAGCGATACGAAGTGCACCACGGAGTGCGCATTACTGACCCGGCTGTGATCGCGGCCGCATCGCTTTCCAATCGCTACATTGCTGACCGCCACCTGCCGGATAAAGCGATCGATTTGATCGATGAGGCTGCGGCTCGCTTGCGCACCGAGATCGATTCTAAACCCCAGGCATTGGATGAAGTCGATCGCCAGATCTTGCAATTGGAGATCGAGCGGCAGGCGCTGCAGAAGGAGAAGGACAAAGCCTCCAAAGAGCGTCTAGATCGCCTGGAGAAAGAGCTGGCCGACTTGCGCGAGCGCGCCAACCAGCTGCATGCCCGTTGGAGTAACGAGAAAGAGGCCATTGCCAGCTTGCAGTCGACCAAGGAACAGATCGAAAAGACCCGACTGGATATCGAACGCGCTGAGCGCAACGCTGACCTTGAACAGGTCGCCCGCTTACGCTATGGAACGCTGCGCGAGCTGGAAGATAAACTTCTTAAAGATGAGCAGCGCCTGAAAGAAATGCAGGCCGAGGGGGCTCTGCTAAAGGAGGAGGTCGATGCGGAGGAGATCTCCCAGATCGTTTCTCGTTGGACGGGGATACCGGTGTCGCGATTGCTGGAAGGTGAGACAGAAAAATTGATCCACATGGAGTCTCGGCTGCATGAGCGAGTAGTCGGCCAGGGTGATGCTGTGAGAGTGATCTCCAATGCCGTCCGCCGTTCGCGGGCTGGTTTGCAAGACCCCAACCGACCGATTGGTTCCTTCATCTTCCTTGGACCTACGGGAGTCGGCAAGACCGAGCTTGCCCGCACTTTGGCCGAGTTTCTCTTCGATGACGAACGCGCTATGGTGCGCATCGACATGAGTGAATACCAGGAGAAACACACCGTTTCTCGCCTGGTTGGCGCACCTCCTGGATATATTGGCTATGAAGAAGGTGGACAGCTGACCGAGGCGATCCGCCGTCGGCCTTATAGTGTGGTTCTTTTTGACGAGATTGAGAAAGCCCACAGCGAGGTATTCAACGTGCTGTTGCAGTTGTTGGATGAAGGTCGCCTTACAGACGGGCATGGGCGGACCGTCGATTTCCGTAATACCGTGGTCATCATGACCAGCAACCTGGGCAACCAGCTGTGGGAAGGTGGGCATCGTGTGACCCGTGATGAGATCACCGCGGTTCTACAAGCCCATTTTCGCCCCGAGTTCCTCAACCGCATCGATGAGATCGTCATCTTCCATCCGCTCGGCAGGGAACATCTGGCGGAGATCGTCGAGATCCAGTTGCGCAGGGTTAAAGCATTACTTTCTGAACGTGGATTTGACCTTGAGATCACACCGGATGCTGTCGCATATTTAGCCGAGGTGGGTTACGATCCGGATTTTGGGGCCCGGCCGCTCAAGCGCGCCATCCAGCGCGAGCTGCAGGATCCCCTGGCGCTGAGCATCCTGTCTGGCGAGTTCCAGGAGGGCGAGCTGATCAGGGTGGAGCGTGGATCCGAGGGATTGGAATTCGTGCCGCTGATGCAGGCTGAGGTGGTAGAGACTTAGTCATCTCTTGATCTAAAACCCAAGGTTCTACAAAAATATTGTTATCAGGTTTATATAGGTCAGCCTTTAACGGGATGTATATAACGCTTGACGTTTAGCGCTAAGCGTTATACAATCACAAGGTGATAAAGACGTTCAGGGATGATGAAACAGAGAAAATATACAATCTTCAACGTTCTCGGAAGCTGCCACCCGATATTCAACAAGTTGCCCTCCGAAAGCTGAGAATGCTGAACAATGCTGTTTCACTCAATGACCTACGAATTCCACCAGCAAATCGTTTAGAGAGATTGCGAGGGGATCGGAAAGGACAACACAGCATACGTATCAATGAACGTTGGCGGATTTTTTTTAAACGGCGCAATGGAGATGCAGATGATGTGGAGATCGTTGATTATCACAATTAGCGCCCGAAATTTTTGGAGGTTGGTATGATTGAAAAAAATTTGCATCCTGTCCACCCTGGGGAAGTGCTGTTAGAGGAGTTCTTAGATCCAATGGGTTTAAGCCAGAATCGCCTTGGTCTGGATATTGGTGTTCATCCTCGTCGAATTAATGAAATCGTTCTGGGTAAACGACGCATCACCGCGGATACTGCTTTGCGCCTGGCGCGCTATTTTGGCAACTCACCTCAATTCTGGCTCGGATTGCAGACAGATTATGATTTAGATGTTGCTCGGGATAAGTTGGGAAGTCGGCTAGATCTAGAGGTGAAAACGAGCGCATCTCTGCGGTGATATTTTTTTGGGATCTCATCTCTATCTTGAAGTACCCAATAATCAAAGAGATTTGAGATTAGTAACATATCGAGCTGGGTTTCACCCTTCAATTTCTTTAGTGGGATAAGATGTATACTGCCAAACGCATGAATCCCTTGAACAAAGTATATGCGTATATTACGTGCCGCAACCAGCTGCTCGTCTTCCGCCATATCGATTTCCCCTAGGCAGGTGTCCAGGTACCAGGAGGCACAATGGAAGACGGCGAACTGCCCCATGTCGCCGTCATGCGCGAAGCATCTGAGGAGACCGGCTTGTAAGGTTTGCGCCGGGTGAGCTATTTGGGCGAATTTGAGTGGCGGTCCTCAAAGGCAGGTCATAAAGAATTCCATCTTCGTCATTTTTATCATAATGAGCAAATTTTACAGAAATCCAATTGTACAGTGAATTCACCCGCCAACCGGTTTCGCAGGCAGATGCAATTACCTCTATCGTCGGTAGGAAACCTTAACTAGTATAGAAGCAGAAAGGCAAGTCTTGGTTACTAACTGGATCAATAAAGGAAGGATATAAGGAGAAATGATGAGAGGATTGGAAAATAAACGCGCCCTGATCACGGGAGGTGCCAGCGGTATTGGCAAGGCGACCGCCATGCGCTTCTTGGAAGAGGGGGTTAAAGTTGCTATCCTGGATAGGGACGAGACCGCTTGCGATCAGATTCAAGAAGAGTTAGCCGGGCTTGCCGCCGTTATTGTCGCTGATGTTTCAGACTCGGAAGCTGTTAAGAGCGCATTCTCTGATCTGGATGATCTTTGGGGTGGTTTGGATATCCTGATCAATAACGCTGGCATCAGCATGCGGCACGAATTTCTGGATATCCCCCCAGAAGAATGGCGGCGGGTGGTCGATGTCAATCTAAACGGGGTGTTCTATGTTGCTCAGGCTGCCGCCCGGCGGATGCTTCAGGCTGGATCGGGCGTGATCATCAACATGGGGTCCACCAACGCATTGCTGGGTTATCCGTTCTACGCCGATTACAACGCTTCAAAGGCGGGGGTGATCGAATTGACCCGCTCTATGGCGCTGGAGCTGGCTCCTGATGTGCGCGTTGTTGCAGTATGTCCTGGCTACGTGATGACCCCGATGCAGGAGGCTGAGTATACCCCGCAGATGCTGGCGGAAGTTAACCGCAAGATACCCTTGGGCAGGCACGCTCAGCCGGAGGAGATCGCCGCGCTGTTCGCCTTTCTGGCTTCCGAGGAAGCGGCATTCATTACCGGGCAATGTTACGTGATCGATGGGGGAGAGACGGCCGGCGGGCTGGCGAGCAGATAGCCTCTTTGCTCAGGGTGACAGATTAGGATTTATCTTGGTCATGGTTTAGAAGAAGGGGGATCAGGGTTAATTCACCCATTTTTAGTCTTCGTAAATCTTGGTCGTAACAAGCTTAATTCCCCAGAGTAATTGACTCTGGGGATTGATTTATGTAAACTGAGGATGTGGAAATCAACCTGTATCAGGAGACTATATTTTTTTCAATCGAGCTGTGAATAAAGGGGAATCTGATGTCTGAGTATCAATTGGCTTTCAGCAATGTGACCGAAGATCAATTACGAAGGATCTTTAAAGCCTTCAATCGATTCATGGTGCTGCTGTTTCGTTTGGGCTTGGGCTCATGGGGAAACGGCACCAAGTTTGGGGGCTCCGTGATGGTAATCAAACACACCGGTCGCAAAACCGGGCTTACACGGCTCACTCCGGTGAATTACGCTACGGTTGATGGTGATATATACTGTACAGCTGCCTTCGGCAGGGCTGCGGATTGGTATCTTAATATCATCGCCGATCCGCAGGTCGAAGTCTGGTTGCCAGATGGCCGATGGGCGGGGATCGTCGAAGATGTAACTTCTGATGAGAAGGGCGCTTTCTATCTCCGACAGGTGATCATCGCCAGTGGTTTCGCTGGACCTTTGTTCGGCGTTAATCCCAAGCATCTATCTGATCAGGATTTCGAAAGACTGCTGGAGAGTTACCGTTTGATCCGCATTCGTAGGATCAATGCGTTGACTGGCGCTGGAGGTCCGGGGGACCTGTCCTGGATATGGCCATTGACGACCTTCGTTTTGTTGTGGTTGCTGCTTAGCAGGAGAAGAAAATAAATGTCCTATAGTTATTTTAGTGGCCCATGAATCAGATAATGGAGTGGCTTACAGGTGATGATCTTCGTTCGGATGGCTTGGCGAATGAAGCCGCTGAGGCAGTCTTGCAGACCCCGAGCCTTTTTGATGATCTATATGAGGGTTTATCCTCACCCAACGATGTGATCCGCGGCCGGACCGCGGATGCGCTTGAGAAGATTGGGCGCAAGAGACCGGATCTGCTCGTCCCCCACCTGGAGGAACTGGCTGACATCTCCGTAACAGACCAGGTCCCGATGGTGAAGATGCACCTGGCGATGATTTTTGGCCATCTCGCTCTCTACGAAGAACATATCGACGGTTTATGTTCTGCTCTCTTCGATTTATTGGAAGATGAGAGTGTATTTGCCAGAAGTTGGACGATCGTTAGCCTGTGTATTATTGCCAGAGTGTATCCAGTTGAGTGCGATCGCATCATTAACCGCATTGCATCATTACGTAGAGATGACAGTGCTGCGATCAGATCGAGGGTAGAAGATGCGCTCAACCTCCTGACAAATGAGGATGCACAATTTCCAAAAGGGTGGATCAAGAGCGAGCAGATGAAATCGGTTGCTGATCTATAAAGCGTGGACTTGCTAAAGAGCTGATGGTATAGGAGTTGCGACCTTGTTATCTGAGAAACAAAAAATGTTGGCCGGGCAGCTTTACAATGCCTTAGATCCCCAGCTGGTGGAGGAAAGACGCCGGGCCAGGGATTTGCTCAAAGAGCTGAACGATTCAAGAGATGGGGAGCAAGAAAAGAGGGCTAAGATAATCGGCCAGTTGTTCGCTTCCGTCGGTAGGGATACCTGGCTCGAACCCCCTTTTTATTGTGATTATGGCTCAAACATCACCCTCGGAGATAATGTGTTCTTCAATTTCAACTGCGTGATCCTGGACCCAGCCAAAGTTTCAATTGGAGACAATGCCTTATTCGGCCCCAACGTTCAAATCTACACCGCCACTCATCCCATCAGTTATCTTGAGCGCCGAAGGGGTTTGGAATCGGCCAAAGAGATCACTATCGGTTCAGATGTTTGGATCGGTGGGGGCGTGGTCATCGGCCCAGGCTTGAAGATCGGTTCGCGGAGTGTCATCGGCGCTGGAAGTGTGCTAACCAAAGATATCCCCGAGGGTGTCTTTGCAGCTGGTAATCCCTGCCGTGTGCTGCGCGAGATCGAATAGCGACTTTGATGGCTGACCAGGTGGTGCAATCCTTGGCCCAGATCCTCTGGAAGCGTTTGTTTCTTCGACCTAACGCGGTCTCGCTCTGAAAGAAGTGCAAGCCGGGTAAAAGTTATGAAAGGTATTTTTATTCTCAATCTTCTGGATTCAATAGATTTCTGATGAGAGGCACAATATGATAAAGATCCGCCTGCTGAAAAAAATTGGGATAAGAGAATTAAAACGAATTGCCCCTGGTTATACTTCAGACGCCAAATATGTTGTTTTGCATAGAGATTCACAGAATCACGCTTTAATTGATCTTCACCTCATCTCTCTGGAAACACCTTATACGAAGAAGTATGATCACTACAACAACAATACCATTAAAAGATATCTGAAGATTCTCAAGGAAGGTTATTCATTCGGTGCTTATGATGGTGATTTACTGGTTGGTCTGTTGATCGCCGAACCGCGTTCGTGGAACCAAAGTTTGTGGGTCTGGGAGTTCCATAGTGCCGAATCACATCGCCATCGAGGAATCGGAAAAAAATTGATGGACGCCGTAATGGAAAAGGCCAGGAAAGCGGGTTTTCGTATTATCGTATGTGAGACGCAGAACACAAACGCGGATGCCATTCAGATTTATCGCCACCTCGGGTTTAGAGTAGAGGGCATGGATATCTCTTATTACTCAAATGAGGACTACCCCGACGGTGAAATCGCAGTTTTCATGAAACGCAGGATATAGCCGTTAAAAGATTGATTGTAGATAAACGTTTAATTGGTATTTATGAAAGAGATAAGCAATATGGCTCATCAAGAAACACCCATCGAACCCGAATTGAAAGAAATGTCTGTCGAAGAGAAATGGGACAGGTTGCATGACTTCTTTACTATGGATCATGCCATCAGCTATAAAACCCACAAGAGGATGGGAACCATCCAGGAGTGGGTGGATGATACGGTTGAAGCTTATGGCAAGATGATGGGCAGATTCATGGGTCCCATTGCGGCAATGATGGGTAAGGCTGCAACGAAATTGACCCCCAATTTTGTGCTCAAGCAAGCCATCTATGCTGTGCTGTACTCCGACCAGATGATGCATCGACCTGGAGAATATGAAGTATCTGAACCAAAGAATGGAGAAATGACGGTCAGGTTCAAGAACTGCCTGCGGTTACAGAAGCAGAACGATATCTCCCAGAAATGTGACCTTGGTTTTGAAGGTCGCGAGATCTGCGAGGTGGAGAAAATGCATCTTACCCATCCAAACCATCCTTCCACCAAGATGGGTATTGTGCCAACAGAGATCACCTGGGAAGACGGCGGCTGCGCGTGGACCTTTAGCATGAAATGACTTTTATCATATGCGAGCGATCGCTTTGGGGCTCGTCAGAGAGAAACGATCTTGGAGGCTAACAGTGGAAGAGCAAATGAGTAAAGACAAGTTGGTGGCGGATATCGAGCTTGAGCGCCAGCGACTTGAGGAGAGTTTGGCTGAGCTGAGTGAAGACCAGATGCTCGTTCCAGGAGTGCTCGATGATTGGACCGTCAAAGATTTACTAGCCCACATCACCGTCTGGGAACAGCGCATGATCAGCTGGGTTGCACAAACTGTCCGTGACGAGGTGCCCGAGATGCTCCCGCCGGGTATGACCTGGGATGATCTGGATGAGTGGAACGAACAGACGTATCAGAAGCACCGCCTGAGACCTTTGGAGGAGGTCATGGCCGATTTTCAGCTCTCATATCCCCAGGCGCTTCAAGCTGTTCATGAGGTTAGTGAGCCGGATCTGATCGATCCGCACCGATTTGCCTGGCGGGCAGGGCGGCCGCTATGGGTGATGGTTGCCGCGAATACTTCCTGGCACTACAAAGAGCATGATGAGTCTATTCTTAATTGGTTGGAAGGTTTAGATGGTGCCTGATCATTCTCCTAGTGTTTACTGAAACGATGGCTTATATTCAGAAAATGCTCCTTTGTGTGGTGGTGGGAAACAGGTTTGGACTTATCTTAGAGCAATGGTAATTTTTTATCTACTGACTTCTAATTCGACTTGATGAATAGAGATGCTGTTGATCACAGAAAGGAAATGCCCATGCTATGGCAAAATCAATTGAAGGGTGACTCGCTCTCATGGCTGCTAGAACCTGACCCTCCCGGGGTTCGCTACCTGGCGATGAGGGATTTGCTTGATTACCCTGATGATGATCCCAAATTGTTAACTGCTCGCAAAGCCGCTCATACAGATGGACCGATCGCCGCGATCTTGGACGAGATGGAAGAGACCGGTTATTGGATGAAACCTGGTCCCGGGTACGGTCCCAAGTATCGCTCTTCAGTCTGGTCTGCGATCATGCTGGCGCAATTAGGCGCTTCGGTCGCCGAGGATGAGCGCATCCATGTGGCCTGTGAATATCTCTTAAGGCACGCGCTCACAGATTCTGGCCAATTTACATCCACGGGTTCTCCATCTGGAACCGCAGATTGTTTGCAGGGCAACCTGTGTTGGGCGATGGTCGAGTTAGGTATGGATGATCCTCGCTTAGATATGGCCTATGAGTGGATGGCGCGTACCGTCACTGGAGAGGGTTTGGCACCTCCCAGTGAGCGCCGTGCGGAGAGGCGTTATTATGCAGGTCAGTATGGGCCATCTTTCGCCTGCGGGGCCAACAATAAACTGCCTTGCGCCTGGGGTGGTGCCAAAGTCATGCTGGCTCTCGGTAATTGGCCTGTCGAGCACCGCACGCCTCTGATGGAGCGCGCCATAGCACATGGGATTGATTTTTTATTCAGTGTTGATCCAGCCAGCGCGGAATATCCTTCCGGGTGGATGGAAAAACCCAGCCGAAATTGGTGGAAGTTCGGATTTCCGGTCTTCTATATAACCGATCTGCTTCAAATTGTCGAAGCGCTGGTTGGCTTGGGTTATGTCGACGACCCCCGGTTGGAGAATGCTGTGGAAATCATCCGTAGCAAACAGGATGATCAAGGGCGATGGTCATTGGATTACCACTACACAGGGAAGACCTGGGTGGATTTCGGGGAGGTTAAACAGCCTAATAAGTGGGTCACGCTGCGTGCTCTGCGTGTGTTGAGAGCGATTGGATAAAGAGGTGGTGAACCATGCGCGAACTTAGACCCTATAAAACCCTGGCCGGAGCGAAGCGTTCACTTGACAACGGAGGCAGGATCTACAATTTATTAGCCCGGTCTGGCGATGAAGTCCTCGATGCATCTGAGTTGGCCAAAGCGGCAGGAGTCTACTCTGCGGGGATGAAATCCTTTCTTTACTTTGAGATGGCGTTGATGGACTTAAATGTTGAAGGACGGCAGACTATCGTTGCGCGGCTTTCACCTCAGGCAATGGAGCAATATCAGGTGCATCATCCTCATACGCTAAAACCGTCAACTGTTGAATCCCAGGGACAGGCTGGCAAAACGGTCATCGTTTCGGGATATCCGGTTTTTGTCGAGGACAAGACCCAGTTTACTGGGTACATTGTCCTGGTCGTGCCGGTGATCATGCTTATCCCGATCTACGATCAGTTCGATGTGTACGAGGTGTTTGATACTCCCGATTTGCGCACACCCAGAACGGTGATCGCCACAACGCGCGGTTCAAAGAGATTAGACGGTTTGCACACCCGCTTTGGAGGCGTGCTCAAGGAGCTGTATTTCGAAGATAAGACCAGCAAAGA
>Ga0209536_100014035_pt1 | contig 11523 bp, 12 predicted proteins | sample DeeMarSeWOR28_12_FD_187461 | JGI IMG/M metagenome (GOLD analysis project Ga0209536, IMG submission 187461) | Marine sediment microbial communities from White Oak River estuary, North Carolina - WOR-2-8_12 (SPAdes) (version 2) | ecosystem: Environmental > Aquatic > Marine > Intertidal zone >... | reverse complement strand
GGCAATCTTAACCGAGCAACCGGAAAGGGATTTTAAAGGGACAATTGAGAAAGTGCTGCAGGATCCCTTATACAGTGAGAGTGCAAAAGCCTTTGCAGAGAGATACCGGGATTTTAAAATCGCATTACAGTTGGAAAAAATTGTTTGCCGCTGTGAAGAAATAATGGACGGCAAAGAATCTTAGGTCGTGGATAATTTAACAGGGATACGCAGGCAATGGCGCGCATAGTGTTTGCATGGGAATTTGGTGCGGGGTTGGGACACATTCTCAACGAACTTCCCCTGGCAAAGAAACTGCAGGAAAGAGGCCATGAAGTCTTCTGCGTGATGAAGAATGTTATTGATGCCGGGAAAATATTAGGACAGCATGAAATTAAGGTCCTGCAGGCGCCGGTATGGCAGGTAAAGATCAAAAAAAGAGAGAATACGTTTAATTATGCAGAAACATTGTTCAACCAGGGCTATCTTGTAGATGGCGCACTCTCCACTATGGTCAAGAGCTGGCGCAACCTTTATGATTTTATGAGGCCGGATCTTCTTATTGCCGACCATGCTCCGAGCGCCCTCATTGCTGCCAGAGGCACGGCGATAAGGACAGCTCTTTTCGGTACGGGTTTTTGCGCCCCTCCCAGGCAGAATCCCATGCCGTCCATTATTCCATGGTCCAGCCTTCCGCTCAGGTTGTTTGAAAAAAGTGAAAAGGAGGCGGTGCGGGTTATTAATCAGGTGCTCGCTGAGCAGGGGGCCCCTGTTCTGACAAGTCTTGCAGATCTGTTTGCGGTTGATGAGAATATCCTGGCGACATTTGAGGAGTTAGACCACTACCAGACACGGGAAGCTGCAAAATACTGGGGGCCATTGATGAATTTGCCGGAAGGCGAAAGGCCGGTCTGGCCGGTAACCGCTCACAATAAAAAGATATTCTGCTATCTGAAGCCAACATATCCATATGTTGAAGATGTACTTGCCAGTCTGCAACAGATCAAGGCGTCGGTTATCATTTTTCTGCCGCATGCGGCAAAAGAGATAAAGGAGAAATTTCATTCCGCAGCTTTAAAGTTTACTGATATTCCCCTGAACATGGCGGAGACCTGTAAGGAATGCGACATGGTTATCTGCCATGCCGGACATGGCACCGTGGCAGTCACCCTGCTACATGGCAAGCCTCTTTTGCTTGTTCCCGAACACGATCAACTGGAGCAGATTCTCATAGCCCGGAATATTGCCGTGCGAAAATTGGGGCTGTGCATTTTTACAAGACATAAGGTCCGGGACTATAAGGGCGCCATAACCAGGATACTTTCTGAGAGCGCATTCTCTGCAGAAGCCGGGAAGTTTGCACGGAAATACAGGGACTTTAACCCGGAAGAACAGCTTAACGCAATTGCTGACCGCTGTGAAGAGGTTATGAAACAATCTTCAGTGCGGAAAAGTTAATATTTCATGAACGAAGCATGTAGAAGGAAACCAGAACGGAACCTTATTTTTCAAATTTCGATTTTTCCGGAAAGAGTTTCTTGATCCTTTTTCTCAGCCTTGGTGTAAGGCCATCATCGTTGTGGTTCAAAAACTTGGCCCGCCCGAAATCAGGATTATTGCTGAAATCCTCTCTGGAGTAAAAGACAACTTTGTTGTGGTCCCATATTAGTTTATCCTTTCCCGGGAAGAAAAGGTTGAAATAAGCCGTCTGGGCCAAATGTTCTCCAGCCTCTATATTGAAGAGTTCAAAAGCCTTAGCCAGTTTTGCCGACTCAAAATAGTAGGGGAGGTGATTCTGGAAGGAATATCCGGGCAGGCCCAGCTCCAGACACCTGTCGTATGTGGCCCAGATCTGATCAAAATGCGGTCCGGTCCCTCTTTGTTCTTTAGAGTAAAGCCCGAGATATTCATTTACTTTCGGGGCGGCAATATCCTGCAAGGTAACAGGCTGCAGGAAATATATATCATCGTATGTCCAGATGAATTCTGAATATCTCTCCTGTGCTATTTTCAGTTTTTTGCCAAGGTTGAATTCAGTATGCCTGGTAATGTCATCGGCAAAAGGGATATGGATGATATCCCGGCACCAGTCCGGCAAATAGCCGATAATGCTCAAACTGAAATCCTCCTTGAAATTAAGCTGAAAGGAGCGCAGGACATACCGGAGCTTTTCCTCCCAATGTCTTCCTTTAACAAATGGAATTACAACGTCTATCATGTGGTCCGATCAGAGCCTGAATTAATAGATAACAGGGAATACGTTGTACCGAAACCTGCACCGGAAGTACATGGAAAAATTGGCCCAAAACAGGACAAAACCTATCGTGAAAATTTGTTTCTGGCGGAGACTCCTGAGCAGAGAGAAGATTTGAGCCGTCTATTTGCATAGCTTAATTTCCACTACCTGTCTTGCGAGGTGTTTTCCATTTCTCGCAGTTCCAGCCTAAAAGATTTTCCAGCAATTCTATATCCTTCAGAAAAAAACGGTCCATGAGTTCTTCAAAATAAGGGATTCTCACTGGTTCATTGTCACTTGTATTTAGCTTCAGTTCAGGAACAGACATGGGAGAGACGCCCAGAAAGTTAAATATTCTCTCTATGGTTGCAGAAAAATCCAGCAGTTCTTCCATCTTCATAAAAAACAGATTTTTTCTTTCAAAAAGATCCAATACTCTTTTTACCTGTTTTCCGTAACAGCTTCGGTATATGGGCCAGGTTTCGGTTTTTGTGCGGCGTTTTACGCGAGGCTCTTTCAGGTCGGAATATTTGTCAATAAGCTCTCTGAAGTTGATATTGTATCTTCCCTAGGATTTATACATATTATATTCCGACCATAAGCGTTCGACCGGGTTTCTGAATACAGCCATCAATTTAATGTCGGGATTATAGTCCCGGATGCTTTTTAAGGCCTCTCCAAATATGATGTAGTTTGGAGTAAACTCTCCATAAACAAAATTTTCCATAAATTTTCCATTAACTAAAAATTCCCCCCAATAATATTTGTGGTAGGTGTCAATGCCGAAAACCCGGATGTCACGGCCCCAGTAATGGCATTCTTTGCCTGTATACTGCGACCCCTTTATTTCCTCAATGGATATATTTGCACCGGAAATGGCACCATTGGGAGGGATGATAAAAAGATGCTGGGCAATAGCGTTAAAAACAGATGTTGTGCCGCATTTCTGGCACCCTATCCCTATAAAATCTATGGTTTTCTTCATTTGCCAGGATTGTGGCGTAATAGCAATAATAATTCAGCCTGACCAAATTATTAATTAAGCATCCAATTGTACTTCAATATGGGAGCGAAGAAAAAAACTTTCCAATATTGGTTTGAATTGCAATCCTGAATTATATATAGGGGGCTTTACTTTATGTCAACTCAGTTTCCATTTCGCAGCCAATATCAGACAAATAGCAAACATGGTTTACGTTCCTGCGTGTTGTACTCTCCTATCCCTGATCGGATGCATTCTTACTATCCGTCTGTAATTAAGGCATTTTTATATAGCCTGTTTTTTGGCACAACTGTTGCTTTTAAAGATGATAATGAGAGTAATCGGGCCCATATCTTACAAATCTTCTGGTTAGGGAGAACAGTAAAATGGCAAATCTGAAACATATGGACATCATAAAAAGAGGGGTTGATTCCTGGAATACCTGGCGGATCAACAATTCCCATATATTGCCCTCTTTAAGCGATGCAGGTCTGCATATGGCGTTTCTGAACAAGGCCAATCTCAGCAGGGCAGATCTTTCCGATGCGGGATTACGTTTGGCCGATCTTATTGAGGCCAACCTGAAGGGTGCGGACCTGTACTGGGCAAATCTGAGTGAAGCCAACCTGCGTGGCGCCAATCTCAGGGGAGCCAACCTGCAGGGCGCCAACATGACCGGCAGCAACCTGCGCTTCACCCGGATGAATGCAGCCAATCTGACCCAGGCCAACATAAGCAGGGCAAATATGAGCAAGGCTGAGCTTATCCGGGCAAACCTCTACGGAGCAGATCTGAGTGGAGCAGACCTGAGCGGGGCCGTGTTAAAAGATGCCAATCTTATAGGCACAAACCTGACCGGCGCCAATCTTGAGGGCGCGGATTTGAGCAATACCATTGTCGGGGCAACCCTGTTCGGCAATGTGGACCTCAGCAATGTCAGGGGACTTGAGAGCCTGGTGCATCTGGGGCCCTCAACCGTAGGCATTGACACAATCTACAGGTCCAAGGGCAAAATCCCGGTACTTTTCTTGAAAAACGCCGGAGTCTCAAGGCATCTTATAGATTACATAGAACTCTTTGTTGACCGGAACAGGAAATTCTACTCCTGCTTTGTAAGCTATTCTGAAAAGAACGAAGAATTTGCCCATAAACTGTATCAGGACCTGCAGGCCAATGGTATCAGGTGCTGGCTGGCCACTGAAAAACTTAAGAAAAGAGACAAAAACCATGCCGTTATTGATTCGGCAGTCAAACTGCATGATAAAATTATCCTGATCCTTTCTGAAGATTCCGTTGAAAAAGAGTGGGCTGAAAATGAGTATAATTCAGCCCTTGAAAAGGAAATGAAGAACGGCCTGACATCTCTTGTGCCCATCATCCTGGATAATGCCGTGAATTATACTGACAAGCCCTGGGCCATTAAAATGCGCCGGTCCCGCTATTTGTATGATTTTGCCATGTGGCAGGACAAAGAATCTTACCAGGAAAACCTGGGCTATTTAATTGCTGGGCTCTGTGTTGAAGAAGAACCGCATGTTTTCGATGAATTTTCCGAGGAAGAGGATATTGTAAGGGAAGATCTTCTTTCTGAGAAAGCCAGGGAAGCAAGGGACAAAAACCAGGCCCTGGAATTTCGGGCGGAGCGCAGGCAGTTCTGCTAAAGGGAACCAGCAGGTTGTCAGGCTGATTTGGGGGGCTGGTCTTTACGTTTAAAGAAAAAAGAGACCAGCACGCCGAGGGCAAAACCGATAAGCGTGGTTCCCATAAGCAGGATGGCCCGCGGCATGGTAATGCTTAAAAAAAGGAGTTTTGTTTCCACAGGTTCGGTATTCTGCAGGATGATAATGACGCCAAGCAGGGCCAGTATGGCGGTGGCGATCAGTTTAAAACGTTCCATGGCTGTTTTCCTCTACGTCTTAGTATTATGCAGCTGAATAGCCGCATTACATTTCAAAGCTCTGGTGCATATCAGGTATGGCGATGCTGCTGAAGCCCAGGGTGTTCCGCAGGCTGTCTGCCAGGGCCTGGGAGGATTCTTCCTCGCCATGCACAATGAATGTATGTTTTGGTTTCTTCTGCATGGCCCCAGCCCAGGACAGTAACTCATCCCGGTCAGCATGGCCGCTGAAACCGGTGATGACCTCAACACGGGCTTTCACCTTGAATTCCTCTCCGAATATCCTTACAACGGGTTCTTTGTTTACTACGCGGCGGCCAAGTGTATTGGGTGCCTGCCACCCGGTCACCAGGATAGTGTTCCGTGAATCGCTTATCCTGTTGCGCAGGTGATGCAGGATGCGGCCGCCTTCCATCATGCCGCTGGCGCTGATAATGACCGCCGGCTTGTCCAGGGTGTTGAGCTTTTTGGATTCCTCAACATTTCCGGTAAAGTTCAGGGTTTCAAAACCAAATGGATCGCTGTGGTCATCGTTTAAAAGGAAATCGCGCATTTCTGCATCATAGCACTCAGGGTGCATGCGGAAGATATCAGTCGTGTTGGTGGCCAGGGGGCTGTCAACATAGATAGGCAGGTGCGGTATTTTTTTCTGGTCGTGGAGCTTGTGCAGGGCATAAACAATCTGCTGCGTCCGGCCTACAGCAAAGGCCGGGATGAGTAAGACCCCGCCCCGCTTATAGGTGTCATTGATAATGCGCTCCAGTTCTTTTTCCGATTCGGGATAGGGAGGATGCAACCGGTTGCCATAGGTGCTTTCCATGATAAGTATATCAGCTCCTTCTGTCAGGAGCGTGGGATTGCGGATAATCGGTATACCTTTACGTCCTATATCGCCGCTGAAAATCAGCTTCTGTTTCCGGCCGGTTTCCCTGTCATCAATATCTAAAATAATATTGGTTGAGCCCAGCATGTGCCCGGCATCAACCAGCGTCAGTTTTACACCCGGTAAAATTTCATGGCTGCGGTTATAACTGATGCCGATGAAGTTCTGCATGGCATTGACCACGTCCACTTTCGTGTACAGGGGTTCAAAAAGATTCTGGCCCTGTTTTTTGCGCTTTTTATTGACATACATGACATCCTTTTCCTGGATGTAGGCGCTGTCCAGAAGCATGACTGAACAAAGGTCTCGTGTTGCGGAGGTGGCGTATATGTCACCTGAAAAGCCGTTTTTCACCAGGCAGGGTATATTGCCTGAATGGTCGATATGCGCATGGGAAAGCACAAGGACATCAATGCTGCCGCCTTCACAGGGGCCCTGGCGGTTCAGTTCAAAAGCCTCCTTGCGCTTGCCCTGGAAAAGTCCGCAGTCCAGCATTATACGGTGGCCGTTGACGTCAATGAGATGTTGGGAACCTGTCACGGTTCTTGCTGCACCATGAAATGTAATTTTCATTTTTCCTCCGCAATAGAAGGGTCAGGGATGTTTACCCAGTGAATTTTGATTTTTAGTGCTATATCTATTCTTCAATTACATATAGCTATATGGCACATCAATTTCTGTCAAATAAAAAACAAGATGTTATTCTCTGCACAGCAGGTTGTTGATCCCATGGGGCCAGGATTTTTTCAGGATGAATCAGCAACCGGCAAAGGGAATTGAGCAGATAGTTTTTTAGCAGCAGGATGAAAGCCGAGGATTTTACCAGGAGAGACAGCAGGTAGAGATGTCCTGGAAAATTTTCAGGACAAGCTGCTTCTTAATCACTAAAAATGGGCTTTTTAGGTATGTGCGGTACTTGCGTACACGATCTTCAGTGGAATAGGAAAATCTCAGGGATTGCGGTATTCATCTGTCCTTGAGCCAGAGGGCAACTTCCCTGTCCAGGACTTCTGATGAGCCGATATTTAATTCCAGGAGGCGCCGCAAATGAGTTGCTGTTTCTGCGTCTTCACTTATAAACTTTAAACCGATCCTGTTTTCCCGCTGATGGATTATATCAGCTGCAAACCGCAGGGTGATTTCAGAGTCGACGAGGTGGATTGAGAGATCACAGTGGTTGCCCCCTGCAAGGGGAATGAGGTCTTTGCCAAGGACCAGGGCGCCCTGGAAGGAAATATCCAGAAGCTCTCCAGGGTATATTTTGCCGCTGTATATAATCTCAGCTTCGGTTGTAAAGGGGACACGCTGAAAATTACGCCTTTCATTCATAAATTAAAGCTAAGTCCTTGATTTATTGGTGGGCCGTGAAGGAATCGAACCTTCAACCTACTGATTAAGAGTCAGTTGCTCTGCCAATTGAGCTAACGGCCCACAGGAATTGCATCAAAGAGTGGAAATTATTATCATACCTTATGCAGTGCGTCAAGGAGAATGGCAGAGTATGATGCTGGGCATGATAATATCAAAAGGGGAGAAATAGCGTGTTGCACAAAAAAGAAGTTCCACGGGATCCCGTATGGTATCCATTCACCCAGATGCAGGAGTTTGCCGGACAGTCGCCCCTGAAAATCGCCGCGGCGCAAGGGTGCTGGCTTGAGGATGAACAGGGCAGGCGGTATCTGGACGGGGTCTCGTCCCTGTGGGCGAATCTGCATGGTCACCGACATCCGCTGATTGACAGGGCCATAAAGGAGCAGATGGGCAGGGTAGCCCACACCACGATGCTGGGGCTTTCGCACCGGGGCGGAATTGAACTTGCCCGAGAGCTTGTGCGGATGACCCCTGAGGGTTTGACCCGCGTTTTTTATTCCGATTCCGGCGCCACCGCAGTTGAGATTGCCCTGAAGATGGCCTACCAGTATTGGCAGCTTAAAGGCGAGAAACAGCGTTACAGATTCCTCAAGCTCGCCGAGGCCTATCACGGAGATACCATCGGCGCGGTTTCGCTGGGAGGCATGGACCTGTTTCATGAAAGGTTTGACAGGCTGCTCTTCGATACCATAAAGGTTCCGACGCCTCACCTCTACCGGCATCCTTTTACAATTGGCGATGAAAAAGAGATTGTGGAACGCTATGTTGCCCTCAGTGAAGATCTCATAAAAAAGCATGCGGAAGAGGCCTGCGCCTTTATCATTGAGCCGCTCATCCAGGGCGCGGCCGGCATGATAGTCCACCCTCCCGGGTACTTGAAGCACATAAGAGATCTGACCCGGAAGCATAATATGCTGCTTATTGCCGATGAGGTGGCAGTTGGATTCGGACGCACAGGCAAAATGTTTGCCTCGGACTGGGAGGAGGTTTCTCCGGACCTGCTTTGCCTGGGTAAGGGGATAACTGGCGGCTATCTGCCATTGGCAGCCACCTTGGCAACAGAGAAGATTTTTTCAGCTTTTCTGGGTGACTTCAAGGAATTGAAGACTTTTTTCCATGGCCATACCTATACCGGCAATCCGCTGGCCTGCGCAGCAGCCCTTGCCTCTCTTGAGGTGTTCGCCGAGGAAAAGACCCTGGACGCATCTGTTTTCGGACCTAAAGCCCAGCGGTACAGCGAAGGCATGGCAAGGCTTGCAAGGCTTGAGCATGTCGGCTCGGTCCGCTACAGGGGGCTTATGGGGGGCGTGGAACTGGTAAAGCATAAAAAGACGAAAGAACCGTATCCTTTCGACAGGCGAATCGGCTATCAGGTTATATTGGAGGCAAGAAAAGGAGGTGTCATGCTCAGGCCCCTGGGGGACGTAATAGTGCTTATGCCCCCCCTGGCTGTCTCGCTGGACGAACTTGATTTGCTCTTTGCCGCAACAGAGGAGGCAATAAGGCAAGTGACGGAATGAAAAGTGAGGCGCGAAAAATGAATAACGGCATCAATGAGTATGAGTTGGTGGCAAAATGGAGTATTGGAAATAAAAATATCTCATTTACTCCCCATCACTCCATCTCAAGCCAGTGCGGAATGCTGAATACTTAGAAAGCCAATTATATGCCGATGGATTAACATCTTTATAATCATGCATATCAGGCAGACTTGTTCAACATATCAATAAAATTTTTTATAGCAGCCACGCGATAATCTCTCCTGCGCACAATATCTTGCTCGGCTTCGAGATTTCCAGAAAACAAACGAAAAACAAAACCGGCAAAAGGTACGTTCGCGAATGCACGCGATCTTGTCTTTAATGCGTGTATTTTCATCTGATGGAAGTAGGTATTATGCCATCTGTCCCAAGGACCTTTCATTCCCAGCCTCATGAGGAGTTCAACCTTATTGCCTTTGCCATATCCAATACTTTCGTTGAATCGAATATCGCTTTTTCTGGTAAAGGCGACCTGGGGTTCTGTTATGCCATGAAGCTCGTTCTCGCGTTTGACAGTATATTTAAGAAGTTCATCATTGTTCATGATGCGGTGCATCGGCACAATATAAAAAGCAGCATCAGGGGCCGTGGAAATATCACTAGAAAATGCTTCCCAGCCATCTTCAGTAAAATATGTCTGGCCGTCAAAAGGCAAGACAATCCTGCCATCGTGAAGGCCCTGGTTAATTGTAAAATTCTTTGCAAGGTTCAGATTAGTAACATATTCGAGTTTTTTAAGATCACTTGTTTGCGCCTTGTAAACATCCCAATCGAATTTTATTTCATCTGCGCGTAATCCAGCTTCAGAAATCATGGCCTGTATGCGCTTGCGCTTTGCAGCATCAACAATTTTATTTAAAAGAAATCGCTTTTCACAATTACGCAGAGGCGGTTCGTTGGTTAGTGTAAACTTGAGGCAATCTTCAGTTTGGGAAGAGCTATGGCGGGGCGGCAGGTCATTTCCAAGTATGCGGTAAAATATTATAGGGGCCATTAAACTATTGAGATGAAACTTTCATGAGGCGGCAGGTTCATTCATGCAGCCTGCCTTCCGTCAGGGTCAGGCAACGGTTCATTTCACTCGCCAGCTCGAGATTGTGGGTGGCCATGACGGCGGAGAGCGAGTATTCCGCGCTCATTTCCTGCAGGAGCTGAAATACTTTATAGCCGGTCTTGATATCCAGGTTGCCGGTCGGTTCGTCAGCCAGCAGCAGTAACGGCTTCATAATAATGGCCCGGGCCAGGGCGACCCGCTGCTGTTCTCCGCCGGAAAGCTCGCCCACCTTATGGAGTATGCGCTCGGATAATTTGACTTTCCCAAGAATTTCCTCAGCCTTTTCAGCCATCTCTTTTTTATCGCGCCCTCCTATCAACCCAGGCATCATGACATTTTCCAGGGCAGTAAATTCCGGGAGCAGATGGTGAAATTGAAAAACAAAACCAACTGTCCTGTTGCGGTAGGCTGACAGTTCAATATCGTTTTTTTGGAGGACTTCCACGCCATCATAGAGAAGCTTGCCTGCCGTCGGCCGGTCAAGGGTGCCCAGTATATGAAGCAGGGTAGTTTTGCCGGTACCGGAAGCGCCGACAATGGCTATCATTTCTCCCCGGGGCAGATGCAGGTCCACGCCTTTCAGGACATCAATCCTGTGGCCTATCTCTTCGTAGTATTTTTCAATACCGATGGCCTGGAAAGCAGCTGGTCCAGCTGATGTTTGCTCTTGGATGTTATTTCCCTGCATACTTTGTCCTGCTGCCCAAACTGACATTCAGCAGCAGTATTTTCCTTTAATGCTTTTGTTTTAACTCAAAATCCCTGTTTTTCCCCTCGATCCCTAAAACCTTAGAAGCTTTTCTATTCATACCGCAGGGCCACGGCAGGATCAATTTTTGAGGCCTGCCAGGAAGGGTATATGGTTGCCAGAAGCGTGATGAGTGCTGCCGATACTGCAACCAGGGTGACATCCATGGGCAGGATTTTTACGGGAAGAGTGGTAATGGGATAGACGTCACTCGGCAGCTTGATAAAATCGTACCGGGAAAGCACCTCGCACAGAACCAGCCCGCCAATGACCCCGAGAACAGTTCCTGTAAGGCCGATGACCAGCCCCTCGTAGATAAAAATCTTCATGATACCCTTGGAAGTGGCGCCCATGGATTTCAGAATTGCAATGTCCTTGCCTTTGCTCATCACCACCATGATCAGGGTGCTTATAATATTAAAGGCCGCCACCAGGACAATAAGGGCCAGGACGATGAACATGGCTGTTTTTTCCAGCTTGAGGGCGGAAAAAAGATTTTTATTCATGGATATCCAGTCTTTGACAACATAGCCGAATCCAAGTTTTTTCTCTAATTCTGCTGCAATGGCAGAGGCATTATAGATATCATCAACCTTCAATTCAAGGCCGTGAACAGACGCTCCCAACTCCAGAAAATCCTGGGCCGTGGCTATAGAGACATAGGCCAACGCTGAATCATATTCATACATGCCCGTGTCAAATATACCGACGACACGGCAGGTTTTTATCTTGGGAATAACGCCCATGGGGGTGAGTGGACCGGATGGTGAAAAAAGACGGACATTGTCACCCATGTCAACCCTCAGAGTTCGTGCAACCTCCTTGCCAAGGA
>Ga0209536_100014034_pt1 | contig 11523 bp, 10 predicted proteins | sample DeeMarSeWOR28_12_FD_187461 | JGI IMG/M metagenome (GOLD analysis project Ga0209536, IMG submission 187461) | Marine sediment microbial communities from White Oak River estuary, North Carolina - WOR-2-8_12 (SPAdes) (version 2) | ecosystem: Environmental > Aquatic > Marine > Intertidal zone >... | reverse complement strand
GGCCAGATGCACGTGCAGCGCGCCATCGAACTGCCTGACGGACCCACGCTGGTTATCGCAACAGAGGTAGATGATGTCCGCCTGAATGCTGTGAAGGAACGCTTCACCCCGCTGGCCAAGGAACAGGGCGTTGAGCTCCTCGTTTACGCGAACCGGGCCCCGCTTGGCCTATCGTACCTTCGGCCAGGAGGGGCCTCCGGTCCTTTTCATCATGGGGTTCGGCATGGGCGGCATGGTTTGGGGGCCCCAGGTGGACGAGCTTCGAGCGGACCATCGCTGCTGCCACTACGATCACTTGGGGGTCGGTGAAAGCGATCCTGGTCCGTTTCTTCGGACCATCCCGGCAATGGCGGACGATGCGATTCGGATCCTCGACGATCTCGGTTGGGATCGGTCCCACGTCGTCGGCGTTTCGATGGGGGGGATGATCGCTCAGGAGATCGCACTTCGTTCGATGGACCGTTGCCGAAGCCTTACCCTGATCGCCACTCACGATGGCGCCCCAATCGCTTCCCTTCCGACTTTCAAAGGGATGGGCCTTTTTCTCAAAGGGCTATTTGGGGGCCGCAAGGTTCGGATGAAATCGCTTCCACGCTTGCTCTATCCCGCGGAGTTCCTCGAATCGATCGGTGCGGACACGATGCGGGCGCATCTGAGCGTACGTTTGGACCGGCCCCCCGTGCTTCGAACGGTGCTCGGCCAGCTTCATGCGGTGTGGCGCCACTCTACAGGGTCGCGTTTGCCGCAAATCGAAGTGCCCACGCTTCTGGTCCGTCCCGGCAAGGACATCTTGATTCGTCCAACGCAGACCGACCGGCTTGCCAAGCGCATCCCTAACTCCCGAGTGCTCCGCTTCGACGACGCTGGACACGGAGTGACCTTCCAAAAGGCTGGGGAGCTCAACGCAGCTTTGCGCGAGCATTTCGCGCGGCACGACGCGCCACGACCTTTGGCAGAGCCGCGGATCAGCGCGCCAATATAGAACACCACGCTTCCCGCTCCGATCCGGATCCTGGACCATCTCTCGAGCCCAGATCCCAGGCGACGTCGGCGTTCACTCTCTCGTTTTCAAAACCCCGATCAGGTCCAAGCGATCGAGCTTTCTTCGGACCAAGAGCGCGCTGGCGATACCCGAGGCGAGGACTACCGCGACGGAAAAGGCGTAGGTTTGGTCCGAAATGATGAATGGAATGCGGAAGATCTCCGGGTCGGCCCAGGAAGCAATCAAAGCTTTGGCGCCGAGCGTTCCGAGGATGAGCCCCAACGGAATCGCAATCGCGATTTGGACGGCCTGCTCACCGAGGAGAATCGCCGAGATCTCGGCACGGGTAAATCCGAGGACCCGCAGGGTGGCCAAGTCCCGTCCCCTCGTGGACACGCTGACGCGTGCGTTGTTGTAGACGATGGAGATGGCGATCGCCGTTGCGAACAATGTCATGATGAAGGTCATCACCTTCATGGTTTTGTCGGTCTGTTTTTCGAAGCTAGCAATGGCATCTCTCTTTCTCGAGACCGCCTGGATGGCCGGGATGTCGTTTAGCCGTGACTGAACTTCGCTCTCCGCGGGTGCATCGATGCGCAGAAGGGCTGATGAGAAACGCGGGGCTTCGCGGAGCAAGCGGTGGAGGCTCGCCTTCGACATGTACCCTTGAAGGCCGAACCCCTCTTCGATGCGGCCAGCGACCGTGAGCTCGCGATTGCCGCGGTCGCCTTCTTTGAGCTCGATCTCGATCACGTCTCCCTCTTTGACCCCCAGGATGTCTGCCAGAACGCTGGTGAGAAGAACTCCTTCGTCGGGGATGGGAACGTGCTTGAAGTCGAGGTCGAAAAGCTGGCGTAGCTGGGCGCCCTCGGAAATGCCCAAGAGGACCGTGTCCCGCCAGCGAGGGCCCGATCGCATCCGCACCGCGGTCGACCGTATCCCTTCGACCTCTTCGACACCCGGTACGTGAGCCAGGTAGCCGAGACTCCGCTGGGGCATCGCCTCGACGAAGCTCACCGTGAGGTCCTCACGCTGCTGCCGCTCGAACTGAACCATCATCATCGGACCGTACGCGTCGTACCCAAATCGCCCGAGGATCACGATCGAAAGCGCGAGCGCGATGCCGAGGGAAGAAAGGCCCGTACGTCCCGGACGGCGCCAGATTTCGCGGAACACCATCAAAGTCGTCTGATTGAACCAGTGGGTGATCCCCCAGTGCTCGATCGCCGCAGTCTTGTACGTTGCCGGTGCCGGAGGTCGCATCGCGGCCGCCGGGGGGAGGAGCACAGCTGCGCGAACGGCAAGCGATGCGCCGAGGGCGCCGGCAAGTAGGCTGAAGAGAATCGCGTTCGCGCTGACGCTGAGGTCGACACGCTGCGGCAACTGGGGAAGACGAAAGAACTCCGCGTACATCGCGAGCATGCCTTTGCCCAACCAGACTCCGAGCCCGAGTCCGATCAATGCCCCAAAGCTGACGATGACGGCGACCATCTTGAAGTAGTGCACGGCGATGGTCGTGTTGCGATACCCCATCGCTTTGAGCACGGCGATTTGCGGACGCTGCAAGGCGACCAGGCGACCGAACACCACGTTCAACAGGAACGCCGCCACGCCGAGAAAAACGCCCGGCAGAAAGATGACCAGTGTTTCGATCCCTTGTATTTCGCTCGTGAGGATCGAATGGGAAAGCTGATGAGCCCGAACGGCAGCGCCAAGCCCACCGTAGGGTTTGAGCACACGATCGATTGCGCTCAGGACGGCATCTTCGTTTGCGCCCGGTTCGAGCTTCACGGACAGGTCGTTGAAGGCCCCCTCCATTTGGTAGGCCGCCGCGATCGCATCTTCGAGCATCCACAAGGGCGTGAAGCGCGCGTCATCGGGCATGAGCAGGCCAGTGTCGACTGCAAACACGTACTCCGGAGAGAGGGCGTGTCCGACGATCAGGAGCTCTCGAAGTTTCCCATTGATGACCGCACGGAGCTGATCGCCGGGCTCGAGCCCGTGGGCCTCAGCGAATGGCTCATTGATCAGTACCTCGTCGTACCGCCCCGGTTCCAGGTTGCGCCCCGCACGAAGGACCAAGCCATTGAGGGGGGCCTTCCCCGTCGACGGGACCGAGATGAGGTCACCTCGCGCAGGCGAAATCAGATCGTCCATCGGCAAGCGTACTTGCTCCACGATTCGAGGATAGGCCTGGGCCACCCCCGGGAGCTCCGCGACTTGACCGGCTACCGACTTCGGGGCTCGCTCCAGGTGCACGAACACATCGGCGAACCGATTCGTTTCGTAGTAGAGGTCGCGAGATTGGTAGAGTGCACGCCAAGCGCTTTGAAGGGCGATGTAGCAGGCCACGCCCGATGCAACTACGACGGCGATGGTCAACGCCTGTCCACGCAGGCGAGCTACTTCGCGAAAGAGCTTGCGATCGAGGGCCTTCACAGCTTCACAACTGTGGCTTCATGCCAATCTGAGCGCCAGCGCCGATCAGTGGGTCACTTGCCGTAGGAACCGCCGATGTGGTCGTAGGGGTCTTCGCCTTTACCAAGCGCTTCCTCGTAGCCGATCTTGTCGATGACCTTTTCTAGGCCCTCGACGACGTAGGCGAGGAAATCGCGGCTCGACAGAATCCCCACGGGCTTTCCGTTCTCCGTCACCGGCAGATGTCGCACGCCCATCGCGAATTGCAGCTCCGCGCATTTGCGTACGTGGGTGTCGACGTCTACATCGACGACCGCGGTGGTCGCGATCTCAGACACTTTCGTCGTGCTCGGGTCTTTGCCCTCGGCGACGACACGGGTCACCACATCGCGTTCTGAGACGATGCCTTTCATCGCGCCCCCCTCGACGACCAGAACCGCGCCTACCTGGTTCTGTGCCATCAGGCGCGCAGCGTCCGACACCAGAGCGTCGGGCTCTATCGTGACCATCTCGGTCTTCATCAACGAGCGTATAATCGCCATGGACCTGCCTCCTCGTACAGCGGCGAAGCCTAGCCCAGGTCTGCGTGTTCCGCATGGAATGCGGAGCCGCGATCGGCGATTGCGCTATAGGCCGTTGCAGGCGTCGACGACCTTCAAGGGGTCGCCGAACTCGTCGAAGTCTACCGCGATCGAGGACAAGGCCGCTCTAGCAAACTCGTGCAAGTCGCCCATCTCAGCGACCCGCCCGAACGAGCCGACCCGGTCTCACGCCCGTGAGCTTGCCGTCCCTGGTGATGGCCTCGCCTTTCACCAGGGTTGCTACGTAGCCCTTCGCGTGTTGCATCAGGCGCTGACCGCCGGCCGGCAAGTCCTCGAGCATTGTAGGGGGCAGGAGCTCGAGGTTGTCGAAGTCGATGATGTTGATGTCGGCACGCCGTCCTCGGGCGAGAAGGCCGCGATCGCTCAAGCCGAGGAAGCGCGCGGTGTCGTACGCCTGCATCTGAATGACGCGTTCGAGTGGAATTCGGCCGTGGTCTCGGTCGCGTGCCCAGTGCGTCATCAGAAACGTCGTGAAGCTCGCATCACAGATCGTACCTACGTGTGCGCCTCCGTCGCTCAAGCCTGGGAGGGCGAGGGGATGGGTGAGCATCTCGTGTACCACGTCGAGGTTCATCCCTGCGTAGTTGTAGACGGGAAAGTAAAGAAGCGCTTTGCCTTCCTGCTCGAGCATGGCGTCGTAGATCAGCCCGAGCACGGGCTCGCCTCGGCCCATCGCGGCGGCGCCGAAGCTATCCATTGCGGACGGCTCGTAGTTGGGCTTCTCGCCTAGCCGAAACAAGCGCATGGCGACCATGTCGAGATTCGAGAGGAAATAGTCGGCGAGCGGTGGGAGCATGCTGCCGTCACCGGCAACCGGCTCGCTCTTCTCCGCGATCATGCGGGCCTTCAGCTGCGGGTTGCGCATGGCGATCACGCGCTCGGCGAGCGGCAGATGGCTGATCGCCTTGTAGCTCGGGAAGCCCATGAAGGGATGGAAAGTCGCCTGGAGGCCCAACATCACTCCGATACCGCGGGCACCCACCTGGCAGCGGACCTCATGACCCGCTTCGTTTGCTTGCGACGCACGGTCGAGGATCCACTTCCACTGCTCCGGGCTGTGGTCACGCTGCATCGTGGAGACGCTCATCGGCCTTCCGCCGGCGGCGCCGAGCATTTGTTCGAGCACGCCCCACTCGGCGTCGAAATGATCGTCGCCGTGCAAGATGTTGAAGTCGCTCACCGCTTGTAAGACGCCGTAGCTCAGCCCTTGGAACGCCTCCGCGATCCCGGCCAGCTCCCTGCCACCCGCTTCCGAGGCAGGGGTCCAGTCGCCGAGCGCGCTCCGGTGATTGTCACTTCGGCCCGTACTGAAACCGACCGCGCCCGCTTCGAGAGATTCGCGGAGCAAGTCTCGCATTTGGGCGATGTCGTCGTCAGTCGCAACCTCGTCGTGCACCGCCCGGTCGCCCATCACGTACACACGAAGCGCGTCGTGTGGGACATGCGCGAGGAAATCGATCGTGTGCGGCATGCGGTCGAGGACATCCATGTATTCGGGAAAGGTCTCCCAGCCCCAGCTGATCCCTTCAGCGAGGGCCGTGCCCGGGATGTCTTCGACGCCTTCCATCAGCTCGACCAGCTTGGCATGGTCGGTCGGCCGAACCGGGGCGAAGCCGACTCCGCAGCTGCCCATCGCGCAGGTGGTGACGCCGTGAATCGATGAAGGCGCGAGGTCCGCGTCCCAGCTGATTTGCCCGTCGTAGTGCGTATGGATGTCCACGAAACCCGGGGCCACGATCGCGCCGTTTGCGTCGATCGTCTCGGTCGCGCTGCCGTCGCACTTGCCCACGTCGACGATCTTACCATCCTTGATGCCGACGTCGCCGCGGCGTCGCTCGTTTCCGCTACCGTCGACGATCGTTCCACCGACGATTTTCAGATCGTACATTCGTTCTCTCCGGGGCTAGAGCAGCTGCGCACTATATCGTACGCTCAGTGAGATTGCAGCAGCGATGAGGAGCGCTGAGACCGCCATCTTGAAGCGATGCTCGTCGACACGGTGGCGTGCCCACTCGCCCACGATGATGCCCAGCGGAACGGTGGTACGAGCCAGAGAATGCCGCGAAGGTTCCTACAGGGTTCGCCTGCATTCGTACAGGTTGGTGTTTGGCTGCTGTCTGTGTCACCTGTAAGGCCATGGACCTGACGTTCACCGAAGAAGAAGAGGCTTTCCGCCAGGAGGTTCGCGCCTGGATTCCGAAAGCGATGCCGGAGGACATGCGCGAAAAGGCGCGCGGAGCAGGAGGGTTCACCCCAGAGGACTCCGCCACCTGGCACCGAATTCTGCACAAAAAGGGTTGGGCCGCACCGCATTGGCCCAAGGAAGTCGGCGGGACGGGTTGGGATGCCGCCCGGCGTTTCATCTTCAACGAGGAGATGGAGCTGGCCGGCGCCCCACCTCTTTCGGTCTTTGGTCTATCGATGGTCGGCCCCCTGCTCATCAGCTTCGGAACCGACGCGCAAAAGAAGCGATTCCTTCCGAAGATTCTGAGCGGCGAGGAATTCTGGTGCCAGGGCTACTCGGAGCCTGGCTCGGGAAGTGACCTCGCGTCGCTCCGCACGACGGCCGAGGATGCGGGCGATTACTTCATCATCAACGGTCAGAAGACCTGGACCTCGTACGCGCAATACGCGGACTGGATCTTCTGCCTGGTGCGGACCGACCCGTCCGTGAAGAAACAATCCGGGATCACCTTCCTCTTGATCGACCTCAAGACGTCGGGCGTGGAGGTGAAACCCATGCTGACCCTTGGACACACTCCGGCCTTTTGCGACACCTTCTTCGAGAACGTGAAGGTGCCAAAGGAGAACGTGGTCGGCGGCATCAATCAAGGCTGGACCATGGCCAAGGCGCTTCTTGGTCATGAACGAACCTTGCTCGCGATGATCGGACCCTCGCAGAACGCTCTTCAGAAGGTGAAGCGCATCGCCGCCAGCAGGACCGTCAACGGACGGCCGATGTTGGAGGACCCGGTGTGGCGCGCAAAGATTGCCCGGCTCGAGATGCGGTTCCGCGCCCACACCATGGTTAGCTACCGGGCGCTGGCCGACCAGCAGAAGGGCAAAATGCCGGGTCCGGAGTCTTCGATCCTCAAAGTCGTCGGGACCAAGCTGATTCAAGAGCTCACCGAGCTTGCCATGGAGGTGATGGGGGAGAGCTCTCTCACCTGGTACAACGAGGGCCTCTGTCCTCCTTTGGAAGAATCGATAGGCCCCTATTTCTGCTACGAGCGGGCGGCAACGATCTACGGCGGATCGAACGAGATTCAACGCAACGTGATCGCAAAGATGATCCTCCAGCTGCCTAGCAGCTGAACGGTGAAACGGATCTAGGAGGATTTCGACAAATGGACTTCGAGCTCGATCAAGATCAACAAATGCTCGCCAAGACGGTCAGCGATTTCGCCAGGAACGAATCGCCCGTCGCTCGGTTCCGTCAGCTCCGTGACAGCTCCGTGGGCTACGACCCCGGCGTGTGGCGCAAGATGGGCGAGCTCGGTTGGATGGGCGTTCCGTTCCCCGAGTCGGTCGGCGGCTTTGGTGGCAGCTTCATCGACTGTGCCATCATTCTAGAGAGCCTCGCGAGCACGCTCGTTCCGGAGCCCTATCTAGCTTCGGTCGTGCTTGGTGGGATGACCTTGGCGCGCGCGGGCAACGCCGCACAGCATGAGGCATACCTCACGCCGATGATCGAGGGCGAAACCACCTTGGCGCTTGCCTACTCCGAGGCGCAGAGCCGGTACGACGTGAGCTCCGTCGATACGACGGCAAGGCCAGACAGCAACGGCTATAAGCTCTCCGGTGAGAAGGTCTGGGTTCTCAATGGGCATCACGCCGATCAGCTGATCGTGTCGGCGAAGGCTCCCGGCGGCATCACGCTTTTCGTAGTGCCGCGTAATGCGGATGGCGTGCACGTTACGGCGGCGAAGACGATTGACGGTCATAAGGCTGCCTTCATCCGATTCGACGAAGTCGAGGTGGGTGGGGATTCTCGTCTGGGTGAGGAAGGCGCAGGCGCCGATCTGCTCGACCGCACGATGGACTACGCAGCCGCGGCGGCTGTCGCAGAAGGCGTCGGGATCACCGCGACGATGCTTCAAATGACGGTCGACTACCTCGGCACCCGCGAGCAGTTCGGTGTCAAGATCGGTTCGTTTCAGGCGCTCCAGCATCGCGCCGTCGACATGTATGCCGAAACCGAGCTCTTGCGCTCGATCTCGATGGCGGCGATGGTCCGCGTCGACGAAGACGACGCAAGCGCGCGCCGGCGCGACGTGTCTGCGGCAAAATACCAGCTTGCGACAGGCGGAATCTGGGTAGCACAACAGTCGCTCCAGCTCCACGGCGGCATCGGCGTCACCGACGAGCACGACATCGGCCTCTACTTCAAGCGGATGTACGCTCTAAACGCGCTTTTTGGCGACCAGGAGCACCACGTCGCCCGCTTCGCGAGCGACCCGTCCTTTGCCGAGGTCACCGTTTGAGCGGATGGCGTTCCATGTCGAACCCACCTAGAGTTGCCTGATGGCGGACATCAACTGGGCCGATCTCGAGGCTATCAAACGCCTGAAGTACAAGTACCAGCGTTGTCTCGATACGAAGCAGTGGGCTGATCTCCGCGATTGCTTCACCGAGGACGCCACAGCGGCCTATGGGGGCGGAAAGTTCTCCTTCGAGAGCCGCGACGCGATCATGAAGTTCCTTCAGGGCGCCATGGGTGCCGACAGCTTCCATTCGAGCCACGTCGTAAGCCAACCCGAGATTGACTTCATCGATGATCGGCATGCGATCGGCCGCTGGTGCCTGCAGGACTACGTCATCGACACGAGCTTCGAGATGACCATCCGGGGCGCGGCGTTCTACGAGGATGAGTATCAGAAGGGCGACGACGGCATCTGGCGCATCTCCAAAACCGGTTATCAGCGCACTTATGAAGAGATGGTCCCGCGAAAGTCGATCGACGGCCTCACGCTGACCGAGAGCAGGTGGCAAGGCAAGGGCGGCTCCTAAGAGCGGAGGTCAGGTGTCGCCGACGCAGTCGGTCGCGTCGCGGCCAGCGCACTGACTGAGTGCATCGAGGCACGCAGCATATCCCGGGCAGGAAATGTAACAGTCCGGCACGCACGCGTTGCCTGCGCAGGGCGTCAAGCAGAGCTCGCGGCTGCACCAGGCCAGATCGCCATAGCAGCTGGAGCATTCGGCCGACACGCCGGTAGCTGGTCGAGCGCAGTCGTCGACGCACGCTTTGAACGCGTCCTCCATGGTGACCAGAGTTGCACAGACGGATGGAGGCAGGCCGCAGCCGGCAGCGGTCTGACGCGCCTCGCCAGGTTCAAGGCCTCTCAGGGCCGCAAGGTCGTCCGGGTTGTCGCAGGCCCCCATCGAAGCCGTTCCGCCTGTCGCTCCCGAGCCGCCGCCGCCCGCTGCGCCGGCGCCACCGATGCCCCCCATTCCTCCGGTGCCCGCGGTGCCCCCGATGCCTCCCGTTCCCCCCGTTCCCGCGGTGCCCCCCGTGCCACCCGTTTCCCCCGTTCCTCCGGTGCCCGCGGTGCCCCCCGTTCCCCCCGTTCCGCCGGTCGAAGGCGGCGGAACATAATCGTCACCGCAGGCGCTAGCAACGATCGCAGCGAGGAACACGAAGCAGAATTGAGCTCTCATCGCAGCCTAATCGTGGACGGTGATCTTCACCATCTGCACCGGGGTGATTGGTCGGTCGCCAGGGCCCGTGCGGGTGGACTCGATCTTCTCGATGACGTCCATGCCGCTCGTTACTTTGCCGAACACTGGATGCTTGGACGGCCCAGGGCTGAACCAGTCGAGATAGGCGTTGTGCACGGTGTTGATGAAGAATTGGCAGCCACCGCTGTTCGGGCGGCCGGTGTTGGCCATCGATAGCGTGCCCGGCTCGTTCGAGAGCTTGGCATTCTCCGGATGCTCATCCTCGATGGTGCCCTTCGGGCTTTCACCGGTGCCCGCGCGCGGGCTGCTCGGGTCGCGACTATGCGGGCAGCCGAACTGGATCATGAATCCGTCGATCACCCGATGGAAATGCAGACCGTCATAGAAGCCGCTCTTGGCAAGCTCGATGAAGTTACCCGCTGTCTTGGGCATGAGGTCGGTGAAAAGCTCGATTTCAACCTTGCCGAGGGAGGTTTCGAGAGTTGCAGTCGGGTTGGCCATGGCTAGGCCCTATCAGCTTTTGCGGGCGATGTCAGCCCGCTCGAGTGCTATCAGCCCTCAGAACGAGCTTAGGGTCAGCCCCTGGGTCGTCGCACAGGTTCCGGTCGTTCCGCAAGGTGGCGCATCGTCCCGTCGCACCAGTGCCACGGCCAGGCCGGCTCCAATGCCGGCCGCTGCAATGGCCCCGATCATGACCCAGAACCCGGGCCGCTTCACGAAGCGCTTCCGGTCGTCGCGCTCAGCTCCCGTTTGAGAGGTGCTCAGCGCGTTGGGCTCGGGCGAAAAGGTTGCTCCGCTGAGGGCGACGGCCGGAGGCGACGTTGGGGTCCGGGGTTTCAGGGCGATCGTCTGCGCCTCTCGGCTGCCGCGCTTGGCTTGAATTTCTCGCACGGAGGTCTCGTATCCCTCATGACTGATGCGGATCGAGTGGCGACCGGGATTCAGTCGGAGCTCTCGAATGGGTCCGGCGCCTGCCCTGAGCCGACCGTCGACGAACACGTCCGCGCGTTCCGGCGTGATCGCCAAGCGAAGCTCAGCCACCGAGCTCTCGAGCAGCTCCCGAAGCCTTGCGCCACGCTCACGGGCTGCAGGGTCGATGAGCACTTCGGACATCGACTCGAATCGGTCGAGCTCCTCGAGCCCTTCCACCGGGCGTGCCAGACGGTACAAGGCATTGGCGATGTTGTAGGAAGTGCTCGCGCGCGGAACCAGCTCGGCCGAATCGCGGAACGCCGAGAGCGCCTCAGCCCAGCGTTGCGACTTGCCGAGCGCCACACCCTCTTTGAAAAGCTCACGCGCGCGCGCGTGCGGCGTTTCTCCGCCCTGCGCCGCAGCCGTGGGGGGCGATTGAGCCCCGAAGAAGCAGCATGCGACCGAGAGCGCCGAGACGAAGTAGAGCAGCTTCACCATTCGGTCACCAAGTCTGGGGGTCTCTGGTACGCGGAGTCATTTGAAACTGGGGGCTCCGGGCTGGGCGCGGGCCTGCGTTTGCCTCGCCGCGGTCTGCGAGGCGGCGGCTTCGGGGTCTGCCGCGCCGCGTTGGCAGTTATTTCTTGGGCGGGCTCGGCGGCGACCTCGGTCGCGACCTCCACGGCGGGCTCGACAGGGATATCTACTTCGGGCTCGGCGACGACCTCTTCGACGGGGTCTCCGGGCCACGGGCTGGGCTCGGCGAACTCCGGCAGTACGGGACGGGTCGACGCTCCAGTCGGACCCCGGACGGTCCACCAGGCTGCCAGGGCCACCGCAACCGTCAACGCAAGACCCGCTAGCCATGCTCCACGGTTCGAGCGGACCGGCAACGCGAGAAGGTCCCGATCGGCTTGAATCGTCGCGCGCCCC